>Ga0208222_1000051_pt1 | contig 30609 bp, 28 predicted proteins | sample LakMenEpi13Sep09_FD_150694 | JGI IMG/M metagenome (GOLD analysis project Ga0208222, IMG submission 150694) | Freshwater microbial communities from Lake Mendota, WI - 13SEP2009 deep hole epilimnion (SPAdes) | ecosystem: Environmental > Aquatic > Freshwater > Lentic | place: Lake Mendota, Madison...
CCCTTTATCAGTTATGGTGGTACATCGTTGCTCACCTTTACCATGTTATTGTTCGTGCTCATCCGTTTGGATGCAGACCGGCAGATGGTGCTTCGCTAATCGTACCTTTGCTCCATGATCGTTTATCCACTCTCCGAAGGGCAATTTACCGTTGACCAGACCAAAGTATTCGTACCCTTCGATGCCAGCCTTGATGAATTGAACCAGCGCCCGGCAGGCAGTTTGCTCGTAGAGATCCAACCTTTTGTGGTCATCACCTCTTCTGATGTGATCTTGCTGGATGCCGGCTTAGGATACCGTGTTGGCGAGGAGTTACAGATCTATCGGCAACTCAACGCTGCTGGTATAAGGCCCGAACAGATCACCAAAGTGATCTTATCGCATCTTCATAAAGATCATATGGGAGGAATCGCGTACGAAGATGCTACCGGCCAATGGCAGGCATCTTTTCCGCAAGCTACCTATTACGTACAAAAGACCGAGCTTGATTATGCACTGTCGATGACATCGACCTCTTACCTTCCTTCGTTATTGCGTTGGCTTTTGTCGTATGAAAAACTGATGATGTTGGATGGCGCTACTACCATCGGCCCAACGATACGCTGTGAACCTTCAGGAGGGCATTGCCCTTTTCACCAGGTCGTGTGGATCAGCGAAAACGATCAAATTGTTTTTTATGGAGGAGATGAGGCGCCACAGCTGCAGCAAATGAAACATCGCTTTGTAGCCAAGTACGATAAGGATGGAAAAAAAGCCATGCAACTTCGGGCGCAGTGGTGGCAGCAAGCAGAAACAGAGCAGTGGACCTTTCTTTTTTATCACGATGTGACCAATGCGGTCTATCGTCGCTAACATTACTGCTGGGGCGCTAGTTGTCTGGGACCGGGTCCTAGCGGACGGCCCGGGGGCATTGGGCGTCTAGAACCGGGACCGCCTCTGCGTTCTTGTTGCAGATCGCGAAGCGTCCGAATAAAATATTGCTGCAGGTCATAGATTTCAATTACTCTTTGGTTTCCTACAATGGGACCAAATTCTTTTCGGTAGCGAAGCTGTAACTCTATGAGTCGTTGTTGCAGTAGCAAGCGATCTTCTCGATTGGTACGCAGCGTTTCTCTATATTCTTTTTCGTAGCGAAGAAAAATGGGGGTAAACTCGTTTCGCTCTTGCTCTCTCAATTGCATCTTTCTCTCAATGAACATAGCCATGCGGTCGGCTATTCTTTTTCCCGGAGGCCCATCGGGAGGTCCCTCAGGCGGACCTGCGGGAGGCTGTGCCAGGACGGTAAAAGAAATCAAAAAACCTACTAAAAAAATATGTAGAAAGGTCTTTATCATGCTCAGTTCAATATTTTTTTTGTGCCGACCGATTCGCTGTTACCCGTTGCAAGCAGTTCTGTTTCGCTCAATAGGTATAGGATCTCTTCTTCGGCAATGTCTTTTGTTAGCAGGGCGATCTCTTTTTTGTTATCGGTCTCTGCAATGGCAGATTCGATCAGGCTGCTTGCAATATAGCTTTCGATCTTTTCGGGCGATTCTTTTTTGACCTGGTTGCGTACCCAATGCGCAGGATCCGTATCAATGTCGGGAGTAGAAGTTTGCTGGTACCAACGACCAATTCCAAATACAGTTGCCAGCACCGCTGCAGCAACAGCATATTTAAAAAAGGAACGATCGCGAAGCCTAATAACGGGCTCTTCGTTCTTGTTTTTTGATGCATAACGCTGCGGTTGGTCAAAATAACCGGCAGGTACCCGATAGGGCCAGCCGGGTCGATGAGCCGCAGTGTCTTTTAATGATTGCAGCACCGGCGGCAACGCATCGTTTTCGATGCGAATGCGTTCCAGCACCGAAGCGGAGAGTTGCTCGAAATAACCAGTGGGAACGCGCCAAGGCATAGGAGGCGGCGGGCAGGGAAGACCGGGCGTCTCGGCGTCTAGTGCTGCGTTATTGTGGTGCTGATCGGACATCTGCTATAGGACCTTTTTAAAGGAAGGTGGTTTAATGATCGAGTAAAAAGCGTTCAATTTTTTTGGCCGCATGATGATAGCTGGCTTTAAGCGCTCCCTCGCTGGTATCCAATACGTTGCTCATTTCTTCGTAGGGCATTTCATCGAAATACCTCAGCGAAAATACAATCCTTTGTTTTTCGGGCAGCTGCTGAATGGCCACTTGTAGTTTCCATTCCAGTTTTTGAGGGTCAAAGTCGGCATCTGCTTTTAGTTGTTGTACCAGCCCGTTTTCGTCATCGCTTAACTGAAGGGTGGTGCGCTTTTTTTTCTGTTCCAGAAAGCTCAGGCATTCGTTGGTGGCAATGCGGTACAGCCAGGTGTATAGTTGACTCTCTTCTCTAAATTTTTCGAGGGCATTCCAAACTCTGATCAATACATTTTGCAGCAGGTCGTTGGCATCTTCGTGCGATACTACCATACGGCGTATATGCCAATAGAGCCGCTCTTGGTATTTTTTGATCAGGTCTGTAAAAGCGGCTTCGCGCGTGTCTGCACTCTTAAAGCGCAGCAGTAATTCGTTGTCGGAAATGTCGGCCATTAAGGTCTATTGCACTCAGACCTTAAAGATAGGCTAAGGTTTAATGCTTGCGGGCAAGGGCCTTTTCTGCCGCGGCTACAATATCGGGCACGTCAAGACCGTATTTTTTAAGCAGTTGCGCAGGCGTACCACTTTCACCAAACGTATCGCGCGTGCCCACGTACTCGATAGGCACGGGGCAGTGCTTTGCCGCCACTTGCGCAATGGAATCTCCCAATCCGCCATAGATGCTATGCTCTTCGGCGGTAACCGCACAGCCGGTCTTTTTCAGTGAGGCCACCACGGCGGCTTCATCAAGGGGTTTGATCGTATGAATGTTAATGACCTCTACACTGATTCCCTTTTCTTCTAATAGTACACCTGCTTGTATGGCATTCCATACCATATGGCCACAGGCAAAAATGCTGATGTCGTTTCCGCTAGAGAAGTGCTGTGCTTTGCCCATCTCAAAGGGGAGTGCGCTGGTAAAAATAGGCCAGGCCGGACGACCAAAACGCAAGTAAACAGGTCCTTTGTATTCGGCAATCGCCTCGGTAGCGGCTTTGGTTTGTGCATAGTCGCAGGGCACCACCACGGCCATGCCGGGCAGCATCTTCATCATGCCGATATCTTCTAAGATCTGGTGCGTAGCGCCGTCTTCGCCAAGCGTAAGACCGGCATGTGAAGCGCAGATCTTTACATTTTTTTCGCTGTACGCAACGCTTTGACGGATCTGGTCATAGACGCGTCCGGTAGAGAAATTGGCGAAAGTGGTCGTAAAAGGGATCTTGCCGCCAATGGTGAGTCCTGCCGCCACACCGATCATGTTGGCCTCTGCGATTCCACACTGAATAAAGCGCTCCGGAAATTCTTTCATGAACTGGTTCAACTTCAGAGAGCCGGCCAGGTCTGCGGTGAGTGCCACCACATTTGGGTTCTTGCGGGCCGCTTCTACAATACCATCTCCGAAACCGCTTCGGGTGTCTTTATTTCCTGTCGATTGAATTTCTTTCAGCATAGTGGCAAAAGTAAGTGCAAGGGGTTAAGGCAAAAAAAATATGATCCCCGATTTATCAACCAAAAACGGTCTTTTTATCGTGCAGCTTTTGTTCCCAGTTCCAGGCGGTACTCATAATATCGTTGAGCGTATAGCGTGTCTCCCATCCTAAAATGGTTTTGGCCCGGTCATTATTGGCAAAAATGGCTACCACGTCTCCCGGCCGGCGGGGTCCGATCTCGTAGCGAAGCGCCTGTCCGCTGGCTTTTTCGAAGGCGGCAATGGCCTCAAGCACAGTGTTACCGGTTCCGGTACCGAGATTAAAGACCTCACATGACTCTTTGTTTCTTTCTTCTTCTAGGTAGCGAAGGGCAAGGGTATGCGCATGGGCCAGGTCGCACACATGAATATAATCTCTGATGCAAGAGCCATCCCGGGTCGGATAGTCCGTACCATGGACCACCAGTTTATCTATTTTTCCGATGGCCGTTTGGGTGATGGCCGGTACCAGATTTTGTGGTTTGCCGAGCGGAAGTTCCCCGAGCAAGGCAGTGGGGTGAGCGCCGGCAGGATTAAAGTATCGCAGCAAAATATGATTGGCCGCAGAACGTTTGGCATAATCTTGAATGATCTGTTCGCTGATCTGTTTGGTAGAGCCATAGGGTGATTCAGCTGTCTTGATAGGTGTAGCCTCCGTAACCGGAATCTGGTCGGGATTGCCATATACGGTACAAGAAGAAGAGAAGACAAAATGAGAGACCCCAAATTCATCGATGCATTTAAGCAAGTTGATCAGTGATTGCAGGTTGTTGTCGAAGTATAGTAATGGATCTTCTACCGATTCGCCCACGGCTTTGTAGGCTGCGAAGTGAATGGCACCTGAAATATCGGGATGCTCTTCGAACACGGCATACGTGTCGTCGTAATTGCAGAGGTCTATCTTGTAATGTTTGACCGCTTTACCGGTGATCGCAGTGACCGCCTGCAAGGCGGCTGCATTGGAGCGTGAGTTATTATCGATGCAAATTACTTCGTATCCGTTCTCGATCAGATCAATGATGGTGTGAGAGCCGATATAACCACAGCCTCCTGTTACGACAATTTTAGCCATAGGATGAGTTGCGAAGCAAAACTCCGTATTTCTCATCAAAGTAAATGCATAAAAAAACTAGAAGAACCGCATGAGCCAGTAGATCAGACCCGCCAGCAATGCACTAACGGGGATGGTCAAGATCCACGCCCAGACAAGATTGATGGTAACGCCCCAGCGCACGGCCGATAATCGTTTGGTGGCACCGACTCCCATGATGGCTCCGGTAATGGTATGCGTAGTACTGACAGGAATCTTGAGCGCCTCGGTCATAAATAAAGTGATGGCGCCAGCGGTCTCGGCAGCCACCCCTTCGAAGGGAGTTACTTTGGTAATGCGCGTGCCCATGGTCTTGACGATCTTCCATCCCCCGCTCATTGTGCCCAAGCCGATGGCGGCATAGCAGGCAACGGGGACCCATTGGGGCATTTCTTCGAAGCTAGAGATGTTGCCACCGGCGATGAGTGCAGCGGTAATGATTCCCATTACCTTTTGTGCGTCGTTACCGCCATGGCCGATACTAAAGGCTGCCGACGAAACAAGCTGTAGCTTTTTAAACCAGAGGTTGGAACGGTGGGCGTTGAGCTTGCTGAGGTATAAGGCAAAGATTGCCATGGTAAGCAGGATCGTGGCGAGCAAGATCCATTTGAAGTTCTTTGAGTAGAAGATCACCTGAACCCAATACTCCTTGTAATGTGTTTTACCCATCAAAGCGGCGGGGTCAGTCTCTATGTTGGCAGCTAAAAAATAAGCGACGTAACAGATGACCAGCACAGAAAAAATCTTAGAGGTCCAGCCTTTGCGAAACGAGCTCAAGAACCAAAGAGACATAATGAAGGCCATCAACATACCAATTAGAGGCGCCAGAAAAATAAAGCTGACCGTTTTGAGGATTACTGCAGAGTTAACGGCATCTATTCCGGCTGCTGCTACACCGGCTCCTGCAAATCCTCCAATTAGCGTATGAGAAGAGGAGGATGGAATACCGAACCACCAGGTCAGCAGGTTCCAGGCAATTGCGGCGATCAGGCCGGCAAAGATGACCTGCATCATAATGGCCGATTCAACCTTACTGGCATCTACCGTTTTGGCAACCGTATTGGCCACACCATGATCTTTAAAAATAAAATAGGCCACTGAATTAAAGATGGCCGCCCACAATACCGCTTGAAAAGGGGTGAGCACCTTGGTAGAAACAACCGTAGCGATAGAGTTGGCCGCGTCGTGAAACCCATTGATGTAATCGAACACCAGCGCCAGCACAATGATGGAGATGAGAAAAGGGGTCATGAGCCGGGTTAAGCGTATTTAATAATAATGGATTCGATCACATTGCTGGCATCTTCGCATTTGTCGGTGGCCAGCTCCATTACCTGATAGATCTCTCGGATCTTAATAACCTCTTTGGCGTTTTCTTCGGTGGCAAACAGTCTTTCGATACTCATATCAAAAATATCATCGGCCTGGTTTTCGATGCTATTGATCTTGATCATCGCTTCGGTGATAGCTTTGATATTTTTCATATCGCGCAGCTGTGTTACGGCGATCTTTACCTGTTGGCAGCCCTGCTCGATGAGCTCTGCAAATTTTTGCATGCCCATGTCGTTGGTGTTGACCCGGTAAAAGTTCATTTTCTTGGCCGATCCGTAAATGTAATCGGCGATGTCATCTAGTGAGGTGGCTAGCGCGTGAATATCCTCGCGATCGAAAGGAGTGATAAAATTGCGACCCAGTTCGGTAAATAAATTATGGGTCAGGTCGTCGTTTTGGTGCTCTAAGTCTTCGATCACGGCGATCAGAGCGACCCTTTTGTCTATATCATGCTCTGCTACTACGGCTTTCAGTTGGGTACCCATGATCGACAGGTTTTCGGCGACTTGTTCAAAAAGCTCGAAGAACACGGCATTTTTGGGCATGAAAATCTTCAGAAAGGAATTGAGTCCGGACATTGTATCTGTTTTAGCCCTGCGGAACAGGTTGTGAATTGCGAAAATACAGTATGTAGGGTGGGGGTGGGGACAAGCAGGAGAATTAATGTTAATTTAATACAAGCCAACAACTCGTTGTTTTAGCCAGGGCCCCTATGGCCATTAAGTTTTATAAAGCACTATAAATCAAATTTTTAGCGCTAGTTAACATTCCGGTAATAATCGAATAACGATAGCTTAACCTGGTAGTTATACGCCGGTAACCTGATTGCTACACTTTTGCGTCAAATTGAAGCACATGCTGGCAAGGGTTAGAATCTTAGTACTTCTTATAATTTCTCTGCAAGGGCTCAACGTTGCTGCCCAAACGATCTCAGTAGCGGGTAAAGTTACCAATGTGCGCAATGAGCCGTTGGTCGGAGCGAACATCACTTTACAAAACGGATCGACTAGAAATCTGACCACCGATGTGGAAGGAAAGTTTTACGTGAATCTCGAGGTGGGAAAAAAGTATTCAATTAAAGTAACCAACACGGGTTACGAAGGAAAGGAGATCGCGGATATTGAAGTAAAGGCTAATCAAGAAAATATTATCGAGATCGTACTGATCGAAAAGGCTACCTCTAATTTGCAGGCGGTTACCATTACCAGTTCATCTCGCCGTCAAGAAAATACCAGTGCGTTGCTTAGTTTTCAGCGTAGTAACATGGCACTGTCCAGCGGACTGGCTGCTGACTTTATTCGTCGCACACCCGACAAGAATACAGGTGAGGTATTGAAGCGTGTAAGCGGTACCAGTATTCAAGACAACAAGTTTGTGGTCGTGAGAGGGTTGAGCGATCGTTATAATGCAGCGCAGATCAATAACGCGCAGTTACCCAGCTCAGAGCCTGACAAGAAGGCCTTCTCTTTCGATGTGATCCCCTCGGTAATGGTCGATAACATCATCATCAACAAAACAGCTACGCCCGACCTGACCGGTGAGTTTGCAGGTGGCTTGGTGCAGATCAATACCAAAGACGTTCCTGCGCGCAGTCTGTTGACCGTTGGTGTCAGCTGGGGCTTTAATAACCAATCTACTTTTAAAGATTTTACCAGCAACGAACGTAACAAGACCGATTGGCTTGGCTTCGATGATGGTACCCGCTCCATGCCTGCGGGATTTCCGACCACTCCGCAAGCCTATCGTATTCTGAGTGCAACGAATACCGGGGTAGGCCAGCAGATCGAGATGAGTAAACTCTTTAATAATAGCGTGAGCCAAGAAGTTTCTTCACAAGCCGCTCCCATCCAGACATATAATATCACCTGGGGTACCAATACGAAATTCAAGAACGGCGGAACGCTCGGTACCATCTTGTCTGTTCAGTATCGTAACAGCATGCTCAAATTCGATGTTGAGCGCAATTTGCATCAAGATGACGGAGACCTGCTGGTAGAGATGTACGATAGCCAAAATAAATACTCCGTTAACACCGGGGCCATCGCTAATATTACCTACGTAAAAGGCAAGCATAAGATCTCTTTTAAGAATTTGTTCAATCAGTTGTTTGAGGATAATTATTACACTCGTACCGGCGTTAACTATGATCGTATTCAAGACCTTGACTTTCGCTCGTCGGTCCTCAACCAGCGCTCGCTGTACACCAGCCAGCTCGAAGGAACGCACCAGTTGACCAAGAGCGGAATAAAACTTACTTGGAATGGAAATTTCGGATACAACTGGAAGACACAGCCCGATCTAAGAACCTACGCATATTTTCGCCCTCGCGGAACCACGGCTCCTTTTGAGTTCAACGATGATGACACCCGTCGCTTTTACAGCGACCTGAAAGACTACAGCTACGGTGCCAACGGTGCCCTCGTGATTCCTTTTACGATGGGAAAGCAAAAGCAAAGTTTCAAGACCGGAGGCTCTACCATTATCAGAATTCGTGATTTTCGCAGCCGCATCGTTCGTTGGGAGCCTGCCAGCATCTTTCAATTTAATAGCCAGCTCAACTATCAACCCTACAACCAGATCTTTAATCAGTCCAATATCTCGAACCAAGGTTTCAAGATCTTAGACTTTACCAACAACCAAGACAAATACTTCGGTGTTTCGATCTTGAATGGTATGTTCGGCATGTTCGACAACAAGCTCGCAGATGACTGGCGTTTGGTGTGGGGCGTACGCGTAGAGAACTTTCAGCAGTTCCTCACCACTAAAGATGTGACCGCCAAGCGTGTTATTGTTAACACCGAGAAGTGGGATCTATTACCTTCTTTTAACCTTACATACTCTCCTTCTTCTAAGCATAGTATTCGTTTGGCAGCCAGTCAAACAGTGGCTCGTCCTGAGTTCCGCGAGATCGCTCCCTTCTCTTTCTTTGACTATGAAGTGAATTATGCGGTCGATGGTAACCCAGACCTTTTGCGTACGGCTATCAATAATGTTGACGTACGTTATGAGTTTTATCCCAAGGCCGGTGAGGGCATCACCATTGGTGGTTTCTATAAATCATTCATCAATCCCATTGAGCTTCGGTTGAACCCCTCGAGTGTACTCGATCGTCGTAATTATCGTTTTTACAATGCACAAGAGGCCTTGACACTAGGAGCAGAGCTGGAGATCAGAAAGAATTTGATCGATTTCAATGAGGGTCTCAGCAAGCTGAGCACTTTTGCCAATCTCACGTATATCTATTCGAAGGTTACGCTGGCTTCCACCACTGGTGGGGGTGCAGCCGAGACCAGCAACCGTCCGTTGCAAGGGCAATCACCTTATCTGATTAACCTGGGTCTGCAATTCGACAATGCAACGCGCGGCATCAACGGATCGTTGTTATACAACAGGATCGGCGAGCGACTGAGCCTGGTAGGTCTCAACGATCTGGGTTTTCCTGATGTATATGAGCGTCCCCGCGACCAGGTAGACCTGCAAATTGCCAAGAAGGTATTCGACAACAAAGGAGAGTTCAGGCTTACATGGTCCGATATCCTGAATCCCGCTTACTATTTCTATGAGAACGTAGGAGAGAAGACCTCTTACCAAGCCGCTACCGACCGCCTGTTCTATTCTTTCCGTCCGGGCTCTACGATCACACTCGGCTTTACCTATGATTTTGCCACTCAAAAAAAATAAAACCAACCCTAGTCTAAACTCAAAAACAAGTATATGAAGCAGCTTCTTTTCAGCGCACTGATCTCTATCGTATTGTTCGGTGCCTCCTCTTGCGTAAAGGTCACCTTCGAAGATGGTGGTGGTACTATTACCCCTCCCACTGATCCTACCAGTAATGTGATTACCGGTGTGATCTCTTCGAGCAAGTTCTATGCCAAGGGAAAATGGATCTTAAAAGGATATGTGTACGTAGTAGACGGCGCTACCGTTACATTCGAAGCAGGTTGTGTAGTTCAAAGTGATGTGGCCGAAAAAGGAGCGCTTATCATTGAGCGTGGTGCCAAGATCATTGCACAGGGTACCAGCACCAGCCCTATCGTGTTTACCAGCGGTAAGGCCATCGGTTCCAGAGCGCCTGGCGACTGGGGTGGTATTATTCTGTTGGGCAAGGCTCCAACCAATCGTCCCCTCGACCCCGCTCCTATTATTGAGGGAGGTGTAGGGCGTCAATACGGCGGAACAGATCCGCTCGATGCAAGTGGTGTGCTTCGTTTTGTACGCATTGAATATGCAGGTATCGCTGCCGAGCCCGGATCTGAGATCAATGGACTCACTTGTGGTGGGGTAGGTTCCGGTACGATCATTGAGAACGTGATGGTTTCTTTTGGTAACGATGACGCCTTTGAATTCTTCGGCGGTACCGTTAATGCCAAAAACCTGATCGCTTTTGCAACGGCTGATGATGATTTTGATTTTGACTTTGGGTATTCCGGAAAGATCCAATACGGTATCGCTATGCGTAAGCCTGATTTTGTGGATGCAGGAGATGCGGGTAACGGTGTGGAGTGCGATAATGATGCCAGTGGTACCAATGCAACGCCCATCACTCGTCCTCAAATGAGCAACTTTACCATTGTAGGTCCTAATGATGCTACCGGTACAGCTGCCAATCACAATTTCTCTATGCGCTGGAGAAGAAGAACACAGTTTATTGTTCGTAACTCCATCTTTATTGGGCATCCTGATGCAGGTTTCTCGATGGAGTCAGATGGTACACTCAACGATTATATGAATAACGTGTCTGAGTTTCGCAACAATCTGTTGCATGCCACTGCCAGTGTGTATCGCTCCAGTAATAATGCTATTGCCACTGCTGCCCAGATTCAAACCAAGGCAGAAAGCGAGGGTTGTGTTACACTGGCTACCTCTGCTGCTGCCGGTCTGACCAGTCCCTTTTATTCTACTACTCCTAACTTTTTGCCTGCTACCGGTTCACCTGCTCTTACGGGTGCCAGCTTTACGGGTATGAATTCATTCTTTACGCCTACCACCTTCCGTGGTGCGATGGGTACGACCAACTGGACCACCGGCTGGGCCAACTGGGATCCCCAGAATGCCTCTTATTAATCATTACTTGTTATTTATAAAAGGCGCACTGTAGTAATGCAGTGCGCTTTTTTTTCAGCATTATCTTTGCTCTTGTGAAACTATTCGCTGCATGAAACTGCGTATTTTTTTTCTGTTGATAACAGCTATTGTACTGGCGCTGCTCTCTTGTCAGCCTAGCGGTACTCCTAACATGATTTCGGAACTCAACGCTTGCGACAGTGCCGTGATCATGTATTACAAAACCCCCGGCAATCCACGCTTTTTTCAGATGGTCAAAGTATATGATGTCTCGTTATTAAAGACTTTTGCCGGTAACGCCAATGCAAATGCCCTCCCTTCTCAAGACGACTGTACAACCCAGGGCAAGATCTATTACTATGGAGACCGGGGCGAGGTATTTGTGCTGTACTTCGCCAACTCCGACACGTGCAAGCGGTTGAGTTTCATAAAGACAGGAGAAAAGTATGGGTTGGAGCTTAGCCCTCGCAGCAGACAGATCTTAGACTCCTTAAAGGCTTTTTCGTACGAGCCCAAGGCGGCCTATTGAGCCCAATATTAAATTTTAGCCATCCGGGAAAACTTAATATTGGATTTGCTCGATTCATCACCGACTCACCTACATTTACTGCCCAATCCAATTCCATGAATCCCGCTGCATTATTGTCTCAACAGGTTTTAATTGAGACCATCCGTTCTTCTCGCAGTCAAAAAAAAGTAATTGAGTTAATTGATTCTGCCTTGCACTCCGTTTGTGCCGAGGCTTCCGATGGCGCTACCTTTTTTTTAAAATCGCTCCGTTCCGAACTTAGTTCTATCGATCCTATCGAAGTGGCCGATCCCGAAGAGTGGAACCTGATTCAGTTTTCTCGTATCTATCTGCACCGTCTTATGGAGAACAGATCGGTTGCCATGTAAGGGGCGCTCTGGATGGTCTGCTTACTCCCAGTGAAAAGAGGTGCTCCAATGATTCTGTAATGCTGTGGCTGTAATCCAGCTGCAAAGCCCTAGCCTGATTAAGCCAACTACATATGTGATGTGTTTGCAATGACGCTGTAGACGGGATGGTCATGACGCCGAGTAGATCGAGTGCTGCGGCATTACAATATTGTTCATACTGTCCTTTGATGGGGATGGCCAATATTTTCTTTCCCAGTTGCAAGGCCTCGGCCGGGGTTTCAAATCCGGCCCCGCAGATAATGCCGCTACAGTGGATCAAGCTATTATTAAAGGCTTGCTGTTCTATTGGTCTAAAGAGAAGATTACCTTTTCGGGTGAGCGATCTTGTTTCTCTAGAAAAGATCTCGAAAAACTGGTCCGGAACAGGTGATAGCAGTCGGATCAAGGTCTGGTCGTTCAGCGCCGGCAGGTACACGGTGATATGTGATTGCTGGGTGGGACTGGCTTTCAATATCTCTTCTTTAATAATGGCTCCGAAGATAGAGGGATGATATTTTTTGAAGTGAAGCCCGATGTGATGGGGGGCCTGTACATAATCCTTCAGCAGTAACTCACCGTGCCATTGCCGTTGAGCGGGACGGGGTGTTTCGGAATAGCGAAAACTGGCCTGGTGTCCAAAGTGTACAGAGGGTACCCGCTGTAGTCGGCACGCCGCCGAAGTAAGAAAGTCAAAATCATTGATCACCAGATCGTATTTCCTGACCGGCAGTTCTTTGATCTCTTTTAAAAGCGCTAGCGGGTTTCGCTGAAAGGCAATTTTGGGATAGTTTAACCCCCCTGCATTATTATAGTATAAACTAATGCCGCGACTCCGGTAACGAACCGGCAGTTGGGCGGGCAGGTGACTATTGTTCCCGCTTAAAAATACATCGACCGTTCCCCATTTTTGTAAGTGAGGCATTAGGGTCATCGCTCTGCTGATGTGACCGTTTCCTGTTGCCTGTACTGCATAAAATATTTTCATGGCCGATCAGGATTGAAGCTGATGAATATGAAGACCGATCTGGTCCGTGACCACATTCAGCAAGGGGAGCTGTTTTTCCATACTCACCACCGGTGCTTGCTGGTAATCTTCTTCTTTGTAATGGTAGATGCTCCACTCTTGTTGGGTCAACTCAAGTGCTGTCAGGTTCTCTATCCAATCACCGCTGTTCAGATAGGTAACCGTACCTTCTTCGGTTTGTATGGTGCGATGCTGAGGCTGGTGAATATGTCCGCAGATCACATAGTCGTACCCCTTGTTGATGGCCAGCTCGGCCGCAGTTTGTTCAAAGTCACCGATCCAGCGAACGGCCTTTTTTACACCATTCTTTACCTTTTTACTGAGGCTCATCTTTGGTTGTCCCAACTGTATCAGCATCCAGTTAATAAAACGATTCAGTAAGATCAGCCAGTCGTATCCCCAACCTCCCAGTTTAGCTATGATCTTGGCACTTCCTTTAGTGGTGGCATCAAAAACGTCGCCATGAAATATCCACGTGCGCTTGCCGTTCATTTCAATGACCAGCTTATCGGTCAGCTGAAAATTGCCCAGTTGCAGATCGCTGTAGCGGCGAAGCATCTCATCGTGGTTACCGGTTACGTATACCACCCGGGTACCCTGGTCGAGCATACAGAGAATTTCTTTGATCACTTGCAGGTGAGAGGCCGGAAAATAGCTCTTGTTGAACTGCCATCCGTCAATGATATCACCATTTAAGATCAATAATTGCGGGGAGATACTTTTAAGGTATTGAACCAGCTCGCGGGCATGACAGCCATAGGTTCCAAGGTGAACATCACTCAACACGACCACATCGGGATGTCTCTTATTCATGTCGGCGTTTACCAAAGTAATAATAGCAAAATGAACTCGGTATTAACGGCAGATTATCTTATCGTAAAGCCTTTCATGACTACGGCGCAGAGGGTGTGACTAAAATTCTATGGCAGCCCTGGTATATTTTTTATATTGCATCATACAATTTTAGTTGCCTTGAAGCTCGCCGCCATAGACATAGGCAGTAATGCCGCTCGCCTCTTGATAACCGATGTGGTTGAATATTCCAATAGTAAACCCGAGTTCATCAAAACCGTACTGGTGCGCGTCCCCTTGCGGCTGGGTTTTGATGTGTTTGAAAAAGGAGAGATATCCGCAAAAAAGATCGAGCAACTATGCAAGACGATCAAGGCCTACCGATTGCTGCTTGATGTTTACGGCATTAAGCACCTGAAGGCTTGTGCCACTTCTGCCATGCGCGATGCCAGCAATGCTGCACAGGTGTTGCAGCGGGTAAAAGAAGAGACGGGGGTTTCGGTAAAAATAATCAGTGGCGAAGAAGAGGCAACGTTGATCTATGAAAACCATGTGGCCGATTATATGGACAGCAAAGAATCCTATCTCTATATTGATGTGGGCGGGGGGAGCACCGAATTGACCTTTTTCAGTGATGGCGAGTTGGTCTTTAAAAAATCATTCAATATTGGCACGATTCGTCTTTTAAAAGACCAGGTAAAAGACTCCGACTGGAACGAGATGAAAGATTTTCTTCGCCAGCAGACCCGCGGACATCATCATGTGACAGCCATCGGATCGGGCGGAAATATCAATAAAGTATTCAATCTGTCGAAACGAAAAGAAGGCAAGCCCCTGCATCTTGACTTGCTTAAGGAATACTATAAGGAGTTCAGCGAGCTGACCATCGAACAGCGCATGCAGCAATTTCGGTTACGAGAAGACCGCGCCGATGTAATTGTTCCGGCCTTGCAGGTATACATGAATGCGATGCGCTGGGCCGATGCCGAAGAGATCTATGTTCCAAAGATCGGGTTGGCCGACGGCCTCATTCACACTCTTTACGATGAGGTGGGTGAAAAGAAAAGTGTAACCAGCTGAAAATCAGGGAATCTAAGTCAGTAGTTTGCTCCACGTTGAATGTGAAACAATTATTAATTCCTGATCGTATTCAGTGAGCACGTGCTCCTTTGCGATAGCTTTGGCACGATGGGTACCACCAATAAGTTAATTCCCCGCGATATCAGTTGGCTCAGTTTTAACGGCCGGGTTTTACAAGAAGCCAATGACCCTACGGTTCCATTGCAACAGCGCATCCGATTTTTGGGTATTTTCTCTAATAACCTCGATGAGTTTTTCAGAGTACGGGTAGCAACGCTTAAGCGTATGGCCGACTACTCGCAAAAGCGTAAGAAGCTCAATATCTATTTCGAAGAGAATCCACAGGCTATTTTGGATGAGATCCAGACCATTGTTCTCAGACAACAAAACGAGTTCGAGCGTATCTGGAAGAATATACAGGTCGAGTTAAGGGAGCAAGACGTTTTCTTGCGAACCGAGCGGCAGCTTAACAAAGAACAACAGCAGTTTGTCAGTGGGTATTTCGAAACACAGGTTCGTAATAATATTATCCCGTTGATGATCGAGTCGCTCCCTCAGTTGCCGTACATACGTGATAAAAGTATTTACCTGGGGGTGGTGATGCGTAAAAAAAATACGGCTTATCAAGATCAGTATGCCCTCATTGAAGTGCCGGTAAAATCGGTGGGACGCTTTGTGGAGTTGCCCTCGCGTTCTTCGCAGCGTCATATTATCTTGCTAGAGGACATAATTCGTTATAATCTTCCTAAGATCTTTCCTTATTTCGACTTCGACATTTTCGAAGCTTGGCTTTTTAAAGTGACCAAAGATGCCGAACTCGAGATCGATCATGATATTTCGATGAGTTTCGTTGAGAAAATGGCCAAGGGCATCAAGAATCGCAGAAAGGGTAAACCGGTTCGTTTTGTATACGATAAGGAGATGGACAATGGGTTGCTCCAGTATCTGATCGGAAGAATAGGGCTCACTAAAAAAAGCGCTATCATTCCCGGAGGGCGCATTCATAATTTCAGACACTTTATGGACTTTCCGCAAGTGTTGCCACCGGTACTGTTGCGAAAAGCTTCCTTTACTCATCCATTACTTGTCAATAAACTAAGGGTTACCGATCAGGTGCTGCAACGAGATATCATGTTGCATTTTCCCTACCATTCGTTCAATTCTTTGATCGATCTGCTCAGAGAGGCAGCCATGGATGCAACGGTAGAGAGCATTCAGCTAACGGCGTATCGGTTGGCTGCCGAGTCAAAGATCATCCATGCACTCATCAATGCCGCACGCAATGGAAAGAAGGTAACGGTCATGTTAGAGCTGAAAGCCCGTTTTGATGAAGAGGCCAACCTCGAGTGGAAGACTGTTTTAGAAGAAGAGGGCATTACCGTCTTATTGGGAATGCCGAACATGAAGGTCCACGCCAAACTCTGTGTCATTACCAGTCTGCAAAAGGGGAAGCGAATTCGCTATGGTTTCGTGAGTACCGGTAATTTAAATGAGTCTTCTGCCAAGCTCTATGCCGATCATTGTTTGTTGACGGCCTCACCTTCGATCATGGGCGATGCAGTAAGAGTTTTTGAATACCTCGCCAATTGGAGAAGAGGAATGGTGTCGCTAAAAAAATGTCGCACTCTCTTATTGGCTCCAGTATCGATGCGTAAAAAGCTGGTTCAATTAGTAGAGTTTGAGATCAGGCGTGCAAAGGCGGGAAAAAAGGCCTCGCTCACATTAAAGGTGAATTCACTTAGCGATGTTGAACTTATTAAACTGCTCAGTAAGGCTGCAGCGGCCGGGGTCATTATCAATCTGATTGTACGAGGCATCTATTGTCCAAATTTCCCCGCTACAAAAAAAGGCACTCGCCCCTATGCTATTAGTATAGTCGATGAATATCTTGAGCACGCCCGTGTTATGATCTTTCATCATGGCGGTAATGAGAAGATCTTTATCTCTTCTGCCGACTGGATGGTTCGCAATATCGATCACCGAATTGAAGCTGCGGTAGAGGTGCACCATCCCGCTATCCGAAAAGAGTTAAAAGAGATATTGGCTATTCAGCTAGCCGACAATGTAAAAGCCCGTTTGCTCGATGGAATGCTGCCGAATGATTATGTAAAAGCCGATGGCAAGCGCGCTGTTCGCTCCCAGATTAAGATCTACCAGTATTTACATGGGCTGGCTACTTCCAAATGATCATCGGAGAATTATTTGGTCGATAGCGTAAAACCAAGCGTGGTTCCTACTTGCTCGGTACTGCGAACGTGAATGGTCTCTCCGTGCGCCTCAATGATGTGTTTGCAAATCGCCAGCCCCAGTCCTGATCCCTTGCTATCGCGGGTGCGCCCTTCTTCGGTGCGGTAAAATCGTTCAAAGATCCGGGTAAGTTCTTTTTCGGGAATGCCCATGCCATCATCGGTGATCTCAACCAACACGTGCTGCCCGTCGGTACGATACATACTAGCGGTTATGTTGCCATTTGTTTTGCCATACTTAATGGCATTTTCAACAAGGTTCAGTAAAACCTGCCTTATTTTTTCTTTATCTGCATTGACCGTGAGTGGCGATTCACTATCTTTTTTTATTACAAAATGCATTTGCTGTTTTTCGGCTTTGCCGGCTAGACTCTCAAATACTTCTTTGACCAATTCTTGAATAACGAAAGGTTGACGAACCAGTACCAGCTCGCCCCGCTCTAGTTTAGAGATCTGGTCCAGATCGGTGAGCAGGGTAGTGAGCCTGTCAATATTGCGGGAGGCATTTTCGAGATAACGGCGATTGACCTGCGGGTCGGCAATGGCCCCATCAAGCAAGGTCTCTACATAACCTTGTATGGCAAAAATGGGCGTCCGAAATTCATGCGAAAGATTCTGTAAAAATTCACGGCGAAACTGCTCATTTTGCCGCAGCAGTTGCATCTCTTTTTCGTTCTCATTGGCCCAGTCCTCTACATCTTGGCTTACTTCTTCAAGTGTTTTGGCAGGTAATACATATTTGTAGTAGGTCTCTTCTTTTTTAGTGGCTTTGGTCTTATGAATAAATTTGTAGATGAGTTTGATCTTGCGATTGATGAATTCTTCGAGCAACGTAGCGATGATCCAGTAGCTGGCTCCGAAGACGACCAAAAGAGTCAGTAGCGCCCATTGCCAACTTTGTTGCAGCCAAAGTAAGAAGATCGCTTCCGGAAGGGCAAGTAAAAGAGCCGTGATCAGCGCGATCTGTCTGGGAGTAATATTGGCTTTTGTAAGAGGCATAGGGCAAGGAGGCGTATAACACCCAGGCAAAGATAGTTACGGTAGCTGCTCAGCGCTCAAATTTGTAGCCCACCCCTTTTACCGTGGTAATGCAGTCTATCCCTAATTTTTGTCTGATCTTTCGGATGTGCACATCAATGGTTCGGTCACCGACGATCACCTCATTTCCCCAGACCTGGTTCAAGATCTCGTTTCGCAAGAATACCCGACCCGGGCGGTGGGCCAGCAAATAGAGAAGTTCAAATTCTTTTTTGGCCAGTGAGACTTCTTTATCCTCAACACGAACAACAAATTTTTCAGGATCGATGCTGATGGAGTCCATGGTAAGTAGACCTGCTTTGGGTTTACTCAGTCTTCTGAAAAGGGCATTGATCCGAGTGACCAACACTTTGGGACTTATGGGTTTGCCAATGTAATCATCGGCTCCATTTTCGAGTCCTTTAATGTGAGAGCCGTCGTCGTTCAGGGCCGTGAGCATTAAAATAATAGTATCCTTGAAAGCGGATTGGGAGCGTAGTAGTTGACAGACTTCGACACCACTTTTTTTGGGCATCATTACGTCGAGAACGATCAGGTCTGGCTGAATGCGTTTTGCCTTGTCGAGTGTCTCGTCGCCGTCTTTGGCCGTATACACCTCGTATCCTTCAGCGCTCAAATTGTACTGAAGAAATTCTCTGATATCGGGCTCGTCGTCTGCTATCAGTACTTTACGGGCCGTTTGATCCATGAGAGGTATTTTGAACAAATCTACTTGTTATTTCTTCGCGCTAACAAGTATGGTACATGCCTGTACCCAGAGTTAATAATAACTTAATATTTAGTGCTGTCTGATCCGGCCGTTGGGCCGGGGTTTGTTAACTTTGTAAAGTTATGACGGGTCGCAATTTTCTATTCACTTTCATATTGTTTTTGGTCTTGGGTTGCTGGGTTGACCAGCTTCGCGCCCAGGGTTTGTCTGCAGGCGAGCCGTTCGTATTTCCGCAAGGGTACCGTCCTGAGTTTAGAAGAGAGCTGAATCACGAACAGATAGCCGCCGAACAACGTGCCCTGTGCAAGGCAGATGGTCAGGCCGACAGTTTATTTACCCCCACCGGTGATGCCGCACTTAATCGGGCGATCGGTTTTTCGCTACTGAGCGAAGTCAATCGCATTCGTTTTCAGATCGAGACCGATTCTACCCTCGATCATCGGCTTAAAGTAAATTATCTCTACGGATTGCAATCGGTGCTGGGTTATTTCAGGGAGTATTTTCGCAAGCCCCGCAATGTAGGGGTCAATCCTGCCTATCTACCGCTTATTATTGCCAATTACGAAACTTGTTTTAGGGCCGATCTGCGAGGAGAAAGCATTGCGCCCTATGTGGTGGCACTGCCTTACGATGCCGGAAGTAATTTACTGGCCGCCCGAATTTTTGAAAGCAACAGTGGCTACAAAGCGGCCAAAGAGAATCTGCTGCTAAAATACTGTACCCTTTTTCCGGACAAGACGTTTGTGACACTGCAGCAAAATCCCGAGGTGAGTTTTGCGGATAGTATGCTTAAGGTAGTTGCTCGCATGTATCCCCGACAATTATATGATTATGCCGCCGCGGCTGATCGATTGGGGCAGCGTATTCGCACCATCAAGGGCGATCCTTTCGTACAGTTGGTGGCACAAATGGCAGGTAGTCGCAGCGGACAGCAGTACTTTCCCTTCGTTGACAATATTCTCAAAGGCCGCATAAGCATGCAGCAGATCGATCAGGTAAAAGACGATACGCTTGCCTATTATCGATTGCTGGTGGCCACGCAGATGGATTATGTGGCCCGTGCCCTCGAAGGCGACACCGCACTGGAGCACCGTGCGCTCAGCAGAAGACTCGAAGACAAGGCCCGCTCCAATTTTGTAACGGTCATCAATGGACTACATAACGAAAAAGACCCTGCCGTTCGTTTTCGGGTCATTCAGCCATTAACGGCAGCCGAATTGTATTACCTCGCCGTCTCATCCGATGGTACTATTTATACATCGAGTTTTGTGCGTGGGGTCTATCCGCTTATGATGAGCAAGATCGCCGAGCGGGGTGACTCGCTGCTCATGCAGGTTCACTTCGATAAATACCGCAAGTTCATTAAGATGGCTGCGGCTTTTAATACCCTCGATCAATTTTTGGCATCGTTTGCTCCGCCGCGACCGGGAAAGGAGGATCCTGCCAATATATTGATGAAGGCTTTCGTAAAGAATCTCGAAAGAACAGAAGGCCTCGAAGACGGAGCCGACGTGGCCGATTCATATGCCAGTATTGCCGAGACCTTGCAGCCTGTGGCACGCCGCATGTTGCAAAATATAGAACAGAACTACCGCGATGCACTGGCACAGCAAAATCGTAAGGGCGTTATCATCTACCGTATTTTACAAAATCTGTTTTGGTCTGCCGACTCGACGCGTAAGGTCGATCTGACAAAAGAGCTCGGTATTCCTCCTGTGTACCAGGTGCCCTTTCAGGATCTGGCCAACGACAGCGGTCGGGTCGTTGCGCAGTTGTTCATCTATGGAGATAAAGATGGCATTGGCGTTTTTCCAGGACTCGTAAATATGTTCAGTAACCAAAACTGGAAGATCGATCAGTCGAGCAAGTATTGGGTCGCGGTTCATTCGGCCCGGGGTAAGAAAGTGAGTCTATACATGAATCGCCCCCTGCCCGAAGAGACCAACGAAGACGCCAAAGCGCAAGAAGAACTCAATGCTTTTCTTGCCCAGCAGGGTTTAGTTCCTCGCGTGACCATTAACCGCGGTCACAGTTACAACGCGCCCTATACCATTGCACAAATGTCGCCCGCCTCAAAGATCGTGTTCATGGGTTCGTGCGGAGGATACAATATGATACATGACATCTTGGACAAGGCTCCCGATGCACATATAATCGGAACCAAGCAAATTGCCGACGCGCCCGTCAACAATCCTTTTTTGAGACTGCTCATGGAAAAACTTCGCACCGGAGCGGATATTGAATGGATCGGATTTTGGCAAGAGTTAGATAAAATGATTACCGATAAGATATTCGAAGATTACGTGCCACCGCATAAAAATCTCGGCGCTCTTTTTATAAAGGCCTACACCAGGGCCTCCACTACAGCTATCAATTGACGACTTGGAACGAACAAAAACCTTTTTTGATTGGCAATTACTGCGTCGGGTCTTCGGCTATGCCCGTCCGTATCGCAATAAGTTCTGGTTCTCGGTCGTACTGGCCATTTTACTGGCTTTGATTACGCCGATTCGTCCGCTGCTGGTACAGCTTACTGTCAACGAGTACATCGTGCAACAACTGCCCCGCATGCTGGTGCAGATCACGCTCATTCAAGTGGGTATTATTTTTTTGGAGACCCTTATTCGGTTTGGGTTTTCGTACCAGACGGCCTTGCTGGGTCAGTCGGTGGTGATGGATCTGCGCATGGATACGTTCAATAAGATCCTGCGATTGAACGTAAGGCAGTACGACAAGACACCGATCGGTACACTGACCACGCGTACCATAAACGATATTGAATCGGTCAACGATATTTTTGCCGAAGGACTCGTTCCTATCATCACCGATCTGCTTTCTATTGGATGTGTTTTGGGATACATGCTTTGGGCCGACTGGCGCCTAACGCTGATCGCGTTGGTCCCTTTTCCGGTAATTATCATTGCCACTTATTTTTTTAAAGAAAGCATCAACCGCTCTTTTCAATTGGTGCGAAATGCCGTCTCTGATCTCAATGCTTTTGTGCAAGAGCACATTACAGGTATGAGCGTTGTGCAGGCCTTTGCTGCCGAGCAACATGAGTTCGAGAAATTCAAGGTCATTAACCGACATCATCGCAACGCCAATGTAAAGGCCATCTTTGCTTACTCCGTTTTTTTTCCGGTGGTAGAGATCGTATTGGCCCTCTCCATTGGATTGGTGGTGTGGTATACTTCTAAAGAAGCGCTTGCCTTACAACAAAGCCAACAGGGTACGGTGATCGCTTTTATTTTATGTCTTAATCTACTGTTCAGACCTCTTCGGGTAATAGCTGATAAGTTCAATGTGCTTCAAATGGGTGTCATTGCCAGTGAGAGGGTCTTTAAGGTGCTCGACAATCCAGACGTGTTGCCATTGGGTGATGAAAGATCGCACCGTCCTTCGCTGTTGCAGGGAAAAATTGAGTTCGATCGAGTGGGCTTTGCCTATACGCCCGGCACCCCTGTGCTGCGTGATGTCTCGTTCAGTGCCGCTCCGGGAGAGACACTGGCCATTGTGGGACATACCGGCAGTGGCAAAAGCACCATCATTAGTTTACTGACCCGTCTTTACGAAGTGCAATCGGGTCAGATCCGAATAGACGACGTGCCCGTTACTGAATACGATATAGAGGCTCTTCGTTCGCATGTGGGAGTGGTCTTGCAAGATGTGTTCTTGTTTTCAGGGTCGGTGCTGGATAATATTACACTACGCAACCCCCGCATTACCCGCGCACAGGTCGAAGAGGCGGCCAAAATGATAGACCTGCACGACTTTATCATGACCCTTCCGGGCGGGTATGATTTTGATGTTCGCGAAAGAGGGGCGACCCTTTCGCTGGGGCAGCGTCAACTGATCTCTTTTATCAGAGCCCTGTTATACGATCCGTCCATCTTGGTGCTCGACGAGGCGACCTCATCTGTAGATACCGAATCGGAGCGACTTATTCAGCGCGCCATCGATAAATTGATCTCGAACCGAACGGCTATCGTTATTGCACATAGGCTTTCTACAATACGTAAAGCAAACAAAATCATTGTTTTAGATGCTGGCGTACTGATCGAATCAGGCACTCATCAAGAGCTGCTTGCCCAAAAAGGGCATTATGCCAGGCTCTACGAGATGCAGTTTTCGGCTACGGCCGCGACCGATTCATAAAGGGGCCGTATAAGAGCGATTTTCCGGTGATTTTTAGCGGGTCTACCCTTATCTTTGCAAAAATTTTCAAGAAGGGTATGCAGCCAAGACGCTCCAACATCATTTTCACTGTACTATTCACTACTTTTTCCCTTCTTTTTCAAGGGTCTTTTGTTTTGGCACAGCATCATGAGGGAGGCCACGAAGCCGCCCCTGCCGAACAAAAAAAGTTCAATGCAGCAGAGGTTATTTTTGGTCACGTACTAGATGGTCACGAGTATCATTTTATGGACATTGGCGATCATCCGGTAACGCTTCCGTTGCCCATCATACTATATTCACCCAGTCGGGGTACTTGGGAAGTGTTCATGTCTTCTCATTTTGAGCACGGGCATGCTGCGTACCGCGGGTATACGATGCTCACAGAGCACTCCATTCACGAGATGGGTCTTGATAGTCTTGCTGGCAAGAAATTTTCTGCAGGCGATATCGTACCCGTAAATGAAGAAGGCCATTACGATGCGAGCGTAGCGTTTTACGATCTCTCCATGACCCGCAATGTGGTGCAGATGCTGTTGGCCCTGGTGCTCTTTACCACGATCATGCTTCGCGTGGCAGGTCGCTATAAGAAAGGAGTAGGCGTTACGTCGGCTCCCAAGGGTTCACAAAGTTTACTCGAACCCATCATCACCTTTGTGCGCGACGAGGTGGCCAAACCCAACCTGGGAGCCAATTACCTTCGTTATCTACCGTTCTTGCTGACCGTTTTCTTTTTTATTTTGGTCAATAATATTTTCGGACTGATTCCCGGTTCGGCCAACGTAACGGGCAACATAGCCTTTACCGTTGTGCTGGGTCTGCTCTCTTTTATCGTGATCTTGTTCAGTTCTAATAAACATTACTGGGGTCACATCTTTAATCCTCCGGGTGTTCCCTTTGGCGTAAAGCTCATCTTGGTGCCCGTTGAGTTTTTGAGCGTTTTCATTAAGCCCTTCGCACTCATCATTCGTCTTTTTGCCAACATGGTGGCGGGGCACATCATCATCATCTGTTTAATCTCTTTGATTTTTATTTTCGGCGAATTGAGTCCTATTGCCGGCTGGGGTGCTTCTCCATTGGCGGTAGGATTTACGGTGTTCATTTATCTGATCGAGGTGCTGGTGGCCTTTTTGCAGGCCTTCATCTTTACCATGCTTAGTGCCGTATTTATCGGGCAGGCATTGGAGGGAGCGCATCACGACGAGGCACATGCGCATCACTAAACTTTTATTTTTTAACCATCAATACAACCCAACATGGATCTTATGAATGTAATGCTGCTGGCCGAAATGGCAAATGCAGGAGGTGCAGTAGGAGCAGGTCTCGCTGCTATCGGTGCCGGTATCGGTATCGGACAGATTGGTAAGGGCGCCCTCGAGGCAATTGCCCGCCAACCCGAGGCAAGCAACGACATCCGCGGTAACATGATCTTGACAGCGGCCCTTGTAGAAGGTGCTGCCCTGTTCGCGATCATCGTGGGCTTCCTGGCCATGGTACTCTAATACCAGCCAAACCTATTACTGCATCCAACGCACAGGGCAGCGGATGCAGTATTTTAAAAGACAAAACGAAACTATTATACCATGAATCTGTTAACACCCGGCTTTGGATTGCTGATCTGGACGCTGGTGGCTTTCTTGATCGTCTTCTTTTTGCTGGCTCGTTTTGCGTGGCCTGCCATCATTAACGGTCTTCGTGAACGCGAAAGAAGTATAGCCGATTCGTTGGCTACTGCGCAGCGTGTACAAGCCGAAATGGCACAGCTAAAGAGCGAGAACGAAGCACTGCTCGCCAAAGCCCGCGAAGAGCGCGCGCAACTTCTAAAAGAGGCCCGCGAGACCAAAGACCGCATCATCAACGAAGCCAAAGAACAAGCCAAGTCTGAAGCAGCCAAAGTGTTGGCCGAATCAACAGCTGCCATTCAAGCCCAAAAGATGGCTGCCCTTACCGAGGTAAAGAACCAGGTGGGCAAGCTGGTCATTGAGGTCAGTGAGAAAGTGCTTCGCAAAGAACTGGGCAGTAAAGAGGCGCAAGAAGCTCACATCAAAGGCCTGGTCGATTCCGTAAAACTGAATTAATCTTCTTATGCCCAACCCACGTTTAGCCGCCCGTTATGCCAAATCGTTGCTCGATCTTTCGATAGAGAAAGACCAGCTCGAGAAGGTGTATGCCGATATGTTGTGGTTGCAAGGGGTTTGCAAGAGCAATCGTGATTTTGTGAATCTGCTTCGCAGCCCCATCATTAAAAGCGATACAAAGGGAAAGATCGTATCGGCGGTTACCGATGGAAAAATCAGTGAGCTGACGATCGCTTTTAACCGTTTGCTGGTCACCAAGACCCGCGAGAGCTATCTGCCCGAGATCATCACGGCTTTTATTGCCGCATACAAAGAGAAAAAAGGAATCAAGACCATTCGGTTGACCACGGCCGTAACTGCGAGCGACGAATTAAAAAATGCGATCGTGGAGCAGGTAAAAAGATCAGCCGGCTTTACCCAGGTAGAACTCGAAGAGAAAGTAGACCCTGCGCTGATCGGTGGATTTGTACTGCAGATCGGCGATCAACTGGTCGATGCCAGTATCGCTTACGACCTACGCAGCGTAGCCAAGCAATTTGAAAACAACGATTTTATCTATCAGATCAAATAACATCGAAAACTAAAGTATATGCCAGAAATTAAACCCGATGAAATAAGTGCCATCCTGCGTCAGCAGCTGAGCAACTTCAATGCCACTGCGGACCTCGAAGAAGTAGGAACGGTGTTGCAGATTGGAGATGGTATTGCCCGTGTGTACGGCCTCGGTAATGTTCGTTACGGTGAACTTGTGGAGTTTGAAAACGGAGTGCGTGCCATTGCACTTAACCTCGAAGAAGATAATGTGGGTGTGGTACTCATGGGAGAGACCGGCGGCATTCAAGAAGGAGCCAAAGTAAAACGTACCGGCCAGATCGCTTCTATTAAAGTAGGAGAGGGAATGCTGGGTCGTGTGGTCAATACCCTCGGTGCCCCCATCGATGGTAAGGGACCGCTGACCGGAGAGTTATACGAAATGCCACTCGAGCGCAAGGCGCCCGGTGTAATTTATCGTGAGCCTGTAAAGGAGCCGCTGCAAACCGGTATCAAGGCCATCGATGCCATGATCCCCATCGGACGTGGTCAGCGTGAGCTGGTGATCGGTGACCGTCAAACCGGAAAGACCGCAATCTGTATCGACACCATCATCAATCAAAAAGAATTTTACAAGGCCGGCAAGCCCGTGTATTGTATCTATGTGGCCATTGGACAAAAGGCCTCTACCATTGCCGGTGTAATGAAGACCTTGCAAGATAACGGTGCCATGGATTATACCATTATCGTTGCCGCTTCTGCCTCTGATCCCGCTCCGTTACAGTTCTATGCTCCCTTTGCCGGTGCGGCCATTGGAGAGTTCTTCCGCGATACCGGTCGTCCTGCCTTGATCATTTATGATGATCTTTCAAAGCAGGCCGTGGCTTATCGTGAGGTTTCGCTGTTGCTTCGTCGCCCGCCCGGACGTGAGGCGTATCCCGGAGACGTATTCTATTTGCACAGCCGTTTGCTTGAAAGAGCTGCCAAGGTCATCAATGACGATAAAGTGGCCAAGAACATGAACGATGTACCCGACAGTATTCGTCATCTGATCAAAGGGGGTGGATCGCTGACCGCTTTGCCTATCATCGAAACACAAGCCGGTGACGTATCGGCCTATATTCCTACTAACGTAATCTCAATTACCGACGGACAGATCTTCCTTGAGACGAACTTGTTCCTCTCTGGTATTCGTCCTGCCATTAACGTGGGTATCTCGGTAAGCCGTGTGGGAGGAAATGCCCAGATCAAGTCGATGAAGAAAGTGGCCGGTACCTTAAAGCTCGACCAGGCATTGTATCGCGAGCTCGAAGCCTTCTCTAAATTCGGTGGAGACCTTGATGCCGCTACCAAGAACGTGATCGACAAGGGTGCTCGTAACGTGGAAGTGCTTAAGCAAGCGCAGTACACTCCCTTTGCGGTAGAAAAGCAAGTTGCCATCATCTACCTTGGTACAAATGGACTACTCAAAGAAGTAGCCGTAAGCAAGGTGAAAGACTTCGAAGAACATTTCTTAATGGAGATGGAAAATAAGCTCCCCGAAGTGCTCGCCGAGTTCAAGAAAGGGAATCTTCCTGAAGAGGGTATCAAAAAGATGGTCGAACTGGCCAACGGATTGATTCCACAATACAAGAAATAAGCTTTACCGTTTTGATAACAAAATCCTTCGCTTACCGCGGAGGATTTTTTCGTTACAGCCCTGAAACTTATCACCGCCAATTTTGTTACTTAATTATGGCCGCTGTACTCGATGTAAAAGGACTCACCAAGCAATTTGCCGATTTTACGGCGGTCAGTGATCTTACTTTTTCCGTGCCCGCCGGTGCAGTCTACGGTTTCTTAGGACAGAACGGAGCGGGAAAGTCTACTACCATTCGCATGTTGCTCACCTTAATTGAGCCTACTGCCGGTGAGATCACCCTATTTGGCATGCCGCTGCGCTCTCATCGCTACGAAGTACTTTCTAAAGTGGGGGCTATCGTTGAAAAGCCCGATCTCTATAAATACCTCAACGGACTCGAGCACCTTCGGATCTTCTCTCGCCTCAGTGGCGTGCGTCCGCAAGACAATAAACTAAAGGAGTTACTGGCCATGGTAGGGTTGGGAGCTCGCTTAAGCAGTCGGGTAGGAACGTATTCGCAAGGAATGCGGCAGCGATTGGCCCTTGCCTGTGCGCTTGTCAATGATCCAGATCTGCTGATACTCGATGAACCGACCAATGGATTGGACCCACAGGGTATTGCCGATATGAGACAACTGATCTTGCAGTTAAGTCGTGAGCAGGGCAAGACCATCATCGTATCTTCTCATTTGCTAAGTGAGATTGAAATGATCGCCGATCAGGTACTCATTATCGATAAAGGAAAAAAGTTGATGGAGGCCAGTATGCAAAGCATTTTGCAAAAGGCCACCGCTCTTGAATTGCAGCAACAGCCTGCGCATCGCTATTTCTTAGAAGCTTATTTTTTATCGCTAACCAGTCAGTAATGTTTTTTGATGTATTGCGCATAGAATTGTTCAAGGTCTTTCGACGCCCTCGCACCTTTATTGCGTTCGGGGCCATCGCCATGATCATTTTACTCATTCAATTTGCATTAAAGGTGAATGGCAATGAGTTTATCTTATTCTTTACCGATAGCCAGACCGATACGTTCGAGATCCCGTTCGCTGGCATCTTAAATGGATACTTTGTCTGTGTGGCGGTGTTGCACATCATCTTGGTGCATGTTCCCCTTTTGGTGGCCTTGATAGCCGGCGATATGATCGCAGGAGAGGCCAGCGGTGGTACCTTGCGCATGCTGGCGACCAAGCCGGTTACGCGTGCCGAACTGGTGTTGGCCAAATTTGCGGCGAGTGCTGTGTATGTGATCTTACTGTTGCTTTGGATGGCTTTATTTGCCTTGGTGGGCAGCTTGCTGCTTTTTGGCTCAAACGATCTGGTGGTCTTTAAAGAGACCGATCTGCATGTTATCAGTAATACAGACGTGGTGTGGCGCTTTATCGCCGCATTCTTCTTTGCTGCACTGGCACTTATTATGATCGCAGCCCTTTCTATTCTGCTCTCTGTATTTTCCGATAATTCACTGGGGCCGATCGTGGCCACGGTTTGTATCGTGATCATCTTTACCATCTTGCAACAACTTAAGGTGCCAGTATTTGAACAGACCATCAACCCCTGGTCGTTCACTACGCATATGTTGGGTTGGAAAGGTTTCTTTTATGTAGAAAAAACGCCCGAGGGAGTTAGTATTCCGGGTTCCATCGAAAATCCGGTAGCACTTGTAAAAAGTGGTTTGATCTTGGTGGGTTATAGCGCGGCTTTTTTGATCACCGCCATTTTGGTCTATCGAAAAAAAGATATTTTAAGTTGACGACATATCGTCTATGACTATGAAACAAGTAATTATTTTATTGGGATTGTTGATGATACAGTCGATCACAGCCCTTGCCAGCGATCCGGAGGCAGTTGCCTTATTGGGTAGTGTAAAAAAGAAGTACGATCTGGTAAGCGATTACTCGGCCAGTGCCCGATTGGTCACCAATGTGATCTTTATTAAGGCGCCCGTATCGCAAGTGATGGTGTATTACCGAAAGCCCGATCAGTTACTGGTCAAAAATGAGAAGGGGATCTCTTTTATTCCCAAGGGCACCGTTCACATCAACATGAATAATGTACTTGGGCTCACCAATTTTGAGGCGGTGCTAGCAGGCAATGAAGTAGTGGATGGAGTGGTTTGCAAAGTGGTCAAGATCTTTCCGCTCTCCGAAGAAGAATCCATAACGCGAGCCACGCTCTATATCGATCCCGATCAGTTGCTCGTTAGACGCTCTGTGGTCAGTACCAAAGAGAATGGAACTTACTCCATTCGCATGAAGTACGGGGCGTACAGTTGGTGCGGTCTTCCTTCTGTAGTCGATATGGAATTTAATACGCGTGACTATAAGCTTCCAAAGGGAACTACGCTCGATTACGATAATGGTACTAAGAAAACGACTGGTTTACCACAAAAGGGAAAGGTTACCATCCAGTACCAACGCTATACCCTTAACAAGGGATTACCTGCTTCGTTGTTTCGTTAAACGTTCGATCAGTCTTCGAGCGCTTCGTCTTTTGCATTGGCCAACATGGCGCGCGAGGCTTTGCGCAACGGATTCTTTCTGTTGTCTGCGTATCCCTTTCTTCTATTGATGATGTCGATGCATTCGAAAAGAGCCATCAAGAAAGAACTGTGGTCTGCCTTATTCTTTCCGGCTATGTCAAAGGCAACACCATGGTCGGGAGAGGTGCGAACAGCGGGCAGCCCTGCCGTATAGTTAACACCTTCACCGCTGGCCAGTGTCTTGAACGGAATGAGTCCCTGGTCGTGATACATGGCCAGTACGGCATCGAATTGCTCAAAACTTCTGCGCGCAAAAAAGGCATCGGCGCTATAGGGCCCTACGGCCAGTATGTTATTATTCTTGGCATCTTTGACCGCCGGGCGAATGATGGTGTCTTCTTCTTTTCCGATCAGTCCTTCGTCTCCGGCATGCGGATTTAATCCCAGCACCGCAATGCGGGGCTTATCGATTCCAAAATCTTTTTGCAGGCTTTGATGCAATAAGATCAGCTTACTTACAATTTTTTCTTTGGTCAGTTTGGCGGCTACTTCACCTACGGGCACATGTTCAGTGACCAGGCCCACCCGAAAATCTCCTGCGCAAAGCAGCATGACCACATCTTTTGCACCAAATATCTGTTGCAGGTATGGGGTGTGACCCGTGTAAGAAAAATCAGGAGACTGAATATTTTTTTTATGCAACGGAGCCGTTAGTAATCCATCGATCTGGCCTTGTTTGAGGGCTGCCACGGCACTTTGTAAAGAGATACTCGCATAGCGACCACCTATGTCGGTGAGTTGCCCGGGTGTAATATCTACATCTTCTTCCCAGCAGTTAAAGAGATTGATCTGTTTAGGGTTGATCCGGTT
>Ga0208222_1000052_pt1 | contig 30257 bp, 31 predicted proteins | sample LakMenEpi13Sep09_FD_150694 | JGI IMG/M metagenome (GOLD analysis project Ga0208222, IMG submission 150694) | Freshwater microbial communities from Lake Mendota, WI - 13SEP2009 deep hole epilimnion (SPAdes) | ecosystem: Environmental > Aquatic > Freshwater > Lentic | place: Lake Mendota, Madison...
TATCATTTTAGTTACCTCTGCTTATCACATGACCCGTTCAAAGCGATTATTTCAGGAGAATGGATTTTTGGTACAGCCTTACGCGGTCGATTATAAAGTAGATGCCGACAAAAAAACGTTTATTGATTTTTTGCCTACGGCCGAGGCATTGCGGAAGACCGAATGGGGAATTCGGGAGTTATTGGGCAGGTTGTACTATCTCGTGCGATGAGATCACTCCCACTCCGGCTCTTGCCAAGTTAAAGGCGGTAATCCACGTTTGTAGCGATAGAAACTTTGCTTGATGTACATTCTGAACTCATAATCGCCCGAAAGTTTAGTGAACAGGTAGGGCGGACGAAATAACTCCATGAACTTATCGAGTTCGACTCCTTCGAGTTGTGTGAGTCGTCGAACAAGCGCCTTGTTAAAGCGGTAGTCGATGAATTTTTCTTGTTCTTCTAACAAGAGGCGCTGCTGAAACGATAGCATGCTTTGATTGCGGCGAAACCGAAAGATGTTGATGATCTCATTGACATCAAACCCTACGCCGGCCCCAGACGAAGGGGTCACAATGCGTAATCCGGGCTTACGATAATTAAATACTTTGGCATAGTCTTGCCGGTTACGAATGGAGTCGAGCTTATAATTTTTAGGAAAGACTTTTACTTCGCGCAGCACGGGCACGCTTACCTGCAGCGAAATATCGAACTGCATGGGGTTGCCGATCTTGATCACTGGAAATTTTATAGTGGGTTTGTTCAGGTAGCTAAACCAGATGGAATCTTTTTCGGTAACGCGTATCTCATAAGATCCTTCGGCGTTGGTAAGGGTGCCGGTACCGGACGTGGATAGCACACTCACCGCTTCGAGCGGATAGTTTCGCGAGCTGTCGTACACTACTCCTCTAATAGTATAGGTTTGCGAGAGCACTGCGTTCGAAAAAAACAACAGTCCGATCAGCAAAAGATAATATGGGGGCTTTATCGACAAATTAGTTCTTCTATTACGCGGGGGTAATGCTGGTGCTCCAGTGCATGGATGCGAGCGGCGAGTGAATTGACCGAATCGTTAGAGAGTACGGGGCAGCGTGCTTGAAAGATCGTAGCACCATGGTCGTATTCTTCATCTACATAGTGAATGGTGATACCACTTTCGGAAGCCTTTGCGACGAGCACGGCTTCGTGAACTCTTTCGCCATACATACCCTTGCCACCGAATGCGGGCAGCAGTGCCGGATGAATATTTACGATATGGCCTTTAAATTGCTGCAATAGTGAAAGGGGAACTTTCCAAAGAAAACCGGCCAGTATGATCCAATCGATCTTTTTTTCTTGCAACACCGCTACATATCCGTCTCCAGAAAAAAATCGGTCGCGTTCGATAAGAAGGGTATCGACCTTGTGCGCGGCAGCGATCGACAGCACACCGGCTTGCGGCTTGTTGCAAACGATCAATGCCACTTGCACAACGGGGTGATCGGTAAAATGCTCCATGATGCGAGCGGCATTGGTACCGGTGCCCGAAGCAAAAATGGCGATACGTTTCATACTCCGAAGTTTGATAACGTCACGACAACTCAATACCGCAACGATGTCTGGTTAACGCAGAAAGTTCAGCTTGTCTCCCAGTTTACGAATGTAGTTCCTAAAAAAATTAAACTGCCCGAAAGGGATACTAATTAGCAGTACCATCAGGGGCCATAGCACCGTCATGAGCACGATGTACACGACCGCCCACAGCCAGTCTTGCTCGATCGCAAGCAGGTTCATGATCTTTTTTCCGACCCAGCCAGTGGCACTACCGCCGATGGCAAACGTGCAAAGGATCAGCACAAGTCTCAACCCGCTTACTTTCCATTTTTCTTGAAGTCTGCTAAACATGTTGGGTCGTTTTTGTTGGAGAAGTTGCAAAATTCAACAAAAAACGGGGCATTGCTGCGAAAACGGGCTCCTATTTGCAAATTGATATTACAATTGACCCGTATATGACAATTTCATGAACTGCATTTTGTGCAATAGCATTCACATTGTTTACTCTATTGTAAAACAGCAAAAAAAAAGTAAAATTTCATGCCATTTGGAACGAGGCTTGGCTTAAATTTGCGCCTAATTAAGAGCTATTTATCCACATTCCAGATTAATTGCGAATATGATGTCCAATAAAGCTGCCTTAAAACATCTGACCGCTCTTCTGTTTTCCCTTCTGATTTTCTCTGTATCGTCTACTAGCGCGCAGGATGCTGCCGCAGGGAAAGCCGTGTTTATGAGCAAGTGTGCTTCTTGTCACAACGTGCTAAAAAAAGCAACCGGACCTGCACTGGCCGGATTGGAAGAGCGACACAAATGGGCCGACCACAAAGAATTGCTGGCCTGGATCAACAACCCTGCCGCATACATGGCAAAGGATCCCTATACACAGGGGCTCAAGGCCGAGTATGGGTCCATGATGACCGCCTTTCCTGACATTACCCTTCAGGATGTAGACAACATGGTGGCTTATGTCAACGAGGCCGCCAAGCCTGCTCCAGCCCCCGCTGCCGGTGCTGCGGATGCATCACAAGGCTCTGATAGTCAAAGCTCTGTTCTTTTTGGTATCATCTCTTTGCTCTTAGGTGTTATCGCCTTGATCTTGATGCAGGTCAACAGTAATTTGAAAAAGCTGTCTGACCAGGCAGAGGGTGTGGCTCTTCCCGAACCGATCCCATTTTGGCGTAATAAAACTAACATCGCTATCCTTTCGATCGTCTTTTTTGTATTTGGCGGATACATGGTCGCCAAAGGAGCCATCGGATTGGGTCGCCAAAAAGATTATCAACCCGTACAGCCTATTTATTACTCACACAAGGTGCATGCCGGTATCAACCAGATCAACTGTTTGTATTGCCATGGTAGTGCAGAGCAGAGTAAGCATGCTGCCATTCCCTCTGTGAATACCTGTATGAATTGCCACAAGGCCATTCAGGCCTATGAGAAAGGCCCCAAGCTTTTCGACGAAGAAGGAAATGAGATTGATGGTACGGCCGAGATCCAAAAGCTTTATGAGTTTGCCGGATTCGATCCTAATAACCCTAACAAGTGGGATCCTTCCATGGCCAAGCCTATCGAGTGGATCAAGATTCACAATCTGCCTGACCACGTTTATTTCAGCCACGCCCAGCACGTAAATGCCGGCAAGGTGCAGTGCCAGAGCTGCCACGGCGAAATGCAGGCCATGGACGAGGTAAAGCAGGTGTCTGACCTGAGCATGGGATGGTGTATAAACTGTCACCGCGAAACCAAGGTGCAATTCAACTACGATAGCACCAAAGGCAATAAATTCTATAGTATCTACGAAAAGTTTCATAATGATATCAAGTCTGGTAAAATGGATAGCGTATCCGTTAAGGATATCGGCGGTCTGGAGTGCCAGAAGTGTCACTATTGATTTAATATTTGAACCCAACCAACCAAGGATAATATGAGCCAAAAAAAGTACTGGCAGAGTTTCGGGGAGGTAAATGAAAGCGAGCAGTTTGCCAAGCAACAGCAGGATGAGTTTCGCGAAGAGTTACCCTTTGAGGGCTTCGACGACAAAGGACTGCTCGATGCCAAAGCCCCCCGTAGGGATTTTTTAAAATACCTGGGATTCAGCACCGCCGCCGCAAGTCTTGCAGCTGGATGTACGATTCCCGTTAAAAAAGCGATCCCCTTTGCCAATCGTCCCGAGAACATCATTCCCGGTGTGGCTCAGTATTATGCCACCACCTTCGTACAAGAAGGTGATGTGGTGCCCGTGCTTGCCAAGGTGCGCGATGGTCGTCCTATTAAGATAGAAGGAAACGATCGTTGTGGTTTTACCGGTGGCGGAACGTCCGCGCGTGTGCAGGCCTCTGTGTTGGACTTGTACGATACGCACCGTCTTCGTTTTCCGCAGCAAAAAGTAGGTAAGGGAGATCAAGCGCGTTTTGAAGAAGTACCCACATTCGAACAGTTCGATAAGTTAGTGGCCGATGCCATGAACAGTGCCAGCGGCAGTAAAGTGTTGTTGACGGGCACGATCAATTCGCCCTCTACAAAAGCTATCATTGCAGCGTACCCCGGACTTCGCCATGTGCAATACGATGCCGTTTCTTACAGCGGTATGTTATTGGCCAATGAAGCATCCGGATTCGGTCGTCGTTTGCCTTCTTATGATTTTGCATCCGCTAAGGTGGTGGTAAGTCTCGGTGCCGATTTTCTGGGTAGCTGGTTGAGCCCTGTTGAATTTGCAAAAGGATATTCCGTAGGAAGAAAGATCGACGAGAAGAATCCTTCTATGAGCAAGCATTATCAGTTCGAAGGATATTTGAGCATGACGGGAGCCAGCGCCGATGAGCGCTTCGTTTGTCGTCCTTCCGAGACCGGATTGGTGGCTCTCGCCTTGTTATCTGCCGTATCAGGATCGGGTGTAAACGGAATAAAAGATGCGAAACTAAAGGCCGGTATTGAAAAAGCCGCTGCCGATCTGCGCAATAATAAAGGCACTTCTTTGGTCGTGTGCGGAAGCAACGATAAGAACGTACAAGTCGTTGTCAATGCCATCAACAATGCTATCGGCGCCTATGGAAAAACAATTGATTGGGGCAAGCCCGTCAATTACCGCGCCGGTATTGACAGTGAATTCGAGCAGCTCATCGTAGACATGCAGGCCGGCACAGTGGGTGCTCTCCTGGTCTATGGTGCTAACCCCGCTTATACCTATCACGATGCGGCTGCGTTTGCATCGGCAATGAATAAAGTAAAGCTGAGCGTATCGTTCAGCGAGCGCATGGATGAGACTAGCGAACTTTGTCAGTTTGCGATCCCCTCTCATCATTACCTCGAAAGCTGGGGTGATGCAGCACCAAAAGCCGGTGTGGTGAGCTTTATTCAGCCTACTATTTATCCTTTGTTCAAGACCAGAGCCTTTCAAACCTCCTTGTTGAAGTGGAGTGGAAACGATACTTCTTACGAAGAATATTTTAAGCAATACTGGACAAAGGAGTTGGGATCCGAAGCTTCTTTCAATTCAATTTTGCAAGAAGGATTACAAGATAAGTCGTTACCTGCCGCTGCCGGTTCTTACAGCAGCGCAGCATTAGCGGCCTCCGCACAAGCCATTACATCGGCGAATGCCATTACCGGAACGGAACTGGTATTGTATCAAAAAGCCTCCATTGGTACGGGTACGGGTGCTACCAATCCTTGGTTACAGGAATTGCCAGATGCCATCTCCAAGGCCACTTGGGGCAACTATGCACTTGTCAGTATGACGATGGCCAAAGAGTTGTTGGGTGTTAATCTGCTTAATGGAACGGAAAAAGAAAGCAACAACTACGAATACTACCCACAAAAGCCGGTCATTAAAATTACCGTTGGCAAGCAAGAGATCGAGTTACCCGTGTTGATTATTCCGGGTATGCAAGCCAATACCATTGCCGTTGCATTGGGATATGGCCGCAGTGAGAAATTAGGACGCACCGCCGGGGGCATCGGAAAGAATGCCTATTGCTTTACAACGCGCACCGAAACCGGTGTTTCTTATAATACGGTCGCTACTATCACAGATGCCAAGCGCAAAGAGAAAGTCGCACAGATGCAGATCCACAATACCTATGAGGATCGTGTTGAAGTGGTGCGCGAGACCACGCTGGCCACACTCAAGAAACACCCTTCTGTTATTCCCGATTATCGCAATCATCTCGAAGAGACCTATGGAAAGAGCCAGGATGGTACTACAACTGATTTTCGTAAAGAGGGTACACTGTATCCCATGCACGAACAGCCCGGTATCAAATGGGGGATGAACGTTGATATGAATGCTTGTTATGGCTGTGGTGCTTGTGTGGTGGCTTGTCATGCCGAGAACAATGTTCCGGTGGTGGGCAAGAGCGAAGTACTTCGCTATCACGATATGCACTGGCTTCGCATCGATCGTTATTTTGTGAGCGATGCCAACAACCCCGATGAATTAAAGGGTGTGGTGTTTCAGCCCATGATGTGTCAGCATTGTGACAATGCTCCTTGCGAGAACGTTTGTCCTGTTGCTGCCACCAACCATAGTGCGGAAGGAATTAATCAAATGACCTATAACCGTTGTATCGGTACTCGTTATTGTGCCAACAACTGTCCTTTTAAGGTACGTCGTTTTAACTGGGCCGACTACACCGGTGCCGATAGCTTCCCCAACAATCGCGACCAACAACTGGTGGGCAAGCTCGATCCTGTGGTAGAGCAAATGAACGACGATTTGACCCGTATGGTGCTGAACCCCGATGTAACGGTTCGCTCTCGCGGGGTGATCGAAAAATGTTCTTTCTGTTTTCAGCGTTTACAAGCTGCCAAACTCGAAGCCAAGAAAGCCGGTCGTCCTTTGCAGGATGGCGAAGCCAAAACAGCTTGCCAGACCGCTTGCGCCTCGAATGCCATCGTATTCGGAAACGTACACGATCCCAGCAGTGCCATTACCGCCGTACGCGCCAACAATACGAATCGCAGCTACTATGTATTAGAGCAGCTGCACGTGTTGCCTAATGTAAGTTATCTGGCTAAGGTGCGTAATACCGATGAGATCATCGAAGCCGACTCACATCATGCTGCCCCTGCGCACGGAGACAATAAATCAGATCACGCCGCTCCTGCTCACGATGCCGCAAAACCAGAAGCCGCCCATCATTAATACCTGAACCCCCTATATCAACCACAACTATGTCATTACTCCGATACGAATCACAGGTAAGAGCTCCATTGGTCGATGGCACCAAGGATTACCACCAGGTAACTGAAGATATCTGCCGCCCCGTAGAGGCCAAGCCTTCTCGCTTATGGTGGACAGGATTCTTGATCTCATTGGGATTGCTCCTCTTCGGTATTGTCTCAGTGACCACCGAAGTAATTTACGGTACCGGTCAGTGGAACCTGAATCGTACGATCGGTTGGGGCTGGGATATTACCAACTTCGTTTGGTGGGTCGGTATCGGTCACGCCGGAACGCTGATCTCAGCCATCTTGTTACTGTTTCGTCAGGGCTGGAGAACTGGGGTGAACCGCGCCGCAGAGGCCATGACCATTTTTGCGGTAATGTGCGCCGGGCAGTTTCCGGTCTGGCACATGGGTCGTGTATGGAACGCTTTCTTCGTATTCCCTTACCCCAATTCAAGAGGGCCGCTCTGGGTTAACTTTAACTCGCCTCTGCTTTGGGACGTATTTGCGATCTCTACTTACTTTACCGTTTCTCTTTTATTCTGGTATTCTGGATTGATTCCCGATCTGGCCACTTTGCGCGATCGTGCTAAATTAAAATGGAGAAAGGCTTTTTATGGAGCCGCTTCGTTTGGTTGGACGGGTTCTACCAAACACTGGCAGCGTCACGAGGCACTTTCACTGGTGTTGGCCGGTTTGAGTACCCCACTGGTACTTTCGGTTCACACGATCGTATCGTTCGACTTTGCCACTTCTGTCGTACCCGGATGGCATACTACTATCTTTCCTCCCTACTTCGTAGCGGGCGCCATTTTCTCTGGTTTTGCCATGGTGCAGACCCTGTTGGTGATCACCCGCAAGGTGCTGGCCCTCGAGGACTACATTACCATTGAGCATATCGATGTAATGAATAAAGTAATTGTACTGACCGGATCGATCGTGGGTATTGCATACCTCACCGAATTGTTCATGGCCTGGTACAGCGCGGTCGATTACGAGTGGTTCGCATTCAAGGAGAATCGTCTGAACCTGAACAGCCCCTACGGATGGAGTTATTGGTTGATGATGGGTTGTAACGTGTTGTCTCCGCAAATCTTCTGGTTCCGCAAGATGCGCCGCAATTTGTTCGTAACCTTCTTTATGTCGATTCTCGTTAATATCGGTATGTGGTTCGAGCGCTTTGTGATCATCGTGACCTCGGTATACCGCGATTACCTTCCTTCGGCCTGGAGTACTTATTATACTCCTACCATCTGGGAAGTAGGATTTTATATGGGCACGTTCGGTCTGTTCTTTACCTGCTACTTTTTGTTCTCTAAATTCTTCCCCGTCATTGCGATCGCCGAGATCAAGCACATCCTTAAGAAGAACGGTGAGAACTACAAGGCCAAGATGAAAAAAGAAGAAGAAGACACGGTAACGCAGTTCGGCGAGCATCATCTTCATGAACATTAATCAAGAACCAGGCAAAAAAGATATTATGGCGAAAAAGAAATTCATAGTGGGCAGCTTTACCGATGAGGCCGTGCTGTTTCCTGCTGTTAAAAAAGTTCGTCGCGCAGGCTACAAGCTTCACGATGTCTTTACTCCGTTCCCTATTCATGGTCTGGACAAGGAGATGGGGTTGCGCGATACGAGCCTGCATACAGCCGGCTTTATCTATGGCATTACCGGCACCTCTACGGCGGTAGGATTTATTACTTGGGCACTTACCATCGACTGGGCCATCAACTTTGGCGGTAAACCTTACTTTGCTTTGCCCGCCTGGATCCCTGTCACCTTTGAGTTGACGGTTCTGTTCGCAGCGGTGGGAATGGTGTTGACCTTTTGCTGGCTTTGCCAGTTGGCCCCTTTCGTTAAGAAAGATCACTTTAATCCTCGTTCTACCGACGATACGTTCGTGATGGCCCTGGAATGCACCAATGCTACCAACGAGGCCGAGGCGCAACAATTCTTGCAGTCTATCGGCGCCACCGATGTAAAGGTAGAAGTGAAGGAGACCGGTTGGTGGTTGGGTAGCTATGCCAATGATAAGATGCGTTTCGAGAAAAATTAATTCGCTAGGCTTTATAATAACAGATGATGAGAAAAAACATACTACTAACAGGAACCTTGGCGCTGGCGTTGGTCTTTGCCGGATGTGGTGGCGTTCGTCGTGACGAAGGACGTGCCTATATGCCCGACATGGCCTATAGTCGCGCCTATGAAACCTACGCTTCTACGGCCGCTTTGCAAGAGGCCGGTGTGCACTACAATGCTCGTCCGGTCGAAGGCACCGTAGCGCGCGGGGCTCTGGCTGCTTATCCTTTTGCCAATGATTCTGTTGGATACGCGCGTTCTGCCGAAGTAAAGAGTCCGTTGGACGCATCGGCCATTGACATGACGGAGGCGGAGCGTATCTATCTGATCAATTGTGGTATTTGTCATGGCACCAAGCTCGATGGCAATGGTCCGTTGTGGAAAGGCGGCGATGGTCCGTATACCGCTGCGCCCCGCAACCTGATATCCGATCCGCTGACCATGAATATGGCGGAGGGTACCATGTTTCACTCTATCACATACGGAAAGAACCTGATGGGCGGATACGGTTCTCAGCTCAGCTCAAAACAACGCTGGGAGATCGTGGCCTACATTAAACAAAAACAAAAAGAGGCCGGCGGTGCAGCCACTGCAACAGCGGCCCCTGCCGGTAACTAAACGAATTCATGCATATTAAATAACGAATGATGGCTATCCGATCTACTTTCACCGTTCCAAAGCGTTTTCAGACAATCTCCATGGCGCTGATGGCATTCGGTCTGCTTTCGATCATTGGTCTGTGGGTGACCAGTGGCTCCAGTGACGATCCGAAGGAGCAGGCTCGCTTTTGGGCCTCGCTGTTGCAAAACAGTGTCTTCTTCTTGTTGGTCGTGAACGCCTCCATGTTCTTTATCTGCATTACCACGCTGGCTTGGGGTGGATGGCAAATGGCCTTTCGTCGCGTGCCCGAAGCTATTTCGGCTGTGGTCCCTGTGATAGGAGTGATCTGTGGCGCGATCTTACTGGCCATCGTTTTTGGAGATAATCATACCATCTACCACTGGACCGATGCCGAGCATGTTCAGCACGATCCTATTCTCAGTCATAAAAAAGGATTTTTGAACAAGCCTTTCTTTGCGATCGCGACCATCATTACCATTGCCGGCTGGTCTTTGTTGGGCTGGAAGATGCGTCAGCTATCCAGAAAGTTAGACAATGAGCCATTGGCGACCCTCGAGGAGCGTAAAAAATATATTTTTAACAATACCGTCTGGGCAGCGTTGTTCATTGTGTTGTTCTCTTTAACGGTTATGTCTTCTATTCCCTGGTTATGGCTCATGAGCATCGATGCGCACTGGTACAGCACCATGTACAGCTGGTATACGTTTGCCAGTACGTTCGTATCGGGTATTGCATTGATCACCTTGTTTGTGGTCTTTTTAAAGAACAATGATTATTTGGAGTACGTTAACAACGAGCACTTGCACGACCTCGGAAAGTTCATGTTCGCCTTCTCGGTGTTTTGGACCTACCTGTGGTTCTCTCAGTTCATGCTGATCTGGTATGCGAACATTCCCGAAGAGACCATCTATTTTCAGCCTCGTGCGCACGGTATTTACAAGGGTATCTTCTGGCTGATGTTCATCATCAACTTTATCGCACCACTTTTGATCTTGATGACCAGGGATGCCAAACGTAATTACGGTACGGTGGCTTTGATGGCCGTGTTGATCATCTTTGGTCACTGGCTCGATTTTTATCAGATGGTATTTCCGGCGGTTTCTCCCAACAAGGTGCCTAATATCATTTACGACCTGGGGATCGCGCTGGGCTTTGTGGGATTGATCATGTTCGTAACAGCAAAGGCATTGACCAAGGCTCCCTTGCTGGCCCGTAACCATCCATTTGTAAAAGAGAGCTTGATTCATCATACCTGATCATTGTGATTATTGAAACGAATAAATGAAACTTTAACTGACGATTAATTATGCAGACATTCTTCATCCTTGCGATTTTGGTTTTGGTGTTTGTGATCATTCTGCAGATTTCCAAGGCCAGTGAGTATGTGTCACAGATAAAGGGATACGAAAACGCCCGTAAGCAATCGAACCGGATCAACGGGTTCTTGTTGCTGGGCTTTTTGATCTTTGGACTGATCGGCGTGTATCTCTGCAACGAGTGGCTTAAGGACCGTATTTTGGGAGAGCCCGCCTCCGATCACGGAGAGCTGGTAGATCAGATGCTGTATGTTACCCTGGCCGTGACCTCTGTCGTTTTTATTTGCACGCAGGTGGCATTGTTTTGGTTCGCCTACAAATACCAAGAGTCCGATCATCGCAAAGCGTATTATTATCCGCACAACAATCGTCTGGAGTTGATCTGGACCGTTATCCCCGCCATTGTACTGACCGTATTGGTCGGATTTGGGATCTTCTACTGGTTTAAGATCACCGGCCCCGCGCCTAAAGACGCTATGGTGGTAGAAGTGGTCGGAAAGCAATTCGGTTGGGAATTTCGCTATCCCGGTGCCGATGGGTTGCTTGGAAAAAAATATTTTAAGAAGGTCGATGCCGTTAACGGAAATCCTGCCGGACAACTCTGGGAAGACCCCGCCAATCACGACGACGTGTTCGTTGAGCAAGAGATGCATCTGGTAGTGGGCAAGCCCGTGCAGTTAGTCATCGGTGCCAAAGATGTTATTCACGACGTGGGGTTAGTTCATTTTCGTATGAAGATGGATGCTGTTCCCGGAACGCCCACCACCATGTGGTTTACTCCCAAGTTCACCACCAAGGAGATGAAAGAGAAGACCGGCAATCCCGATTTTGTCTATGAACTTTCTTGCGATCAAATGTGCGGTAAGGGTCACTGGAGTATGCGTGGAACCATTGTGGTCGAAACGCAAGAAGAGTTCGATGCCTGGTTGGCCTCGAAGAAGCCTCAGTACCTTGTAGCGAATCCCGACAAGGATCCCGCTGCTAAAAAAGACAGTGCATCAGTGGCTCTCCCTATGACTGCCACGGTCGCTAAAAACTAAACGAATCAGATCAAACGCTTTTAAATACGAAGACAATGAGTGAAACAATGATGACAACTGCCACAGTAGCCGGTCAGGCTACTACGCACCACGAGGAGCACGGACATCACCAGGAGTCCTTTATTTCGAAGTACATCTTTAGCATGGACCACAAGACCATCGGGAAACAGTTCCTGATCACCGGTATCGTGTGGGCCATTGTTGGAGGACTGTTTTCTGTATTATTCCGACTCCAGCTTGGATACCCCGACAGGGCGTTCCCCATTTTGGAAACCTTCTTTGGTCAGTGGGCAAAGGGCGGACAAATTCAGCCTGAGTTCTACTACGGCCTGGTCACCATGCACGGAACCGTACTGGTGTTCTTTGTATTGACGGCCGGGTTGAGCGGAACATTCGCCAACATCCTTATTCCGTTGCAGATCGGTGCGCGCGATATGGCTTCTCCATTCTTGAACATGCTGTCTTACTGGTTCTTCTTTTTGGCCAGTGTGATCATGATGTCTTCGATCTTTGTCAATACCGGTCCTGCTTCGGGTGGATGGACGATGTATCCTCCTCTCAGCGCACTCAAGCAAGCCGGCGACGGACAAAAGATCGGAACCGATCTATGGCTGGTCAGCATGGCCCTGTTCATCGTGTCTTCTCTATTGGGAGGACTAAACTACATCTCTACTATTTTGAATATGCGTACCAAGGGAATGAGCATGACGCGCATGCCACTCACTATCTGGGCCGTATTTTTTACCGCTATTCTGGGCGTACTTTCTTTCCCTGTATTGCTCTCCGGTGCCATCCTGTTGTTGTTTGATCGCAACCTGGGCACTAGCTTTTACCTGAGCGATATCGTGATCAATGGAGAGGTGCTTCCTAACGAAGGAGGTAGTGCGATCCTTTACCAGCACTTGTTCTGGTTCTTGGGTCACCCCGAGGTATACATCATTTTGTTGCCTGCCATGGGTATGGTATCGGAGATCCTTTCGGTCAATAGCCGCAAACCCATTTTCGGCTACATGGCCATGTTGGGCTCTTTGTTCGCTATTGCCGTACTGGCCTTCTTGGTATGGGCCCACCACATGTTCGTTACGGGACTCAATCCGTTCTTGGGATCGGTCTTCGTATTGCTTACACTGTTGATCGCCGTTCCTTCGGCCATCAAAGTATTCAACTGGCTCACCACCCTGTGGAGAGGTAACATACGCTTTACACCGGCTGCACTTTTTGCGATCGGGTTCGTGAGTTTGTTCATCTCAGGTGGATTGACCGGCATCTTCTTAGGTAACTCCACCATCGATATTCACTTGCACGATACGATGTTCGTGGTGGCTCACTTTCACATTGTAATGGGAGTGGCTTCTTTCTTCGGCATGTTCGCCGGTGTGTATCACTGGTTCCCCAAAATGTTCGGACGTTACCTGAACAACACCATGGCCTACATTCACTTCTGGGTTACCATGGTGGGCGCTTATCTGATCTACTGGCCCATGCACTACCAAGGACTGGCAGGGGTACCTCGTCGTTATCTCGACAAGAGTGGTTGGGTAAACTTTAATAATTTCAAAGACCTCGATCAGATGATCACTATTGTGACCATTGTAGTGTTCGCGGCTCAACTTTTATTTGTGTTCAACTTCTTCTATTCTATTTACAAGGGCAGAAAAGTTCGTTCGCAAAATCCATGGGGCGCTAACACGCTCGAGTGGACGACCCCCATTAATCCCGGACACGGTAACTGGGAAGGAGATATTCCCGAAGTACATCGCTGGCCTTATGACTATGCCAAGGATGGACGCGAGTTTATTCCTCAGACCGAGCCGGTGGGAGCGCATGAGAGTAAGCATTGATGCACAATGACCGGTTCAAAGCGGTCTCACATCGATGTTTCGAAATAGTGTTTGTTGAAAAATAGCGGAGGATTCATGAAGATCAGGGATTATATACAGTTGATGAAGCCTTCGCTGAGTATCATGGTGGTGTTCAGCAGCGTAATCAGTTACCTGCTGGCGCCGAAGGTGGTCGAATACGACTGGCTCATGATACTCTTGCTCTTTGCAGGTGGGATGTTGGTTACCGGAAGTGCCAATGCAATCAACCAGGTGGTAGAACGCGACACCGATGCACAAATGAAGCGTACTGCCAGCCGGCCGATTGCATCGAAACGACTTTCGCCGCAGCAAGGATGGCTCTTTGCCATTCTTACGGGGGCCACAGGTGTGTGGATGCTGGGAAATTGGTTTAACTGGATGGCCGCCTTGCTGGCTGCCTTCAGTTTGTTTCTCTATGCATTCATTTATACGCCGCTAAAAAAGGTCAATTCGATTGCAGTACTTATCGGAGCCGTGCCCGGCGCCTTACCTTGTTTGATCGGGTGGGTAGCGGGGCAAGATGAATTTTCGCTGGGGGGATGGATCTTGTTTGCCTTTCAGTTCTTTTGGCAGTTCCCGCATTTTTGGGCAATTGCCTGGGTGGCACACAAAGATTATTCTTCTGTCGGATTTCGTTTACTGCCCTCCGAACAGGGCCCCACAACGTTTACGGCAATGCAGACCATTGCGTATTCGCTCTTGCTGGTACCGGTTACTATGCTGCCTTTCTTTACAGGCATGTGTAGTACCGAGAATCTGCAAGGACTGATCGCGATCGCTGTGGTTATCTTGGCCAATGTGTTTATGATCGGTCGATGCATCAATTTGTATCGCACCATGGAGGTAAAGGCGGCTCGCCGGGTCATGTTTGGGAGTTATTTGTACTTACCGCTGATCTTGTTTGCCTTGCTGCTGAGCAAGGCCGCGACAGCGTAAAGAAAAGGAGAATAAATTGAGTAATACGACCACTACAAAAATGCATCCTCACAAGTTTACCTTGTGGGTAGCCATGGGCAGTCTCATCATGATGTTTGCCGGGCTGACCAGTGCATTCATTGTAAAGAGCAACCAGGTCGGATGGAAATCGGTTACGCTGCCTTCCGTGTTCTGGTTGTCGACGCTGGCCATTGTGCTTAGCAGCGGAAGCGTTCACCTTGCACTGCGCTTTTTTCGTGAGCGAGAAATGGCACGCTATCGTCTTTGGATGGGAATTACGCTGGCGTTGGGGATCTTGTTTGTGGGATTGCAGTGGAACGGTTTTACGGCGCTGTGGTCCCAGCAGATCACCTTTCGCGGATCGGGAGCCGGGCAATTTCTGTATGTGATCTTTGGATTGCATGCGTTGCACGTAGTGGGTGGGGTGGTGGTATTGAGCGTGCTACTGGCAAAAGCTTTTTTTGGACGCATTAAATTATATAGTTCAATTCCTGTTGAGATAGCAGCTACTTATTGGCATTTTGTAGATCTTTTATGGATCTATCTCTTGCTTTTCTTTTTGCTGATCGGCGGCAATTGAACGGAACCAACACTAACGAAAACGAAACAGTAACGTATGGCTACATCGGCAACCCTTCAGCAGACCAAATGGTGGACAGGCGGTAAGAGTCCCTTTAACATGGAGTATGGCAAACTCATGATGTGGTATTTCTTGATGAGTGATGCTTTTACCTTCGGGGCCTTTCTGATCTCGTACGGCACCATCCGCTTTAGTCAGAATTTCTGGCCCGATCCCAACGTGGTATTCAATGCCTTTCCGGGCGCAGGCCACGCCAATCTTCCACTTGCCTTCGTGAGTGTGATGACCTTTGTGCTGATCATTTCTTCTGTTACCATGGTGCTGGCGGTACATGCCGGGCACAATAACGATAAAAAAGGAGTCGTAAAATGGCTCATCTGGACCATCATCGGCGGAGCCGCCTTCTTGGGCTGTCAGGCTTGGGAGTGGCATCACCTGATTACCGGTGAGCACGTGGTGCTGGCCGATGGCAAACTCGACATTATCGGACAAAGCATGCGCGGCAACCCTTGGGGAAGACTGGTTCCCGAAGAGCAAGTAATGGCCGCTTTGCAAAACACGCCTCACGAGACCTTGTTGCAACTTTCTCAACTCAATCATCATGGGGCTGCTGCGGCCGATCATGGTGCGCTTTCGCACGATCAGTTGCTTAAGTCCATACAGGTGGCCGAGCTGCATGTGCGCGAGAAAGGTCCGGTTGCTTTCGGTGGTTATTTCTTTGGCATCACCGGGTTTCATGGCTTTCACGTGTTCTCCGGTGTTATCATCAATATCGTGATGCTGTTGATGACACAAAAGGGCGTATTTGAGCGCAGAGGTCATTACCTGATGATCGAGAAAGCCGGTTTGTACTGGCACTTCGTAGATCTGGTATGGGTCTTTGTGTTCCTTTGTTTTTATCTGATCTAATTCATCTTATTCGTCACCCAAGAAATTAATACACTATGCAACATCCGGCTTTCGAAGAAGTAACCTTTCATCATCATACCGATGACGCAACGTTTAAAAAGAACGTCAGAAATACCACGATACTCCTCTCCGTTATTACCATTGTAGAGCTGGCCATTGGTCTGATCATCTACAATATGCATAAAGGAGGAGCTCCCAATGAGTTGCTGGTGCTCATGTTCAAAGGAATGGTCTGTATCTTGACCTTGGCCAAGGCATATTACATCGTCTCTGTCTTTATGCACTTGGGCGATGAGATCCGCAACATGATCATGACCATTGTGGTGCCCTTATTGCTTTTTATCTGGTTTATTGCTGCCTTTATTTGGGATGGTAACTCTTATAAGAATCTTCGTAACACCTACGATAAGCATTATAAGGAGTCCACGATGCCTGCCCAGGATAAGGGTGGTCACTAATACGCTATTGTTACATTGAACAAGACTGCCGTATATGCCCTGTTGCTGGCGCTGATCATCCCGCTGATCGCCTACTTTATCGTAGATGTCAAAAGTCATGATGCCCTGCAATTGCCCAGGCATTACTACCCTGATTCCATTCAAGAGGTCACCAAGCGGGGTAAACGCGTATCCGATACGGTGTGGCACCAGCTGGCTAATTTTTCGTTGCAGAATCAAGAAGGTAAGATGGTCTCTTGGGAGAGCCTCGAGGGCAAGATCGTGGTCGCGGATTTCTTCTTTACCCGCTGTCCTACTATTTGTCCTTCGATGACACAGAACATGAAGCGTCTGGCAGAGACCCTGCACAATGGAAGTCGGGTGGGCGACCGCACCAATAAGAAAGTTCATTTTCTTTCTTTCAGCATAGATCCCGAGCGTGATACGCTGGAGCGGCTGCGCTATTGGGCCCAGCGGTTTCAGATCAATCCCGATACCTGGTGGTTGCTTACCGGTAACAAGAAAGCGATATACGACATGGCCCTCAACGAAATGAAGTTGGGGTTGATAGACGGCCAATCGGTCGACACGAATTTTGTACACAGTGATAAGTTCGTCCTCATTGACGTGAACCGCCAGGTCAGGGGCTACTACGATGGCCTCGATCCGGACGATCTGTCGAGATTACAGCAAGACCTGATCTTGCTCACGATGGAAAAAAATCCGAAGGCCCGTAGCTTTTTCGAGGGCAAACTGGTCATCATGGCCGTATCTTTCTTGCTCGCCATCGTTGGTGTATTTTTATTACTGTTCTTTCTTCGTAAAAAATAAATGAGTATGCTGCCTCCCGTACTTTCAAAAAATGATAAGCTCGCCAGCCAGTTGATCTGGCTTTTTTCGTTCATAGTATTTACGGCCGTTGTCGTGTTGGGCCGGGTAAAACTCGAGGTCGATCTGGGATTTGATGTGCACGTGTTCGCGCTGATCAACGCTGTCATTAATTCTGCCGTGGCACTTTTATTGGTAGGGGCTCTGTGGGCGGTAAAGACCGGTCGCTATGTGGCGCATAAGAACATGATGCTACTGGCCATGATCTTGTCGATCTTGTTTTTGGTAAGCTATATTGCGCATCATCTGCTGGCTGGTGAAACTTCTTTTGGTGGACAGGGAGCGGCTCGCACGCTTTATTACATTGTCTTATTTACTCATATTCCGCTGGCAGGCCTAATTCTTCCTTTTATTCTTTTTACTGCCTATCGTGCTTTGATCAGCGAATGGCCGGCACATAAAAAACTCGCCAAGATCACTTGGCCTATTTGGTTGTATGTGGCCATAACCGGTGTGATTGTCTACTGGATGATCAGCCCCTACTACAGCTAATTTCCATCCAACTCTTTGGCGGGGTCCCAGAAAAGCTTTTCAAAGTCCATCACTTGATCGTCTTGGATAGTGACTCCTTCTTTTTCTAATGCTTCTTGCATGGCAGTGGGGGAAGGAAAATGATTTTTTCCTGAGAGTAGTCCTAATCGATTTACTACGCGATGCGCCGGCACTTTGGGGTGAGCCCCATGGCTACTGTTCATGGCCCAACCTACCATACGCGCACCTGATCGTGCACCCAAGCAGGCGGCTATGGCACCATAGGTCGTAACGCGTCCTCGGGGTATCAGACGGACCAATTCCCAGACTTGTTGAAAAAAATCTTGTTCGCGATTGCCTGATGGCAATACCGAGCGAAGTCTTGTGCTAGTGCGTTTGGGAGAGGCCATTTGAATAAAGATAAGCGACCCGAAGAAAATAATCAGGAGTTGATCTGACTGCTCTCCTTCTCTTTTTGCAACTGACTGCGACGAGGCTCGGGGACACTTTCAAAGTCATAGGGGCAGTGCTTGCAGCCATTTCCGCAGCAATATCCTTTCTCGAGATGGTAGGCCTCTGTCAGCACAACGAGCCCTTCTTCGTTATAGTAGAAATGTGTCCCTTCAGTCAATCCCTTCATCTTCTTTTAATTTTTCTTTGAGCAGCTTGTCTGTCTCTACAGGCAGCTGGTCGGGTAGTGAGAAACAGCAGTAGTGAATTTTTTTACTGCCTGCAATATCGAGCGATTCATAATGCGTTTTGATTCGAAGTTCATCAGATAGTACTTCACTGGCATAAACATTGTCGGTGGCAACGTGCAAGACGCACCCGTACAGATCAATAACAAGACGGGTAAATCGGTACAGGTCAGGACTGTCTGTCTTTAAATGTATATAACCACCGGGTGCGAGTATTTGTTGATATTTTCTAAGGAATATAGGGTGTGTTAATCTTTTCTTGGCCTTTGATAGCCGCAGTTGCGGATCAGGAAAGGTGATCCAGATCGAGTGTACCTCTCCGGGCAAAAAGTAATCGGCGATCTGTTCAATTTGTGTTCTTAAAAAACCAACATTGGTTAAACCCTCTTCGAGGGCTTTTTTGGCCCCCACCCAAATGCGGTTTCCCTTCAGGTCTACGCCTAGAAAGTTTTGATCGGGATGCAGTCGGGCCAGTCCCAAGGCATACTCTCCCTTGCCACAAGCTAACTCGAGGGTAAGGGGCTGCTCTCGCTCAAAAAAGGTAGACCACTGACCCGCCATCCCGGCGGGAAACTCCAAAACATTGCTGAATTGCCTGATGGCTTCAAAACGGACAAGCTTTTTTTGTCCCATAATTAAAATTTAACCTGCAGGCCAATACCTACGATCGATTTAAGTTGAAGCCCCGGTGATTTTTTGGCTGCACCGAATAATCTTACATCATCATCATAGACGAGATCGAGGTTCCAGTTAAGGGCAAGGTTCTTGCCTATTTTGGCGGTGAGTACATTGGTCACGAAGAGATCTATGTTTTGCGGATTGGTCTTGTAGTTAGAGAAAAGATCGACCCTTGTCTTGTACAATACGTACTTGGTAAAATTCTTTTCGAAGGTCAGCGTGCCGAAGGCGCCGAGCTGGTTGATGCTTTTCGTGCCCGGTTTAACGCCGTACTCTCCGCGACGTGATAGCTCCGGATCGGTAACGATCACCCAACGTGCCGTGAGCGGCGAAAAGAATACAGAGAGATTTTTCTTCGGTTTAAAATCAAGCCCCTGGCTAAAGATGATATAGCCGGGAGACATGAACGTAGAGGCAAAGGTTTTTACATTGTTCGGATAGGTATACCCGCGAATGAACTGCGAGCGTAGGTTAAAGAGGGTCGCCAGATTTACTTTTTTATTGAGCGAGTAACCGTATTTGGAGATCAGGTCAAAGCGATCGTCGTTTTTTCGGCTTCCCAGCGAGGTGGTGTTGATGTAGCCGAAGAATATATCGAGCGTGTTATCCCAGCTGTTGCGGTCTTTGCGGTAATACGAATAAAGTTGCAAGATGGTATTGATGGTAAACGAGAACTGATCGCCCCCGGCCGCCCAGTTACTAAGCGTGCCCTGACCGATTGTAAGCGTATAGTTGCCTCCCGATTTCCATTTTTTGATCAGCGAGTCGGGAATATATTTTTTTACCGGACGAAGTGATTCGGTCTGCATTCTGCGAATGACCGCATCTTGTGCCATACCCTTAGGTAAGGCCGTGATCATTGTGAGCAGCAGCGCAAGCGACAATACTTTCATTTCGGAAAATTCAGCGGCACAAATCTATCAAATTCCATTGTTCAATGTACCCTTCTTCCTTTCCATCGATATCCCCCTTTGATGCCGAGAAGGCCGGCCACTACTGTGTAAGCGATGTGCAAGGGTTGTAGCCAAACGAATTTTTTCAGCAAGGCAGACCGATCGAAGAAGCGGGCCACTTCGCTTACAAACGACCATTCCAATATTGCTTTGTAACCGCATCCCATTAAAAAAATGACCGCATAGCGACTATCGAAAAGTCCGCCCATGGCCATTATCAGCAGCAGTAAATTATAGGTCCAAACCAATAGCAGCACGGGTTGCAGCCCTCCCTTTTTATAGTGGGTAGATTTGCTGGCCCAGCGAATGCGTTGTTGTAAAAAATCTCCCCAAGTGGTTTGGGCTGCCGTGGAAACGATCGCATCTTTCGATCTCAGGTAAGTGATCTGGTGAGGATACAGGTCGCTGATCTTGTGCAGTAGAAAAAAATCATCTCCCGAGGCCACCTGGTCTGCTCCCGCGTATCCGTTTACCTCTAAAAAGACCGATCTGGGATAGGCCAGATTGGCTCCGTTGGCCATAAGCAGTTTTCCGCTCTGTATACCGGCGCCGGTTATTCCCTGCAGTATCATAAAATCGAGGGCTTGCAGGTAACCCAACCAATTCTGTTGGTGCTGCAACAGTACCGGAGCGGCAATGAATTTTGCTTGCGTGTGCAGGTACTGCAAAACCATCCGCTCTATCCAATGCGGCCCAGGAAGACAGTCCGCATCGGTGCAAACGATCAACTCACCAGTGGCCAGGGCCACACCCTTTTCGAGTGCTTTTTTCTTATAGGAGTTAATTCCGTTTTCTTGTAACCTCAGCAGCGATACGCTCGAAAAGGTCTGAACAATGGCCGCTGTTTCATCTTCGGAGTGATCGTCGATCACAATGATCTCTAGTTGTGAGGCCGGATATGATTGCGTTGTCAGGGCCTTTAAAAGCGTACCGATATTGGCCGCTTCGTTTCGGGCGGGTACCAGTACCGATATCTTGGGGAGCAAAACCGATTCGAAAGTTGCTGGTGCTTTTGCAGGTTGTGGTATGGAGCGCCAGTCTCTTAAAAATCGGTTCAGTAGCCCTACGTAGAACAGCGAGCATAATAAAAAGGAGAGGGTGAGGATCAGCAGCATGCCGGACAAAACTAGGGATTGGCGAGGCAATCGAAAAAGAACAGTTTTTTAACAGGCGATCATTTTACAGATAAGAAAATAATTGTAGATTTGATAGTTGCTTAAACAACTATATGCCAAACAACCAATTCAAAAAAGGCGAACTCTACAGCTTCATCACCGGGCTGGCCTCTACGGCCATTGCCCGAAGGCTTCAAAAGAAGTTCAATACGCATCAGTTGCCCGTTACCATCGAGCAGTGGAGCGTACTTTATCATCTTTGGAAAAAAGACGGGATCAGCCAGCAAGATCTTTGCAACGCCAGCTTCAGGGACAAGCCCAGTATTACGCGCCTGGTAGATAATCTTGAACGCGCTCAACTGGTCAAGCGTGTGGCCGCTGCCACCGACCGCCGCATCAATCTTATTTATTTGACCAAAGAAGGCCAGCAGCTGCAAGACCAAACCATGAAGTTGGCCGATCAAACGCTCAACGAAGCCTTGCAATCGGTACCGGCCGATAAGGTAGAGGTATGCAAGCAAGTTTTGCAAGTGGTATATGATAACCTGAGCTAACCATAATCTATCATCATAAAGACCGTACTATGTCTACTGTTACAGCATCAAAAAAATCCATCAAAGGTGGCCAGTGGTTAACGACCGCTCCTTTGCCCGAAGATTGTTTTATTCCTGAAGATTTCAGCGAAGAGCAACACATGATCAAAGACATGTGTAATCAATTTTTAGAAACTGAAGTTTTTCCGATCGTGCAGCGTATCGATTCGCTGGAACCCGGATTGATGCCCTCGCTCGTGGCAAAGACCGGAGCGCTCGGGCTGCTCTCAATCTCTATTCCAGAGGCCTACGGTGGGTTGGGAAAAGATTTTGTTACCTCCGTTCTTGCCAGCGAGTACCTTGGTGCGGGTCATTCTTATTCAGTGGCCGTTTCTGCGCATACTTGCATCGGTATGTTGCCCATTTTATATTTTGGAACAGAGGAGCAAAAGACCAAATATCTGCCCAAGCTGGTTACCGGTGAATGGGGCGGGGCCTATGGACTTACAGAGCCCAACAGCGGCAGTGATGCCCTCAGTGCCAAAACCACTGCGGCACTGTCTCCCGATGGCAAGCATTATATTTTGAATGGTCAAAAGTGCTGGATCACCAATGGGGGATTCGCACATGTGTATACGGTATTTGCAAAGGTCGATGGTGACAAGTTCACCGCATTTATCGTGGAGCGGGGCACGCCCGGATTTACGCAAGGACCCGAAGAAGATAAAATGGGTATCAAGGGATCATCTACAGTTCAATTGTATTTTCAGGATTGTAAGATCCCGGTCGATAATCTATTGGGTGAGTTGGGCAAGGGACATAAGATCGCATTCAATATCCTCAATCTGGGTCGTCTCAAACTTTGCGCTGCGGCAGTGGGCGGATCGAGAATGGCCTTGAATCACTCGATCACCTATGCAAAAACCAGAGAACAGTTCAAGCAACCCATCGCCAATTTTGGTGCCATCAAGCATAAGCTCGCAGAAATGGCCATCAGAATATTTGTAGCCGAATCGGCCCTATACCGTTCAGCGGCATGGATCAAAGAAAAAGAAGAAGAATTATTGGCATCGGGCAAACCCTTTGCCGAAGCATTGCTGGCCGGCGCGGAAGAATATGCCATTGAGTGCGCTGCGCTAAAAGTATTTGGTAGTGAAGTATTGGACTTTACCGTAGATGAAGGCGTTCAGATTCACGGGGGCAATGGATTTAGTGCCGAGTATAATATTTCAAGAGCCTACCGAGACAGCCGAATCAATCGTATTTACGAGGGAACAAACGAGATCAATCGTTTATTGGCGCTCGATATGACGCTCAAGCGCGCCATGGGCGGCAGACTCGATCTGATGGGCCCGGCCATGGCCGTACAAAAAGAGTTGATGAGCATTCCTGATTTTGGAGCGGGCGACGATACTCCCTTTGCCAGTGAGCAAAAGCTGATCGCCAATCTCAAAAAAGCGATATTGATGACAGCCGGTGCCGCGGTGCAAAAACTGATGATGAAGATCGAGCACGAGCAAGAGATCTTAATGAACATCGCTGATATGGCCATTGAGGTGTTTCATGCAGAAAGTACCCTTCTGCGCGTCATGAAACTGGTCGCTCAACGTGGCGAGCAAGCCATGGCCGATCAAGTCGATATGATGCGAACCTATCTTTACGATGCTGCTGATAGGGTGAATAAATCGGGCAAGGATGCCATCAACGGTTTTGCAGATGGTGATGAGGGTAGGATGATCTTGATGGGCCTTAAGCGTTTTACGAAGGCCGATCCGTTCAACAGTAAGGCCGCTCGCCGTCGTATTGCAGACCGAATGATAGAGGAGGGGCGCTACCGGTATTAAGATTTTAGTAATTTTGACATGAATCTCACTACATGAGCGAAACAAAGATAGCCCCTGTTTTGACCGCAAAGGATTTTGCAACGGACCAAGAAGTTCGTTGGTGTCCGGGGTGTGGTGATTATTCCATACTGGCGCAAGTGCAAAAAGTGATGCCCACCTTGGGTATTCCCAGAGAGAATATTGTCTTTATTTCCGGGATCGGTTGCAGCAGTCGCTTTCCCTATTACATGAACACGTTCGGCATGCACTCCATTCACGGGCGCGCTACCGCCGTGGCCAGTGGACTCAAAGCTACCCGACCCGAGCTGAGTGTGTGGATCATTACCGGCGACGGAGACAGCTTAAGCATTGGAGGCAATCATACCATTCATTTGCTGCGCCGCAATTTCGATGTCAATATTTTGCTGTTCAATAACCAGATCTATGGTTTGACCAAAGGGCAATACTCTCCTACCTCAGAAGAAAAGAAGATCACCAAGAGTACTCCGATGGGAAGCATCGATCATCCCTTTAACCCTGCGGCACTGGCACTGGGAGCCGATGCTACGTTTGTGGCCCGTACGATGGACCGCGACCCCAAACACCTACAAGCCATGCTACTTCGCGCCAATGCGCACAAGGGCTCATCTTTCCTGGAGATCTATCAAAACTGTAACATCTTTAACGACGGGGCTTTTGAGATCTTTACCGAAAAAGGATCCAAGCCGGTCGAAACCTTATTCTTAGAAACAGGCAAACCTTTGTTGTTTGGCGCTAACAATGAAAAAGGCATCAAGCTAGATGGCTTCAAACCCGTGGTGGTCGATCTTACGCAAGGCCATTCGGCTGATGATTGTTGGATCCACGACGAAAAGGATATTTACAAAGCACAAATTCTCTCTCGCATATTTGACGATGTTCATATTGAAGGTCATCTGCCTCGTCCCTTTGGTGTTTTCTATGAGACGGATCGTCCCTGTTACGAAGATGTGATGAAGGCACAGCTAGAAGAGGCCAGTGCTCGTAAGCCTGCCGATCTCGATAAACTGCTTCGTGGTAACGAGGTCTGGACCATTCAATAATCTAGCTCCCCTTGCTGCGGCAGTAGTCTGAAACTTTTTCTGTGATACGTGCATAGACCATGTGTTTCGATGGCCTTTCGATGCGCAGCCGTACCATATCCCTTGTTTTGGTCCCAGCCGTATTGTGGAAATTCTTGGTGTAGTTCTTGCATCAACTGATCGCGATATGTTTTAGCAAGAATACTGGCTGCGGCAATGGATGCAAACCGGCCATCTCCTTTTACAAAGCATTGATGTGGTATGGATGGATAAGCCGAAAATCGATTTCCATCGATGAGTAAGAGCGAAGGAGTTGTACCGAGCGCAGCGATGGCCTGGTGCATGGCCTTAAAGCTGGCCTTTAGAATATTGATCCGGTCGATCTCCTCGTGATCGATCACCCCAATGCCAAATGCGATAGCTTTTTTTTCAATGATCGGTCGCAGCTCCTCTCGCTGTGCGGCACTCAGTTTTTTTGAATCGTTTAATAAAGGGTGTTTAAAGTTCTTCGGTAGTATAACGGCAGCAGCCACAACAGGTCCGGCATAGCAACCCCGTCCGGCTTCGTCGCAACCTGCTTCGATCTCATTTTTTCTATGGTAAGCCGCCAGCATACCATGCAAGATGCAAAATATTGCTTAACAAAATCGCCGGCCGGACCCGCGTGGCTGTACCTTTGCGCCATGAATGTACCTGCTACTTCTAGACCCGTGGCTATTTGGTTGCTCATTGGAGTTGCCATGATCATCATTCAAATCGCATTGGGCGGTATTACACGGCTGACCGGTTCGGGACTCTCTATTACCGAATGGAATGTGGTGACAGGAACCCTGCCTCCGCTCAATGCAGCCGATTGGGCCGCTGAATTTGCCAAGTATCAAGAAACCCCTCAGTACCGCTTGCTGAATTTTGATTTTACATTGCAAGAGTTCAAATACATTTTCTTTTGGGAGTGGTTTCATCGCTTTTGGGCACGCCTGATCGGCGTGGTCTTTATGATCCCTTTCATCTATTTTTTGTTGACCCGGCAATTCAAGAGCAGTATGATCAAGCCCTTGCTGATCTTATTCTTGTTGGGCGCCCTGCAAGGTGCCATTGGTTGGATCATGGTGGCAAGTGGTCTTACCGGTGATGCCATTTATGTAAAACCTACACGCCTTGCTCTTCACTTTGTACTGGCGCTTGGGTTACTGTCGTATACATTTTGGTTTGCGTTGCAGTTGTTGGTGCCTGTTGATCAGCGGGTCAGTTTGCCGACGGTGCGCAAGCGGGTGTTTTTTATTTTAGGACTATTAGTCGTGCAATTAGCCTATGGAGCCTTTATGGCAGGGCATAAAGCAGCGACCGCCGCACCCACCTGGCCTGATATCAATGGGCAGTTAGTGCCCGATCTGCTCAATAACGCCAATGGAATTTTATTTTGGGTCGAAAATAAAATTGCGATTCATTTTGTACACCGGGGATTGGCCTATGTATTATTGGTGGCCGTGGTGCTTCTGACCTTGCAACTACATAGACCACACGGCAGCCGCTGGTTGCAGCGTGCGGCGTGGTTTCCGATCAGCTTGGTATTAATGCAAGTGCTATTGGGAATTTTATCGGTGCTGTACAGTACCACGATTATTCCCGGACAATGGGGAATCTTTGAATGGATGGCCCAGCTGCATCAATTAGTAGCGATGTTGTTATTATTATCGCTAGTGCTATTACTGTATCTGACAGGAAAGACAGCCTGACTCTTCTTTTAGAAAAATAAGACCTGCCCACCGGGTATTCACCGTACACTTACTAGGGTATTTTATCTGGTCAGTCACGCGACCGTATTTTCCGAAGCCTGAAAATTTAGGGTTTTCACTCTTTTCTTGCGTCTTTTTCCTGGCGAGATTGTGATGTAAACTGTTGGAAGTGGGCCTCTATTATTTCTATTTTTAAAAAACACTTACATGAAAAAATCAAGTTTTTACACTCTTAAATCTTTATTCACCACCTTTTTTGAAAATAAATTGATTGGCACGCCATGCGAATTGAGAAATATATTCTTGGGATTGGCCTGTATGATCTTTTGTTCTGGTATCATTTCGTCTTGTGGTGGCGATGACATCCCACCTCCCGCTTATAACTTGAAGGCCGAGGCTCAGGTTGGAACCATTGGGCCTTATAGCGTAGTGGTTTGTCCTAATCCGGGTAATGATTGTGCCAGCCTTCATCCTTATGCGCAAGACAACAGAATATTATTAGATGAATTTATGCGGATGTATAATCACGATAGCATAGATTACTTTTTCACTTATAAGGACTGGCAGAAAATATTCCCTTCATTGCAAAGAGAAAGAATGCTAGTAGATAGCCTCCGCAAAGGATTATATGCCATTGGCTTTGATAAAGCGGGAAATGTCCTGATCCGGCACCCCTTAATTCAGATAGATGATCAGGCGGGGTCTATGGCAGGGATCAGATATGCTTTTCTGAATTCGCCTGGCAGGTAGTCTTTACTACATGAAAAAATCTCCAATTGGGCTGGTTGTTTATTTGGTTATTTGCGTGATTGTTGGCTGTCAGGTTCGTAATTCCGATTGTGACTCCCTAGTATATCATCCCCAACCCTTTGAAGGGAGTATACAAATCGATGACAGCTTGAATACCAGCTTTATCTATAAGGTCTTAAAACAGCATCCATTTAGTTCATGGGTGGTATATTGTTTATCGGCAGACACCAACACCATCTTGCTCAATTATATTTCATCAGATGGCAACTTGATCAGAATTGATCTTTTTGATTCTACTAAAGTAAAAGTGTTTCCTGTACGTTTTATTAAGCAATCACTTCTTGATATGTCTATGCACGGTGACTCTCTTTGTTTGCTTGATGGACAAAATAAGCAATTTTACCTTTTGGAAAAGGATTCTCTTGAGCGGTATGTCATTTCTAGCGAAGTCGATCTTTCCCCATCATTTCCACCTTCCCTGTATATTCATTTAAGCTATACTGCCAGTCAGTTCTTTTTTGATCATTCAAACATTTATTTTTCAATCGGCGATTTAAGGGATCGTAATTTTCTTGGGGAGTATTCGGTGGGTATATTTAACATAAATACACATCAGTTACAATTGAAATACCCCTATCCATCTTGTTATCGAAATAGCGACATTTACCTTGAAAATACGCATTTCAGGCCTGTAGCGAAAAACAAGATGATTTTTTGTTATAACTACAGTGATGTAATAAGGTGTTTTGATACCCTAGGTCATATTACTTTCGAAGTATTACCGTCTAACCCTGAGCGAGTTCATGAGTTTGAAAAGCAAAAGGAATTAAATGCCGCCTATGTTCGTAAGTATGTCAATACATGTGATATGAATCTTGGTGTTACTCCACTTGATACTTCTGGTTTTTTTGTCTTTAGAAGGGGCAGTACGAAGCACTTAACGGATACACCTACCTATTATTGCAATTACTTTACACAAGACGGAGATTTCAGACTGACTTCAATTGTTAAGCCAGTTATCTCCAGGAATGTAATTCAATATAAAAGAGGCTTTCTATCCCTTTCAATTGATATGAAATCTGCCTATATCTATTCCTTAAATTGAATTTTATAAAAGTGCTATCGTAGCTATTTCTTTTAGTGTATGCGGAATTTTCTTGCTTGTTTTATTTTCTTAACTTCTTTATCTTTTTTTGGCTGTGCCAGAAAAAATTCTGGAAATGCTGAGAAAGTTCTTTATAGTAAGGATGTCTTAACGCAACATATGGTTGCAGACAAAATTATCCTCGTTACTTGTACTCGCTGTGGTTGCTTTGTTGATGCCCTTAATAATCTTGCCAGTGATGATTATGCATATATTTCAACCTTTCCGGTCTTGAACGACACTAATTGTAATCGATTAAAAATACCCAACCATTATATCGATCGTAAGGCCATTGACTCTATAAGCACAGATTTGTATAATGTTGTCTTAATAAAAAGATCGAATGGGCATTATCAATTTAAAATTCTCTCATTAAGTGAAAGTGCTAACATAGCCATTGCAATACGCAATTATTTTGATGAGTAGTACTGGCTACTATTTAAAAGATCCTTTGGTTTTTAGCGGCTCAACGCAAAGCTTCAGGTGTAATTAATCGAAAGCTTTTGGCAATCATCTTAATGGTTACGCGACTAGCCCTTGGAGTGGCCTCTCCATCCACATGGATCATGGCGCCACCAAGATTTTCAATTTCTATCGCTGACACCTGCCAGTAATGAATATCTTGTTGTTTTCGTTTATCGGAGAGAGAAGTGATAATGTCTTCTCCGCTCAGTGGTTGATTTTGTCCGCTGAGCTGTTGGTAGGCCCGCCAAAGTAGCGGTAGCTTATGCTGTTTTTTCACAATGACTACATCGAGCAGTCCATCGGAAAGGGATGCATAGGGAGCAATGGTGACTTTATTACCAAATTGATTGGCGTTAGCCACGGTGATCATATAGGCGTCGAGCGATACCGCTTGCCCCAGTACGTGTACCATAAACTTATACGAAGGCGCCGATCTAAATTGTTTTATTGCATGTCTTATGTAGGTGTTGAGCCCTCGCGTCGCGCTTTGCGCATAAGCATGTGCAACGGCCCCGTCGAAACCCAGCCCGGTGAGTTCGCAGGCAAAATTCCCGTTAACGGTATAACCATCTGTGCGCATTGCACTGCCGGAAAAAATAGTGTCGAGTGCTTCTTGGGGGTCGGTAGAAAGACCGGCACATCTTGCCAGTCCATTGCCCGAGCCGCAAGGGATAATGCCAAAGGGAAGCTCCAGGTATCGAAGGGCTCCTACGACTTGATTTATCGTGCCGTCTCCTCCTGCAATGATAATATCAGTAAAACCTTTGCTTTGTATAGCGTGGGCAATAAGGTCATAATTTCCATCGATTGCTGAATCGCGGCATTCAAAATCATAACCGGCCTTGCGGGTTCGTTCTTCGATCTGTTTTCGTAGCGACCCGCGCGATCCGTTGCCGGCTATGGGATTGATGATATAAAATAGTTTTCTGTTCAAGTCGATCGATTAAGACGAGTATTACCAGCGAAGCAGCGCACTGGCCCAAGTGAATCCGCTGCCAAAAGCGGCCAGGCAGATCAATTGTTTTTCTTTGATGAGGCCTTTTTCCCAAGCTTCACATAGCGCGATAGGTACCGAGGCAGCGGTGGTATTGCCGTAGTATTGAATATTGTTGTACACCTGGTCGTCGCGAAGTCCTAATTTTTGCTGTACGAATTGGGCAATCCGAAGATTGGCCTGATGAGGGATCAGCAGATCCAGCTCCGCAGGGGTAAGTCCGTTTTTTGTAAGGGCTTCCATGATCACTTCCGGGAATTTCACAACAGCCTTTTTAAAAACGGCCGGGCCATCCATATAGGGAAATAACTGAGCATTATCGATCATTTCATGGCTCATGAACATTTGGCCAATGGGCGCCTCATCAAAATCAGCATAGCGTTCTTCTTTCCAGTGATTGGCATGCGTGCCCGGATTGTACATGGCCAGTATCTCGGCACTCTCTCCGTCGCTGTGTAAATGGGTTGAGAGAATACCAGCTTGTTCAT
>Ga0208222_1000053_pt1 | contig 29344 bp, 25 predicted proteins | sample LakMenEpi13Sep09_FD_150694 | JGI IMG/M metagenome (GOLD analysis project Ga0208222, IMG submission 150694) | Freshwater microbial communities from Lake Mendota, WI - 13SEP2009 deep hole epilimnion (SPAdes) | ecosystem: Environmental > Aquatic > Freshwater > Lentic | place: Lake Mendota, Madison...
CTCGTCTTCGATCGTTTGATCAACAACCATGCGCGTACCTGCGTGACATGTTTGGCCTGCGTTGTAGAACACACCCCATGCGATCGCCGACGCTGCTGCATCAATATCTGGGCAGTCGCTCAACACAACGTGTGGAGTCTTGCCACCAAGTTCGAGCGACACAGCCTTTGCATTGCTCTCTGCTGCGTACTTCAAGAAGTACTTGCCAACTTCTGTTGAACCGGTGAATGCCAACTTGTTGACATCCATGTGCTTGCCCAGTGTTCCACCGCAGCTTGGTCCAAATCCGTTCACTACGTTGAACACGCCCTCAGGCAAACCTGCACGCACGGCAAGTTCAGCAAACAGCAACGCCGACAATGGTGACTGCTCTGCTGGCTTCAAGATGATGGAGTTTCCGCCAGCAAGTGCTGCGCCAACCTTCCACGAACTAATGATGAGTGGGTAGTTCCACGGAACTACTGCACCAACAACACCCATTGGTTCGCGCTCGATGAGTGCAATGCTGTCGCGAGGAATTGGTGCAATTTCTCCGTACAACTTGTCAATCGTTTCTGCATACCACTGAATGTTGTTTGCACACGATGCAACGTCAACATTGAGCGAGTCGCTAATTGGCTTTCCACAGTTCATTGTTTCGAGGAGTGCCAACTCTTCAGCGTTTTCGCGAATGAGTTGTGCCCACTTCAACATCACGTTCTTGCGATCGAGTGGCGCCATCTCGCTCCACACACCGGCTTCGAATGTGCGCTTGGCAACTGCCACCGCACGATTGACGTCTTCAACATCACCTTCGGCTACTTGTGCGATAACTGATCCATCACGCGGGTTAATGGACTCAAAGGTCTTGCCACTTGCCGAGTCAACAAACTTTCCATCGATGAACAATTGGGTGCGTGCAACCTTTTGTCCTGCTCGCTTGGTCCAGTCTGCGGTGGTGAGTGCATTTGCCATGGGGATTTTCTCCTTGAGTCTGTTCGTAAAGCGTAAAAACCGTACCAGCAACAGGCATGCTTCTAGGCTTCCAGCGTGGAAACGCGCTCGTTTTTAGCAATCGCTTCGGTTGAGCGCACCGGCTCGACCTTGCTGTGCTCAATTCTGCGTGGCACCCATTTGGCTGGCACTCCAATTGAATACCTCAATATTCAAACGAAGAACTTCGAGCGCATTCGCAACGAGTGCGGCCAACCAAAAATCAAGTTCACTCACCGACCAATTGCACGAGTGCGCAAGCTCACTGGTCGCTACCCGTGGCGCGATATCTCGTATTTCAGTTCCGCATCGTGGCGCCGCTACCTCAGCGCAATTGCATCGCAGTACACCACCGCAAACGGCGTCTTCGGTGTGAAGATGCATTGGAATCAATACAAGCGACACATGCTCGACATGGGTGTAGACGCAAGTTTCTGGGATGTGCCTGTGAAGTGGGTGCGCATCACACGTGAGGACGAACTTCGGCAAGCAATTTCTTTTGTGCGTGCCGCACAAACCGAATCGTGGAACAGCAACATGGCAACCAAAGCCGACCCGGTATACGACGCAGACGCAATTGCCGCTGCGTTGAGTCGCATCTCTGACGAAAACTCAGATTGGGATGTGTACTTCGCTCAGAACAACATCGTTCCTCTGCACATCACTTATGAGCAACTCACTCGCAATATGGACGCCACCATCAGGCGCGTCATGTCCTTCATTGAAACGCCCATTGATGTGGTTCCTGAACCACAGACCAAGAAACAAGGCGACTCGATAAACAAGGAGTGGGCCGAGCGCTTTCTTGCGCAATACCCCGAGCACACCGAGCGAACACGCATGTGGCAGGGCTTACACTAAGAGCGTGAGCACCAAGCACGTTTCTGACATTTTTGACCCCACACAATGGGATGAAGTACAAGGTTTTTCGTTTAACGACATCACCTACCACCGGGCTAAAGCACACGGCACAGTACGTATTGCATTCAACCGACCTGAAATTCGCAATGCCTTTCGTCCCGCAACTGTGGACGAACTGTTTACCGCGCTCGACCATGCTCGTCAATCAAGTGATGTTGGTTGCGTACTGCTGACCGGCAATGGACCTTCGCCAAAAGATGGTGGCTGGGCATTTTGCAGTGGCGGAGACCAACGAATTCGCGGGAAAGACGGATACAAGTACGCGGAAGGCGAAACGGAAGACACCGTTGACCGTGGCCGTGCGGGTCGCTTACACATCTTGGAGGTTCAGCGGCTCATCCGTTTCATGCCCAAAGTTGTGATCTGCGTTGTCCCTGGCTGGGCGGCAGGTGGAGGCCATAGTTTGCACGTTGTCTCAGACCTCACCATCGCCAGTAAAGAACATGCTCGCTTCAAACAAACCGATGCCGATGTCGCAAGTTTCGATGGAGGCTTCGGTTCGGCTTACCTCGCTCGTCAGGTCGGCCAGAAGTTTGCCCGTGAAATCTTCTTCCTTGGCCGCGAGTACAGCGCCGAAGACGCACAACGGATGGGCATGGTCAATGCCGTCGTGCCTCACGCCGAACTTGAAGCAACTGCCTTGCAGTGGGCTAAAGAAATCAATGGCAAGAGCCCAACTGCTCAACGCATGTTGAAGTTCTCGTTCAACCTGATTGATGACGGTCTTGTTGGACAACAGGTGTTTGCAGGCGAAGCCACTCGTCTTGCTTATATGACCGATGAAGCCGAGGAAGGACGCAACTCGTTCCTCGAAAAGCGCGAACCAAATTGGGACGCGTTCCCCTGGCTGTACTAGTTCTTCATGATCGTCACCATTGACGATGCGCTAGACCCACGGCTGAATGCTTTTCGTTGGCGCGAACGGCAACTCACCACCATTGCCCAACGTAAGTCTGCACTGAACGAAGGACTGTTTATCGCTGAAGGCGACTTAGTAGTGCACCGAGCACTTGAAGCCGGATGTGTTCCCGATGTGGTGTTATGCGACCCAAAATGCGCAACAGAGTTTTCTGATGCCGTGCACAATGCCGGTGGAACAACACTTGTAGCGAGTGCAGATATTCGCCGCGAAGTTACTGGGCTTGGCGTGCCACTCGATGCGATTGGCGTGTTTAAGCGCCCGCCGCTTGTTTCAAGTGACGACCTCATCGCTCAGTCAAGCAGGCTGATTGTTCTTGACTGCGTAGACAACCCAAGCAATGTTGGGTCAATTGCGCGCACCGCAGCAGCCCTTGGTTGGGACGGACTACTGCTCGATTCCACAAGTTCAGACCCGCTTTCTCGCAGAGCACTGCGCGTCAGTATGGGCACCACGTTCAAACTTGGCTTCGCTCGCTTTGCTAGCACCAACGAAATTCTTGCTCACTTACATCAATCTGGATTCGCCACAATTGGCCTTACGCCTCACCATGAGACGCGCGAAGTAACCAACCTGCGGTCGATTCACATTGAAGGCAAACGAGCCCTCGTACTTGGTTCGGAGCGACAAGGCTTGAGTGATGCAAGCCTTGAACTGTGCACTCAACTTGCCAATATCACCATGGCCGACGGCGTTGATTCGCTGAACGTGGCGTCTGCTTCAGCAATTGCCTGTTTCGCGTTGCTGTAATTTTTGCGATTAACGATTAATCATGTGCTGAGCAGCATTGGTCATGTACTCAGTGAGCTGCGCATGAATATTGGGGTCAGTCGCGCACTCGTCCACCGCCACCTGCATATGCAACATCCATCGGTCGCGTTCTAACTCTCCAATTGCAAACGGGAAATGCCGCTGACGTAAACGCGGGTGACCACGTTCATCGCTGTAAGTCGTTGGCCCGCCCCAGTACTGAATAAGAAACAACGTGAGTCTTTCGCGTGCTCCGACCAAGTCGTCGTGGTCGGGATACAACGGCCACAACACATCGTCTTGCACCACGCCTTCGTAAAAGCGATCAACTAGGCGAACGAAGAATTCGCTTCCACCAACTTCGTCATAGAGCATCGGCATGTTGTCTAGAAGAACTCTGGTTCTTCCCATTCAGGAAAAATATCGGGCAAGTCAGTTGTCACGCGTTCGGTGAACACTGCCTGACGCTTCTCCAAGAAACTCATTACACCCTCTTGCACGTCTTTTGAGCGTCCGCGGATTTGAATGCCTCGGCTGTCTACGCGATGCGCATCCATTGGATGCGGAGCGCCAAGCATTCTCCACATCATCTGACGCGCAAGAGCAACAGAAACTGGTGCAGCGTTGTCGACGATTTCTTTTGCCAGCGCATAAGCAGCAGGCAACAAATCATCTGGTTCGTGAATGCTGCGTACCAAGCCGCCACGAAGCGCTTCCTGTGCGTCGAACACACGACCGGTCATTACCCACTCTTGCGCTTGCGCAATACCAACGATGCGCGGCAAGAACCACGATGAACATGCCTCAGGAACAATTCCACGACGCGTGAATACAAAACCCATTTTTGCCGCACTGGAAATAAGACGCATATCCATTGCCAGAGTCATGGTTGCACCAATTCCCACGGCTGGACCATTGATTGCGCCAATGATTGGCTTATTGCACTTGAACATTCGCAGCGTTACAGTTCCGCCACCATCGCGGCGAAACTTGGACTGCGAATCGGTGCTTAACGAACCGTCGTTGAACGTGTCGCCTCCGCCCGACAAGTCTGCACCTGCACAGAAACCGCGCCCAGAACCAGTCATCACGACGGCGCGAACATTGTCGTCCGCATCAATCTCATCAAACACCTGATGCAATTCGCGCATCATGGTGTTGGTGAATGCATTGAGCTTGTCTGGTCGATGGAGCGTCACGGTGGCAACGCCTTGCGCAACTGAATACAAAAGTTCGGTGTAGGCCATGAGCCCAATCTAGATGTGAGGGCTATACGTCTAAGAAGCGTGACGCTGCGATGGCAGAACCGATGGCTCCGGCTAACGCACCAATGATCAAAATCACGACCATCACACCTGAGAGGTAACCCGACGGGACAACCAACGACGAGATTCCCGTACCGGGCTTGAACCCAGCCACCCCGTTGGACCATGCCGAATTCAACGCCCACAGGCCGCCACATGACACAACAGCGCCGATGAGGCCTTGCAACAGTCCTTCAAGCATGAACGGAACTCGAATGAACCAGTTTGTTGCACCAACGAGTTTCATCACTTCAATTTCACGTCGTCGCGCGAACATGGCCGTTCGAATGGTATTCCAGATAAGACCGACGGCGACAACCAACAACACCAATGACATCACCAACGTGACGGTGCGCACAAATTTAGACAACGTTGAAATAACTTCAAATTCGTCTTCAGCCAAGGCCACATCTTCCACACCGGGCAACGAGCGATACTGCTCACTGAGAGACCGAACTAGCGCTGGGTCCTGTGTGATGGGCACAACTTTAAATTCCGAAGGAATGTTTTCCGGAGTTAACAGGCTGAGCGTGACAGGGTCGCCAGCAAAAATTCGTTTTGCTTCTTCATATGTTTGCGTCTTATCCAAATACTGAAGCTTGTCAACATTGATAATGGTTGGTGCTGATCTGATGGATTCATCGATTAACGCAATTTGTTCAGGCGTGGCATCACTACGCACGAACACAATCATGGCCACATCGCCCTTCCACTGCACGAGCAAGTTTTCGAATGCTCGTTGAATGAGCATCGTGGTTCCTACCAGGAGTAGCGCTATTGCCGAAGTGAGGATGGCTGCTGCCGTGAGCGTGAGGTTGCGACGGAAGCTTGCCCACATTTCGCGAAACGCATATGCAATTCGAGCGATCATTCGTATACACCTCGCTCTTGGTCGCGCACGATTACTCCACGGTCCAACTGAATCACTCGTCGGCGCATGGCATTCACCACACGATGGTCGTGCGTTGCCATGACCACAGTGGTTCCCGTTTGATTGATCTCATCAAGCAACGACATGATGCCCTCACCTGTTGCAGGGTCGAGGTTTCCTGTTGGCTCGTCTGCAAGCAAGATAAGCGGACGATTGACGAATGCTCGTGCGATAGACACACGTTGCTGTTCGCCGCCGGAGAGTTGATTGGGAAAGCGATCTTCTTTGCCTGCAAGACCCACGAGATCGAGCACGATGGGAACTTGGCGAGCAATTACGTGTCGTGGTTTGCCAATTACTTCTAGTGCAAAGGCAATGTTTTCGAACACTGTCTTGCCTGTCAGCAGTTTGTAGTCCTGAAACACGTTGCCCATATTGCGACGCAAGAACGGAACTCGAGAGTCGGGAAGATCATTGACGTTCTGACCGGCTACCCAGACGTCACCGCGCTCAGGTCGTTCTTGGCGGTTAATGAGCCGCAAGATGGTGGACTTGCCTGACCCAGATGGGCCAACCAAAAACACGAAATCTCCCTTGGCGACGTCAAACGATGCGTCCCGAACCGCAACGGTTTCGGACCCGTACCTCTTGGTCACATTTTCCAAACGGATCATGGGGCCCCTCTCAGGCAACAGGTAATGAGTCTAATTTACGAATCAGAGTTTGCACGGCGCCAGCGGAGGAAGCCTTCCATAAAGGAATCCAGGTCTCCGTCAAGGACTCCCGCGATATTTCCGCTTTCAATCTCGGTGCGAACATCTTTCACCATTTGATAGGGCTGCATCACATAGCTGCGGATCTGGCTTCCCCACCCAACTTGCGCTTGCTTCCCGCCAATACTGCGTAATTCATTTTCACGTTCTTCTTCAATGCGTGACGCAACCATGGTCTTCAGTCGCTTCAATGCATTTTCGCGGTTCTGTAATTGCGAACGCTCTTGTTGTGACGACGCAACAAGTCCAGTTGGTTCGTGAATGAGTCGTACAGCAGAAGACGTTTTGTTTACGTGCTGGCCGCCGGCACCTGAAGCGCGAAACACTTCCATGCGAATGTCGGCTTCGTTGATTTCAACATCAACTTCTTCAAGCACCGGCCAAATTTGCACGTTGGCAAAACTGGTCTGTCTGCGACCTTGGTTATCGAATGGACTAATGCGCACGAGGCGATGCGTGCCGCGCTCAGACGTGAGTAACCCATAGGCATATCGGCCTCGAACCGTGAAGTCGGCCGACAAGATTCCGGCTTCAGTGCCTTCAGAGACGTCACCAATTTCAATGTCAAAACCTTTGCGCTCAGCCCAGCGTGTAAACATGCGCAACAGCATCTCGCTCCAATCTTGAGCGTCCACACCACCGTCTTTCGCATTGATTTGCACGATCGCATCTGCTTCGTCGTGCACTCCCGTAAACAAACTGCGCAACTCAAGTGCATCGAGTTTTGTTCGAGCCTGAGAAATGCCGCGCTCCAAGTCTGGCTCTTGACTTTCGTCGTCGATTTCTCGCGCCATCTCATGCAGCACTTCGAGGTCGTCAATGGATCCAGCCAACGATGCAAATTCATCTAAATCGGATTTCAGGTTTGAATACTCGGAATTAACTTTCTTCGCGTTCTCCTGGTCGTCCCACAGGTCGGGACGGGCAACTTCTATTTCAAGCTCTGCGATTCGCGCACGACTAGCTTCCACCTTTAGATAGACCGACGCTTCGTCTACTCGACGTCGAACTTCGGTGAGGTCGTTTGAAAAATCACGCATGACAGATGCCTATTCGGTATTGCGATTAATCGCGCCCGTGGCACATCTTAAATTTCTTGCCCGATCCACATGGGCAAGGTGCATTTCGTGGAGTCAGCGACCAATCGTCTGCAGCTTTCACCACAGTCTTCTGAGCAATTGGGGCTGCAGGTATTGGTGGATCTAATGGGTCGGCAGTTACACCCGCGAAGCCACCCTGGGTTTCAGAGTCGTACGAAGACTCTTGAATGTTTTGTACCTGGATTGCTGGCGCATCGTTTTTCACCACTTGAACGTGCATCACATACTTCACGAAGTCTTGCGCGATGCCCTTCATCAGTGCACCGAACATTTCAAAGCCTTCACGCTGCCATTCGGTAAGTGGATCTTTTTGACCCATTGCACGAAGGTTGATTCCTTCTTGCAAGTAGTCCATTTCCTCGAGGTGTTCGCGCCAACGCTGATCGATAATGCGCAACATCACCTGGCGCTCAACTTCGCGCATGGTCTGTTCACCCATTTCAGATTCGCGTTGGGCGTAGTAGCGAGAGGCGTCAGCCATTACGTGGTCGTACATGTCATCTGTTGAGCCACAGTTTGCAAGCGACGCTTCAGTGATGGTGGTTGGCCAGAATGAGACCAACTCGCGAGCAAGACCTTCCAAGTCCCATTCGTCTTCGGCATCTGAAACACAATGGCTGTCAATCAGTGAGTCAACAGCGTCTGCCAAGTACTCCATGGCAGCAATTTTCAGATCGAGCCCTTCAAGAATTTGATCTCGGCGCTGATAAATGATCTTGCGCTGTTCGTTCATTACTTCGTCGTACTTCAGAACGTTCTTACGAATTTCTCCGTTGCGCTGCTCAACCGTGCTCTGCGCGCGTTCAATTGCTTTGGTGACCATTTTTGCTTCGATTGCTTCGTCGTCAGGAAGCGCTTTACCCATGACCCAACTGAGGGCACCTGTTGCAAACAAACGCATGAGTTCGTCATCAAGACTGAGATAGAAGCGACTTTCACCTGGGTCGCCTTGACGACCAGCACGACCGCGCAACTGGTTATCGATGCGGCGTGATTCGTGACGCTCGGTTCCGAGCACATACAAGCCGCCCACTGCACGAACTTTTTCACCTTCTGCTTTGCATTGTGTGATGAACGACGCAAGCACCTCTTTGTATCGCGCTTGCGCAGCAAGTCGAGCGTTGCGATACTCCTCTGGCATTTGAGCAAGTGGCATTGCCAATTCAAATTCGTCTTTCAACGCGTCTTCGGTGTGACCTTCACTCAGCACCTGCTGACGTGCAAGACCTTCTGGGTTTCCGCCCAACAAAATGTCAACACCACGGCCTGCCATGTTGGTCGCAACCGTGACAGCCCCTAAGCGCCCAGCCTGGGTCACGATATGTGCCTCGCGAGTGTGCTGCTTTGCGTTCAGTACTTCGTGCTTGATGCCTCGTTTGTCCAGCAAACGCGAGAGTAATTCACTCTTTTCAACACTGACCGTTCCAACAAGAATCGGCTGGCCAACTTTGTGCTTCTCTTCAATGTCTTGTACCACTGCGGTGAACTTTGCTTGCTCAGACTTATAAATGAGGTCTGCCTGGTCGGCACGAACCATCTCGCGGTTGGTTGGAATGGGAACCACTGCAAGGTTGTAGGTGTTCATTAACTCAGCAGCTTCTGTCTGAGCAGTTCCCGTCATTCCTGCAAGCTTGTTGTACATGCGGAAATAGTTCTGCAACGTGACGGTGGCAAGAGTTTGGTTCTCTTCCTTAATCTTCACGCCTTCTTTAGCCTCAACGGCCTGGTGAATACCTTCGCTCCAGCGACGACCTTCAAGAATTCGACCAGTGAATTCGTCAACGATTTTCACTTCACCGTCTTGCACGATGTAGTCCTTGTCGCGGTGATACAGAACTGCAGCCTTCAGAGCAACCTGCAACTGGTGCACCAAGTTCTGTTGCACTTCGTCGTACAAGTTGTCAATGCCCAGTTGCTGCTCAACCTTTTCAATACCCGATTCGGTTGGAACCACAATTCGTTTGTCTTCTTCAACTTCGTAATCAACGTCGCGCGAAAGCGAGCGAACAATTGATGCGAATCGGTAATACATCTTCGCTGCATCAGCGATGCGACCAGAGATGATGAGCGGTGTACGTGCTTCGTCAATGAGGATGGAGTCAACTTCGTCAACGATTGCAAAATGATGACCGCGTTGCACTTTTTCGTCCTTGGTAGCGGCCATGTTGTCGCGCAAGTAGTCGAAACCAAATTCGTTGTTCGTGCCATACGTAATGTCTGCTGCGTAGTCGCGGCGCTTTTCCTCTGGCGACGTACGCACGCCAGGAATAACCAGACCAACTTCAAGACCCATCCAACGGTGAATGCGTCCCATCCACTCTGCGTGAAAGCGAGCCAAGTAGTCGTTCACCGTGATGACATGAACACCTTTTCCTGACAACGCGTTCAAATAAGCCGGCAAAGTGGACACCAAGGTCTTTCCTTCTCCGGTGCGCATTTCAGGAATCCAGCCGGCATGCAGTGCTGCGCCGCCCATGAGCTGCACATCGAAGTGTCGCTGACCGATAACACGCGAGGACGCTTCGCGAACAACCGCAAAGGCTTCCACCATCAAGTCATCCACGTCCTCACCGCGCTCTAAGCGCTGACGGAATTCCGTAGTTTTGCCCTGCAACGCAGCATCGGAGAGCAGCTTTAGCTCGGGCTCAAAAGCGTTGATATCGGGCACCAGCGAAGCAAGTGCCTTGACCTTTTTGCCTTCGCCGGCACGAAGAATGCGATCGAGTAGTGCCATGCAGTCAATGATCCTACCTGCGCCGTGCTGGGGCGGGAGTGGCAGCTACGGCAGCGCAGATAACCCTCGCTGCCCCCGCTTGGTACAGCGCACGTTGAGCAATTCGCATCGTTGCGCCTGTTGTCACTACATCATCAACCACCAAAACTGTGGTGGGAATATGTATTGATCGAGCACGGAGAGAAACGCCAACCAACCGATTTTCCCGACTCTGCCCCGTTTGATGCCCAACTGTTTCACGCACCAACAGTTTGCGCACCGGCACACCAAGTGATCGCCCCATCATTCGCGCGAGTGTCTCAGCTTGGTCGTGACCGCGTGCGGTGCGTCGCTCACGTGTTGTTGGCACCCATGTCACCACATCAATGCTGTTGATTTCTACAGACGTGCGCAATGTTGCAACCAGACGATCTGCAAATAATTGGGCAAGAGCCCGATGATTTCTGTACTTGAACGCCAGCATCAAATCGCGCACGAGCCCAACATAAGAAAGCGCAACAAGTGCATCGCTACAGTGCGGCGTTGGGCACAGTGCAATCTTGGATGCACACTGTTCACACGCTTTACGCACTAACTGCCCACACCCTGCACAACAATAAGAAAACAAACCCAAACTCCTCAGCACTGAGTACTACGGTTAGACAATGCCGAATTACTTCATTACACCGTTACGCGATCGGCCCGTGCAACGACTTACACGATGTGTAGGCGGACTGGTCCTGTTCGGAATTGGCGTTGGAATGCAAAAGCAAGGACACATGGGACTTGCACCGTGGGACGTTTTCCATGATGGCTTGAGCAAACAAATTGGCTGGCCGTTCGGTCGCGCCCTCATCCTCACCAGTTTTTTGGTGCTCTTCCTCTGGATTCCACTTCGTCAAAAGCCGGGAATCGGCACACTGTTGAATGCTGTTCAAATCGGTCTTGTCGCCGGCGTCGTCATCGACATCATTCCACGCGCCGAATCGCTGCCATTGCGCATCGCGCTCATGCTTGGCGGCATCGTCATTTTGGGAATTGGTTCAGGCATGTACATCGGCGCTGGGCTCGGGCCTGGGCCACGCGACGGATTGTTTACCGGTCTTGCTCAACGCGGCATCAAAGTAAGTCGCGCTCGCACCATCGTTGAAGTATCGGTGCTCGTCGTCGGATTCGCACTTGGCGGTGCAGTCGGAGTCGGAACGCTCGTTTTTGCGTTCGGAATCGGACCAATCGTTGCTCGCACGCTCCCATTGCTGCACCTTGAAGCGCTCTCTCCGAGCACTCAAGATGAGCAATGGGGCGAATAGCGAATTAGTAGCGGTATGCCTCTGGCTTGAACGGGCCACTTGGCGCAATGCCAAGGTAGTCGGCTTGCTCATCGGTCATCTTCGTTAACACTGCACCAAGCGCGTCAAGGTGCAATGCCGCAACCTTTTCGTCAAGATGCTTAGGCAACACATATACGCCAAGTGGATAGTTGTCGAGATTGCCGAACAACTCCATTTGCGCAATGACTTGGTTGGAGAACGAGCAACTCATCACGAAGCTTGGGTGGCCAGTTGCACAACCAAGGTTGACCAAACGACCTTCCGCCAACACGATGACAGCGTGTCCGTCTTTGAACGTCCACAGGTCGGTTCCAGCTTTGAGTTCGTCACGAACTGCACCGCTGCGAGCCAAACCAGCCATATCAATTTCGTTGTCGAAGTGGCCAATGTTGCACACGATTGCGTTGTGCTTCATGCGGGCCATGTGGTCAACCGTGACGATTGCTTCGTTACCAGTTGCAGTAACAAATACGTCTGCAGTTGACACCATGTTTTCAAGCGTGTCGACCTGGTAGCCCTCCATCGCAGCCTGCAGTGCGTTAATTGGGTCAATTTCGGTGACGATTACCCGAGCACCTTGTCCGCGAAGACTTTGTGCACAACCCTTGCCTACGTCGCCGTAGCCACACACGACTGCAGTTTTTCCTGCAAGCATCACGTCTGTTGCGCGGTTAATCGCATCGATAAGTGAGTGGCGACAACCGTACAAGTTGTCGAACTTCGACTTGGTCACGCTGTCGTTCACGTTGATTGCCGGGAACAACAGTTCACCTTTTTCCGCCATCTTGTACAAACGCTTTACGCCTGTCGTGGTTTCTTCGGTGACACCCTTAATACCCTTTGCCATTACGGTCCACTTCTTCGGATGAGTCTTCAGTGTGCGCTGAAGCAATCCGAGAACAATGGCCAACTCTGGGTTGGAAGCAGATGTTGGATCTGGAACAACACCTGTTGCTTCGTACTCAACACCCTTGTGCAACAACATGGTTGCATCGCCACCATCGTCCAAGATCATGTTTGGTCCGTCGCCGTCTGGCCATGTCATCATCTGGTCGGTTGCCCACCAGTATTCCTCGAGCGTTTCGCCCTTCCATGCAAACACGGGAACACCATTTGGTTCATCAACCGTTCCGTTCGGTCCAACGACCACCGCAGCGGCTGAATGGTCTTGCGTTGAAAAGATGTTGCAACTTGCCCAACGCACTTCGGCGCCAAGCTCAACGAGTGTTTCAATTAACACAGCGGTCTGAATGGTCATGTGCAACGAACCTGAAATTCGAGCACCCTTCAGCGGCTTTGTTTTACCGAACTCTTTGCGCAGCGCACGAAGGCCTGGCATTTCGTGTTCGGCTAGATGAATTTCCTTGCGACCAAAAGGTGCGAGGGAAAGATCGGCGACGCGCCAATCACGACGTTGTGCAAATGAAGACATAGAAACTCCTTAAACGAAGGTGGGATGAATACTCTCCGCAACGATTCTTCGTTCGAGCTCTGTGTGCTCTGCGGCATCTACCGCGACGGATTCCTCGACCAACATTACAGGAATGCCATCGCGCACTAGGTATTTACGGTGCAGACGTGGGTTATACAAAAACGCGTCACCATGAAAATAGAACAACGGACCTTTGTCTTCTGGGCAAGCCAGAATTTCAAGCAACTTTGAGTCGAGAGACATACGCCAAGACTAGGCGGTAATGACTGACAGCAACTCAGCGACGTGCGTATCGCACTCGTCACGCGTGCTGGCTTCAAGGTTGAGCCGAAGCAAAGGCTCTGTATTGCTTGGGCGAACGTTGAACCACCACGAACCACAGTCCACCGTTAAGCCGTCGAGGTGATCCTGAGTGTGATCGGCATAGTCACGCCCAATTTGAGCGATCACTTTGCCAATGTCGGCAACAGTGGTGTTAATTTCGCCGCTTGATGCATAGCGCTCAAGTGGTTTGCGAATTTCTGACAGCTTCTTTCCTGTGCGGCACATTTCACCAAGGATTCCCATGGTGGCAATCAGTCCGCTGTCTGCTCGATAGTTGTCTGCAAAGTAGTAGTGCCCTGAATGCTCACCGGCGAACACCGCACCTGTTTCGGCCATGATCTGCTTCATGTAACTGTGACCATTCTTGGTACGGATTCCCTTGCCGCCGTGTTCAGCGATGATTTCGGGAACTGCGCGCGAACAGATGAGGTTGTACAAAATGGTTGCCCCCGGGTTAAGCCGCAAAAAGCGTGTTGCGAGTAACGCAGTGGTGGTGCTTCCCGACATTCCCTGACCTAGTTCGTCAACAAGAAATACACGATCGGCGTCGCCGTCGAATGCAAGACCAACATCAAAACCACCAGCGAGTACTCGTGCCATGAGATCGCGTTGATTCGCAGTCTGCAACGGGTCTGCAGGGTGATTGGGGAACGTGCCGTCAAGTTCGCCATACATCACTTCCAATTCGAAATCGGCAAGGCGCTCAAACACCGCTGGAACGACTAGCCCACCCATTCCGTTAGCCGTGTCGGCAACAACACGTAGCTTTCGCAACTTGTCGCTCGCAATGAATTTCACAACATGATCGGCAAACTCCGACAGCATGTTGACATGGTTTAGCGTTCCTGCTGTTGCAGCGAATGCAGGTTCGCGACCTGCAAGCACTTCAGCTGCGAGAGCATGAATTTCGCGTAGCCCATTATCAATTCCAATAGAACGAGCGCCGGATAAACAGCACTTGATTCCGTTGTACTGCGCCGGGTTATGCGAAGCGGTAAACATTGCTCCTGGCGAATCAAGTTTCCCCGATGCGTAATACAACAAATCACTCGATGCGAGCCCCAAATTGGTGACGCTGACACCATGCGCCAGCACTCCGCGCTGGAATGCGTCAACTAGTTCTGGCCCGCTTGGGCGCATGTCATGAGCGATGACGATGTGCGGAGCATTTGCAAACTTGGCAAAGGCAACGCCGATTGCATATGCAACGTCTGCATCCAACTGATCCGGGACTATCCCACGAATGTCATAGGCCTTAACAATTGCATTGAGATCTGGCACGATTGAAAAGACTACTCGGCTGTCTGATTGCTACGGCGTCGGGTTACAACGATCCATGCGATACCAGCAAATGACAGTAAATACGCAACGTAATCAATCATGTTCCAGCCGTAATGCATGTTCACGGTGGTGCTCGTAGGGATCACCACCATCATGTTTGGTGCAACACGATACGGACCTGTAGCACCATCTACTTTCCAATTAGGAAAGTAACTCACTCGTACCAAAACTGGAACGCCGATTTTGTCAACCGAGAATCGCACGCTCTCTTCACCAATGTTGACGTTGCTGATAACCACAGGCTCTAAAGGAACTGGCGTAAGTGCAGTTGCTGGATTCACCACGTCAACGCGTCGATTATTGGAATTCGGTTCACCTTCACGCTTGGATTCGTCCACAACTACATCGATCCGCTGCCACTCGCTAGGACCATCGTCTGCAATTGGGGTTGTCCATGTTTCTGGGTGTTGAAACCAACTTGTCCCAACCTCGAGCCAACGCTCACGCGGATTACTAGAAGAAATGTTTGCTACTACCGGTTGTGTTGCCAGTGGTGTCACTACATCGCTGTTGGCCACGCGGTAGACAACCCATGGACCAGAGCGTGCAACTTCGATAAGTCCTTCTTGCTGAGACGCCTGCGCAATTGCCTCTGGAGTGAACCCCATGAAGTACTTCACTCCCAGTTCCTGCATGTATCTCACGCCAAGGGTTGCGTCATTGTTGTCATAACGCAATTCACGCACTGGATTACTGCTTTGCTTCGACATAGCTGCAGCTGTGATGAAGTGATACGGAGTGCTCCCCGCTGCTTCAAAGAACAGACCCTCCATCGAACTAATGCACCCATCGGTCCAGAACGGAAGCAGCATGAGCGACATCGTGGTTCCGTACTTATTCAATTCCCCACTGTTTTCCCACAACGCCCGCCCGCAACCCTGCGTTGAATCTTCGCCAAGCTGTTTCATTGTTTGAACAATGCCGTAGTACTCGCCGTAGGCGTTCTTCCCTTCATATCCAGTGAAGTTCCATCGTGCCCAACCATCTACGAATCCGTCATTGGTTGATTTAGTTCGAAGTGGCCCCCAGACGTATTCATATTGACCGGCCGAATTCACTTGAGTTGACCCAAACGGAAGTTCTTGAAATCGAAACCCAATTGCCGCGAGAACAAACAAAGCAAAACCAGAAAGCAGCGCAAGATTAAACGTGAAGTTGTCGCGAGGCTTTGCTATATCAAGCACAACTGCGGTTCCAGGTTCGGCACGCGCAATGCGTGACATGGACTTCATGCGAAGCGCGAACGTTGCGAGTTCATACAAACCCACAACAAAAAGGAAATACCTCAGCAAATAGAAGAATGGCAAAATGCGTGGATTCCAGAGCAGCCCAATGACAGGCAAACTATTTCGCGCAATGAACACTCCAGCAGCAAGCGAAAGCGTAAGCAGCGTTATCCAGGTACCCGCTTTGTGTCTGCTACGCACGAGCGCTATCGCCCCGATAACCGCCAATGCAGTGATGGAAACATCAAGCAAAATGTGCAAAGGGAAAAACATTTTCCAGAACGAGTCCGCCGCCCCGCTTGGCCGCGGCTCGTATTTCATATCGGTCATGTAGGCGTGATTCGTAACGAATGGAAGCACCCAGAACGAAGAAAGCAGCACTGCCAAAGCAATTACTTTTGCCCCAAACTGCATTGATTCTCGCTTATTCCACACCACCAGCATGAGCGCTGCGCCACCGAATACGAACAACAAAACAATCCCGTGGCTCAACGCCGACAGCGAGATGATGATGGCAGCTAAGACTCGATACTTTCCGGTGTCTAGACCTTTGGCGAGCAGGGCGAAGCCCAACATGGCAAGCGACAACGAAATAGAAAATGAAAACTCTCCCGCCATCGTTGATGCAATATTGCCTCCATAAATCGTGAAGCTTTCATCAAACAAAAAGATGGTTGCCGCTATCGCAAACAATTCAGGAAGTGGATACGCAAACTTTGCAAATCGACCAAACAGCCAAGTTGTATACGGAAGCGCCAAAATGCCGATAACAGCGATGATCTTGATGGCAATGCCATACGGCAACACCACGTCCAGCAACACAATCATCAGCGCCGGCACCACCATGTAGAACCGATAAATCGGAAGACCGGAGTACCAGTCCATGCTCCAACCAGAAAGTTTGAAATTAGAGAGCAAATAGTCCCGCAAATACGCTGGCGCCCATACATGGGCACCCATGTCACCACCTGTCGGAGTGTTGTTTCGCAAAATCAAATTTGGGTGAAGCGCCAGCAACAAAAAGATTGTTGGACCTGCAACAGCAATAATCGTTGACAGTTTCTTCCAGTAAACAATGTTTTGTTCGAACCGATTTTCCCTGATGTTTGACGAGTCTTTCGTTTGCGCGTCGAAATCAACTTCGTCGTGCGTCACTTCAGGTTCCACAGCGCCAGCCTAGATGTACCGCGACTTGCTAGCGAGTCAGCGCCATGACAGTTAACGCCGTTGCATTAAATGACACATGCGTGACGATGGATAGCCCTAAGCGCTTTGTCCGAGAGAAACAGAATCCAAGCACCAGAGCGAATGCGAAAAGTCCTGGAAACTCTGCAAGTTGCAGATGCACTGCAGCAAACCAAAACGAGGCAAGCAACAACGAAATTCGGGCACCGTATGCAACCGCCAAATTGAGTTGGATGAATCCTCGATACACGATCTCTTCTACAAGTGGCGCACAAATGACGACTACAAAAACAAGCAGCACTATCCACGCACCCTGCGCTGCATCGAACAGTTCATTTGCCCGCTTCTCAACCGCTTCTTTGTTGAACAACGATGGAAACAGCCATTGAAACGGAAGTGTCACGAGGACCACCAACACGAGTTGACTCACCATCCCCAGTGGAATGCCCCATAGGTCCTTTACTTGAAAACGTAATGCGAAATCCTGGACAAAACTTCCCGAGCCATTCCGCTTCGATACCCACAGCAAGACTCCGATGTATGGACCCCACAGCGTTAATGCCGAGAGTGCAAGTACCCATGTTGGGACAACATCTGCTGCCGCATATCCGAGGACCGAGATCACTACGGAACCGCAAATGTTGGCAAACAGATACGTCAATGACCACACCGCGAACACGCGGAACGGCGGAACCAGTTGCGGCTGCTCAGCCAGCAAGACGATTTGGCACGATCAAGCGGAAACGATCGCGACGATCTTCCATTCTCCACCCGCCAGGAACCGTAAGCCGCCTACCGTGCTGCTCGCACAGGTCATACGCATGTGGATCACTTTCCTGCGCTAGGTCATCAATCCAGACCAAAGCACGACTGTATTGATAGGTCAGCGTCAATGACGCATCTTCCTTACAGACGGGACGAGAACACTTACGAGTCACGATGTAAAACCTAATTCTTGTGACATATAAAACGGTGGATTTCAGCGGTAGCAAGGCACGACGAGACACCTTGCAACATCTGCCCGTAACATGACCCTGTGAGCAAACTCCCACCACCACCCCCTCAGTCCAACAAGCGCAAGAACTCCCCGCTTTCTTCGGGAAAGCCGGGCTCATCAAAGCCTGGGCAGAACAAATCGGGCAAAGAGCGCACACCCATGCCTCGATGGGCCGTGTGGGTATTGATTGCAGTTGCAGCCGGACTCATTGCAGGCCCACGCTTGTGGCCTGCATCGACTGCCACCAAGGTGACCTACACAGAGTTTCTTGACCTTGTTCAAAGCGGCAAAGTCAGCAGTGTTGAAATCAACAACTTGAGCAACACCATCAGCGGAACCATGTCTGATGGCAGCGAGTTCATCACCACTGGAGCGGCAACGCTGTCCGATGCAGACGAACAGCTACTGAAGGAAAAAGGTGTCGATTACGACTACTCAACTCCGCAAGGCAACTTCCTCACGAACTTGATCCCAATTTTGCTTCCATTTTTCCTGATCATGGGTTTCTTCATTTGGATGCAACGCCGTGCAATGGGCCAAGCCGGCAACATCATGTCAATCGGTCGCAGTCGCGCGAAGAATTACAACGCAGACAAACCAAGCACCACGTTTGCCGATGTTGCTGGGTACGAAGGCGTGAAACAGGAAATTAAAGAAGTGGTTGATTTCCTTCGCATGCCAGAGCGCTTTAAAGAAATTGGTGCACGCGTACCAAAGGGCATTTTGCTTGTAGGGCCTCCAGGAACAGGTAAGACTTTGTTCGCTCGAGCAGTCGCTGGCGAAGCAGGCGTCGGATTTCTTTCAGTAACCGGTTCCGACTTCATGGAAATGTTCGTGGGAGTTGGCGCGAGCCGCGTGCGCGACTTGTTCCAACAAGCAGCAAAAATGGGCCGCGCAATTATTTTCATCGACGAAATTGACTCCATTGGTCGAAAGCGTGGAGCAGGACTTGGCGGTGGACACGATGAGCGCGAGCAAACCCTCAATCAACTGCTTGCCGAAATGGACGGCTTCGAAGCAACAGAAGGCATCGTCGTCATGGCAGCAACCAACCGCCCAGACATTCTTGACGCAGCACTGCTTCGCCCGGGTCGTTTCGATCGTCAAATCATTGTTCCGCTACCCGAGTCCGATGAGCGTCTCGCCATCTTGAAGGTGCACTCGCAAGGCAAGCGCATGGGCACAGACATCGACCTCGACACCATGGCAAAAGCAACTCCTGGCATGAGCGGCGCCGACTTGGCAAACCTCGTTAACGAAGCTGCGCTTTTTGCAGTGCGACGCGGATCAACACAAATTGAACGAATCGACTTTGAAAATGCTCGTGACCGAGTTGTGCTTGGCGCACGCCGCGAAAGTCTGATTTTGAACGCCGAAGAGAAGCGTGCAACCGCATACCACGAAGGTGGACATGCCGTGCTTGCAACCGTGCTTCCCTACAGCGATCCGCTACACAAGGTCACCATTTTGCCAAGAGGCATGGCACTTGGTGTTACCTGGTCACTTCCTGAAGAGCGCCACACCTACTCGCGCGAGTATTTCGAAGATGTCATTTGTAAAGCAATGGGTGGACGTGTTGCCGAAATGATGGTGTTCGGAGCTCTCAACAGCGGAGCCGCGAACGACCTAGAGCAAGCAACAAACATCGCTCGTCGCATGGTGCGCGAATGGGGCATGAGTGACGCAGTTGGCCCAATGGCATTTGCGGGTCAGCAACAAGTATTCCTTGGCGAAGACCTCATGACCAGTGGACGCGAATACAGCGACGAAATGGCTCGCAAGATTGATGATGAAATCAGTCGCATTCTTCGCGAACAAGAAACACGTGCCCGCGTAACTCTTGAGAAGCACCGCCGCGGTCTCGACCTTGTTGCACAAGCGCTCCTCGATCAAGAAACAATTGACGGCGCAATGGTCTCACGACTCATTCAGCAAGGGCTCGGCGAACCAAGTCGCCAAACCACTCCAAACAACTAGTGGCAATCCCCTTCGTGGGGGTCGGGTAGTCCATCACGCACGCGAGCCAATGCGGCCCAGATATCGGTTGCGCTTGCTGGCCCAAGAAAACCTTTATGCACTACACCTTGACCGTCCGCGATCAACAATGTTGGGACAGCGTCAATGGCATATTTCTTATGCATCTCGCGGTGAGCCGTGAATTCACAAATTTCAACTGCAACCGACCGAGATTTGAGCACGACAGCTTTGCGCTCAATATCTGCACATGTTGTGCACGCTGATGAAGTGAATGCCAACACCAACCATTCTTTATCCGATTCCGAAAAATCATTTCGATCAACTTGCGTCGGCATTGATGGGTCTGCCTGTGTTGGCGCCTGAACTGTTCGCTTGCTCAGCACTTTGTTCAACACAACAGCAACGACAAGCACGGCCACGACAATGAGCAAACGAATCATGAGCCGACTTCTGGAGACGGAATTGTCGGTAACGCGAGGACCGCGCTGCGACCGATCAAGTCATGACCGCGTAGCAACATCCGTTGCACCACGACTGGGATTGAGGCACGAATAACGATTTCGCCATTTGCGATTCCGGCTGGTACCGGAATGGCAACAAGACCACTCGCTGGAAGCACAATTGACTCCAGCCCTGCAATTGCTACTTCTCCGGCTGGACCAATTTGCGAAACAGTTACCGTTCCGTCAAGTGGAGTTGCATTTAACACAACAAGTGAATCTTCAATTCCACTCGAGACACCACTTGGCGCAACCCACACCGTTGAAGTTGCACCCATTGGAGCACCCAGAACCACCGAGGTGCCGACTGTGTTGCCCACTCGCCTATTGATCACTTGTTCCACGACAACGCCAGTGGCTTGCGCACCAGGCTCACCAATTGACGAAACAATGATTCCGTAACGACCATTTGGAACACCTGGCAACGACCCGGTATCGAACAACGTGACTCTTCCTGCTGGCGCAGTAAGAATTGCGGGTTCAATTTGAGCGTCTGAACTAGCGCCATTAACAAACATGACACTCAAAGTCGCATCGTTGCGCGTTGGATTCAGAATTACTAATTGCTCAGAGCTTCCTTCCAACTTTTCACCATCGGCAAACCACCACTCAGAACTCACACCACTTGCACCAAGTGCCATGGTGTAACCCAATCGTCCGTCTCCTAAATAGTGCTGCGAACGTCCAACCACCAACTTCCCTGAAGTTGCATGCACCTCAACCGCAACCACCGGTTCATTGCGTGCACCCTCGTCAGCCATATTCAGCGCGACAACAGATCGTGGAGGAATAACGAAGCCATGCAGACGGCTTGGCTCACGGGTTGATTCCTTCGTAACAAACGAAACGTCAACAACAGTTGAATCGCTATACGGGTTAGTGAGAACAATGTGATTCAAACTGTCAGCTCCAGTAAACCCATCAGCAAAATACCAATCAGTTGCGGGTTCATTCGCGCACAGTGCAACAGAATTTCCTGCGGGATGATTGATGAACTGTTCGGCCGTCCCGACGCCTCCGAGAATCTCCACAATTGTGCTGATAAACGAAGACTCAATCCCTTCTTTTACGTTTACTGCTGCCTGCGACCGTGCTGCAACGGTCACCGCAGTCACCACAGGTGAAACTCCAACTCCGAGTCGAGTAATGGTGGCATTGAAGTCTGTGTCCGAAGGATTGGAGATCACTATTGACCCAGAAATCGTTCCGTCATTTCCAGGAACACCTGGACAAAACCAGCTTGTAGAAATGCGTTGATCTAATGACACAACCGGCATGACAGGAACTGGAACTATTTCAGAATCGGCCACAACCTCTTCGCGCTGATTTGTAAACACCATTACGCCAACCATCAACAGTGACAGAACAAAGACTGCTAACTGTCGAATGCTTAAATGCGTGCGATTCTGCACGTTTGCCAGACGCTGGTTTTCGTTCATTGATTACCACCTGCGGTAAATGACAAGGCTGGCAAACCTTTGTCGCCAACAACGGTCACTTCACGGCTCCTGCCTTTGAGAAAACGACGCTTGATTCTGCCAATATCGAAAACCGCAAGGATCACTAACAACCACAGCAGTGTTTGAACAACCATGAACGCGTACTGCGAAATTGAGGTGCTGTATCGCAACTTCGCCAACCCACCATCGCTCACGTCAAACGCCGTTGTGCCACCAAACGCAATTCGTGGTTGCACTTGGGTTCCGGCAACTTCAAGACGAAGTCGTTCACTAAATGGCACCGCTAGATGCACTGTGGCAGTGCCAACTTCTGTTGCAACGCTTGCAATATCGTCAACACGCGCGATCGGCATTGTCGACCGCAGTTCAGATGACAACAACACTTCATCACCTGCTTGTTTGCTTAAAGCCGAAGAATTCTCATCAAGCACCGAAAGCGAAGGGAGCCATGCCATGTTTTCATAAATCACTAAATCACTTGCAAGGTACACACGTCGAAAATCAAGTTGAGTAGAAAGCGCTTCGAGCAAACCTTCAGGAAGCGGCAGCGGTCGATCAATCGTCGACTCGCCTCCATCAATTTTCGGCAACACTACATATCGCACGGCAAGCGGCGCTAGCAGTCGACCACCGCGCACTGTCTCACGTCCGATAACTGCACGAAGCGCATTTTCTACATTGCTACTCAGTTCGTTCGGCTTCGACCATCGGTCCCGCATGGTCAACTCACCATCATCGGCAACAGCAAACGCAACGGTGTCGGTAATGCGCAGCGAAGAAATTGGAAGCACTTCTCTTCGCCCCACGTAGACCACGTTGTAGTCGCCTTCTGGCGGGTTCGCTTGCATCTGCGTGTACAAATCTGCGATCGCCGTACTCGACTGATTCCACGAACCACCAACCGCCATAGAAACGGCAGGTAGTGATCCAACCAACGATGCAATCACTGCACCAGTTACAACTGGCTTCCACCATCGATATGCCGATGTCAGCTCGTCATCGAATACGAAACTCGCCAATGCGCCAGCGCCAAGAGCAAGCCCGCAAGCAACGACTGCCAACAACTGACCAAAGTTTGGAGCGGCAATGTTGAGCACATCAGAGTCGATCGCAACGATCAACAGCCCTGTCAGCACCACGAGCGATAATGAACGCGTTGCCCAGATGAAGGTGGTTGAGCGAGTCACCACAACGCTGACAAAAACGGGAACGTAAAGGCAGAGAGCAATGCCTCCGAATCGCAGTATTCCCCCATCAAAACGAGCGAGTTGGGTGAGACCCACTTGCTGAACTGATGCAGCTTGGCTTCCAACAAAATGGTCCATCCACTGCGAGTTCGCAAAGTGACTTACCCAAGGCGCGTTCAGCACCAGTGCGCCAACCATTAACGCAACTACAACACGACCCACCGCTAAGGCTTGCTGCATATTTGCTCGAGCAATAAGCCCGCCAATAATCCATGTGATTGCCACCCAAGCCACAACTGCCAGGAAGGTTGGAACGAAAGCAAATACGACCGCAGTAGACAGCACTGCAGTTGCAAGAAGTTGTGTTTGTTTTGCACCACTTAAACCAGACTCCGCCCGAACGAACAGTCGCAGCACCCATGGAAGCGACGCGTACACGAGCACATCGCTCAGGCGACCTTTACTGAGTGCAACATACGGGAGAGGTACTGCGACATACATCGCCATACCGATTGCTCGCGCGCGAAGTGAGAAATACCCTGCCGGAACTTTCCACATCCCAAATGCACCGACAAACACTGAACCAACAATGAGCGCGGTCTGCAGTGCACCAGTGCGACCAAAGGAGATTGCTCCTGCAATCGCCATGAGCACATAACCACTTGAATTTGATCCAGCAGAACCAAATCCGCCTTGCGTCCACCCGCTCACAAACGAGGAGACCAGTGCGCGCGGTGATTCGGTTGCGTCCCGCATCGGCAAAAACTCACCGACACGAGATACTCCATTCCAAATAAAGTTTCTGCTCCCCACGAGCACAAATGCCGTAACTGCAATGAACACATTGGTGACGAAACGCTGGTGACTCACTGCATTCTTACGGTCTTTTTGAACTAACGACGCCTGCTGAATTCGCTTACTGCGGCGTCGCACAAAAGACGAAAATCTTGCGCTACCCGAAACCTGCAAATCATGAATCTCGCTTGCTGAAACACGTCGCAGTGGCCGCACTTCAGTTCTCCGACGAATGATGTAGGGCAGATCAATCACCACTGCGAGCGAAGCCCGAAGCGATGCCAGGGCCGCAGTGAATCCTCCACCAAAAACCCCTGCAATAACTTGCACAACAGATGCAACCAACATCTGCAACATCACAAACGGAAGTTGCAAGCCGCCCGAGAGCGAGACCACTGTGCGAACGCGATTGCGCGCTTGCGCAGAGGTTCGCGCCATGTCGGTGGCTCGACTATCGATACCGTTTCTGTGGCGCGCCCTTGCTGAAGGAACGATCAATACTCGTGCTCCACTCAAATGAGCACGCCAACACAGATCGAGCTCTTCGCCGAAAAAATCAATCCGACGATTAAACCCGCCAAGTTCTCTGAACAGGTCTGATCGAATCAGCAAGCAGGCAGAAGACAGCGCGAACACGTCACGCACGCTGTCGTGCTGTTCTTGATCTTTTTCGTTTTCACCAATCAACTGTTCAACTTCGCCAATGCGGTCAACATTGAGTCCAACGCTTTGCAAAATAGTTGGGTCGTCCCACTCGACGAGCTTTGGGCCAACTAGTCCGGCATTGGATCGATACGTCTCTTCAATTAGCCGTTCAATTGCCTCTGGCTCCAATGCCACGTCGTCGTGTAACAAACAAAAGAAGCCACCTTCGCCGTCGACAAGTCGGGCAACTTCGTTGGACACCAACCCAAAGCCCGGATTGCCCTCAATGTGACGGACCACTGCTTGGGGCAATACAGAATGAATGAGTTCGGTCGGGTCGCCGACCAACCCGTGATCGCCATCAAGATCGCCGCCAACCACAAAAAATAGGGTTTGTAACTGCGGGTACGTCTGGGCGGCAAGAGCCCGCAGCGACTCCTCGAACCAAGGCCCAGGCTGATAAACCACCATGCTGGCTACAACAGGAGGGGCGATAGGAGCCCTTCGCGGGGGCCGCGTCTCTTCGGCTGAAAGGTCAGTATTCATCACGGCTTGTTCAGGCTAGTTGGCTGCCAAAGAGACCCTCTTTCACTGAAACACCATCACTGCTTGCAATAGTTAGCACTAGCGGTTACCATAGCCAGCACAAGGTTTTCATACCCCGTAACCAAAGGAACCCCGTGAAAATTCCAAACGTCAAGTTTCCAACGATTCCAAGTCTTGATCTCACCAAGATCGACGCTCAGAAAGTGCTCAATCAACTACCCCGCATCCCTACTGACCGCGCGAAGGAAATGGCTAAAGATGCCGCCTATACCACTGTGGGTTTTGGCGTTCTTGCCTTTCAAAAAACTCAAGTACGTCGCCAAGAAGTTGTGGCAGAAGTTCGAGCAAAACTCCCAGTAGTTGTCGAAGAAGCAGTTACTCAAGCAACATCTGCAATCACTAACCTACGAAGGCTTGTCTCCAACAGAAAACCAACCACCGAACAGCACAGCTAGTTCGAAAAGCGCCCTCCCCGAGGGCACGGTTTCAGTTGGTATCGGACTATTCATTGCCGGCGTTTCGGCGTATGTATTTTTCAAAATTGGCCAGCAGGCACTTGGCCAAGATGGTTTTAAACCAATTGTTGCCATGTGGTTCATTGCGTTTGCACTGATTCCTGGATTCTTTCTACCCATTGAACAAGAAGTTGGCAGAGCGCTATCGCACCGTCGTGCTATTGGCCAAGGTGGATTGCCAATCGTAAAGCGCGTGTTGCAAATTACCGTCATCATTTTTGTTGCACTCTGCATTGCAGTCTTCGCACTTTCGTCGCAAATCAACAGCAACTTGTTTGATGGCAACGGCGTACTCACCTGGTGTCTTCTACTTTCGCTTGCAACATATGCACCGATGCACCTCGCTCGAGGAATTTGCTCGGGTAATGCACGGTTCGGTTCCTACAGCCTCATCATTGGTCTTGACGGCGCAATTCGGGTGTTGAGTTGTGCAGCGCTATGGATTGCAGGAGTAACCAACATTGGGGCATACGCCCTGACCATTGCGCTTTCACCTGTAGTTGGCGTTCTTTTTGCTGCGTTCACCGGAAAACTGAAAACAGAACCCGGCCCAGAGGCATCGTGGGCAGAAGTAACACCAAACCTTGGTTGGTTGCTTCTCGGTTCGCTGTTTGCTGCCGCACTCGTAAACGCCGGACCAATCACTGTTGACATTTTGGGTCACGACGCGCCACCAGAACTTGTTACCCGATTTGGTAACGCCGTGATTTTTGCGCGCATTCCATTGTTTCTCTTTCAAGCAGTTCAAGCAGCACTGCTTCCACGTCTCGCCCGGCTTGCTGCACAACGGAAACTTTCTGAATTCACACGAGGACTAAAGCAACTCCTGATTCTGGTGATATCCGTAGGAGTGCTCGGCACTATTGGTGCTTTTGTCATTGGACCGTGGGTACTCGAACTTGTGTACGACGGCGGAATTGACAGACGAACGATGACCTTGCTCGCATTCGCCAGCGCGATATACATGCTTGCTCTTGCTCTTGCTCAGGCTGTTATTGCGTTGAGTGGTCACGCTCGTGTTGCACTTGGTTGGTGTGCAGGATTCGTCACTTTTGTATTTGTTGCCTGGCTATCGAGCAACGATCTCTACCTCAGAGTAGAACTTGCACTCGTTGCAAGTTCTCTGGTTTCACTAGCAATATTCATGGTTTCGCTGAAGCAAAAAATGTCTGGTGATGCGATATTTGATGATGCATCGATTATTGATGCGCTTGCCGAGCGCCCGCTCGAATAACTACTTGCCGAGGCGACGAGATTCGTATTCGAGATCGTGCTCGACCATCATGGCAACGAGTTGCTCGAAGTTCACCTCTGGCTGCCAACCAAGCTTGGCCTTCGCCTTCGCTGGGTCGCCAATGAGGAGATCCACTTCAGCAGGTCGCAGGAACTTTGCATCGTGGCGCACATACGGCTTCCAGTCGCCCAGTCCAACTTTGTCGAATGCCAAGGTGAGGAATTCCTCAATGGAGTGTGTTTCGCCAGTTGCAATTACGTAGTCGTCTGGTTCGTCTTGCTGCAACATCAACCACATGGCTTTCACATAGTCACCTGCATAGCCCCAGTCGCGTTTCGCATCGGTGTTGCCGAGCACGAGTTCTTTATCTATTCCAAGCTTGATTCGTGCGGCAGTGTTGGTGATCTTGCGCGTAACGAACTCGAGACCGCGACGAGGTCCTTCATGGTTGAACAGAATTCCTGAACACGCATACAGCCCATAACTCTCGCGATAGTTCATGGTGATGTGGTGGCCGAACACCTTTGCCACGCCGTACGGCGAGCGCGGATGGAACGGCGTCATCTCGGTTTGCGGCACTTCGCGCACTTTGCCAAACATTTCTGACGAAGATGCTTGATAAAAGCGAATTGGGTTGTTCTGTGCCCCGCCGACCATTCGAACTGCCTCAAGTGCTCGCAGCACTCCGAGACCAGTCACATTCGCGGTGAGTTCTGCTTGGTTAAACGACATCGCTACAAAAGAAATAGCACCCAAGTTGTAAAACTCGTCTGGCTGCACATATTCAAGCGCTGTTACCAAACTTGTGAGGTCGGTGAGATCCCCTGGAACAATTTCAATGAATGGAAATTCGTCGCGCAGCATTTCCGCACGCGGATTGTTTTGCCCTTTCATCATGCCGTAGACCTTGTATCCCTTTGAATGGAGCAGATCTGCAAGGTGGCGACCGTCTTGGCCCGTGATTCCGGTGATGAAGGCTTTACGCATAATGCATTCAAATCTATCAGTACGATCACTGACGTGATTGCTGTTCTTGCAGGTGGCGTTGGTGCGGCACGCTTTCTTCGTGGGCTCATGCTCGAAGTCGAGCCTCAACACATCACCTCAATTGTCAATACCGGCGATGACACTGTGCTCCACGGATTACATATTTCTCCAGACCTCGACACGGTGACGTACACCCTTGCTGGAGCAATTGACCCAACGCGAGGTTGGGGTCTTGAGAACGAAACGTGGACCGCAATGGATGCATTGACAAGATACGTCGCACATCGTCCACTCAATTCACATGCTGCGCCAACCTGGTTCAATCTTGGCGATAAAGACTTAGCAACGCACTTTTATCGAACAGCGCGTCTTGCTGAAGGCGCAACACTTTCGCAAGTAACAAAAGAAGTTTCTCAAGCCTGGGAACTAGATCTAAAGCTTGTTCCCATGACAGATGACAGCGTGCGAACCATGATCACACTTGCAGAAGACTGTGCGGCTGGTAGCGCAGGGTCGCAAATCAGTTTCCAGGAATACTTCGTGAAGCACCGCCACAGCGTTGCAGTATCGGCCGTCACGTTTGTGGGATCACAGACAGCAAAGCCAAATGGTTTGGACCTTCTTGCAAGCGCTGACTCCATATTGATCGCGCCATCCAACCCGCTGGTTTCCATTGCGCCGATTCGATCGATTGCAGGAGTTGATGACGTTCTTTCCTCGCGCCGCGATTCTGTGTGTGCAATTTCGCCAATTGTGAATGGCGCAGCATTAAAGGGCCCTGCGGACCGCCTCATGACCGAACTTGGCCACGAGTCATCAGTAGTCGGTGTGGCCAAAATATACGCGCCAATTTGTGGCACGCTCATTATTGACAATGCTGATGCACACCTCGCCTCTGCAGTTGAAGCGCAAGGCATGCGCTGCGTCGTTACGGAAACCATTATGAAGTCGCCGCAGGTATCTGCCGCACTTGCACGAACCGCGTTGGAGGCAACACGATGAACAGGCTTACTGCTTGGGGTATTGAAGGAATCGGCGAAGTGGTTCCTGGAGATCAAGTGGGCGACATCGTGGTCAATGCATGCCGCGCAGAACCCAATGGCCCCCTGCAAAGCAACGACGTAGTGGTGGTGACACAAAAGATCGTGTCAAAGGCCGAGGGCAGACTTGTGGAGATTGACCCTGAAGACCCACTCAGCCACAAACAGTTAGTCGAAGACGAAGCCGTGCGAATTGTGCGCCGGCGAGGCGACTTGATCATCACCGAAACTTCGCACGGATTCGTCTGCGCAAACAGTGGTGTGGACTTGTCCAACGTGGAGCGCGGACAAGCCGCACT
>Ga0208222_1000055_pt1 | contig 28939 bp, 17 predicted proteins | sample LakMenEpi13Sep09_FD_150694 | JGI IMG/M metagenome (GOLD analysis project Ga0208222, IMG submission 150694) | Freshwater microbial communities from Lake Mendota, WI - 13SEP2009 deep hole epilimnion (SPAdes) | ecosystem: Environmental > Aquatic > Freshwater > Lentic | place: Lake Mendota, Madison...
GTCCTCACTGCAACGCGCAACCCATTCGGGTTTGTCAACGTCTTCAAAGTGCTGTCAAAATCCGGCGTTAAAGCACAACTGGATAAACTGTATGAAGGCGTGGAGTTCACGGTCGATGAACACGGCATAATCAGCGATGACGACTTTGTTAAAATGGTCATCACCGTCCTTGGAAGCGAAGGCATCAAAGCCACAAAATCATCCACCGTTCCGGTTCCATACAAAGCGCTTCCTGACACCCTTGAAGGGTTTGAAAAGTATTTCATTGATGCAGAGACAGCAGAACTGAAAAACATCGATGTGTTCAAGCGACGCATTCTGGGTCTTACGTCGTATTATCGAAGTGCACAAGAGCAGTTGCTGCCACGATACGACGCTGCTTCCGATTTTCACGTGGTCAAAATACCGATGAGCAATTATCAGCTCAGCGTGTATCAACAAGAGCGCTTGGCGGAAATGAATAAAGACCGTGAAGCAAAGAAGCGAAAGACGCTTGCGCCTGGACGCAAACCAAAGGGCGATGGCACTGGTGCCGCTGCAAAGAAAGCACTAACATTAAAGGATTTGTATGCAGAACCATCCAGTTCATATCGCATTTTCTCTCGAGCAGCTTGTAATTTTGTGTTTCCGAGAGAAATTGGGCGTCCAAAACCATTTGGCAAGAGCATGACTGAGACAGAAGGCGCTGCAGCACAACTCGATATTGAAGAACTGGATGAAGACATCATTGATGCCGACAGCGCACGCGCTCTTTCCAAAAACCCGGAAGGCGCGCTGGGCGTCGACGAAGCAGCCGACATACAGAAAAAAACCACAAGCGAAGCATACAAGCACTACGAAGACCGAATCAAAGAAGTGCTTGAACAGTTGAAACGCAATGAAGAAGAGTACTTCAACCCGCGTTCATTGGCCATTTACAGCCCCAAATTCCTGAAGCTATTGCAGAATCTGCAAGACCCCAAGCACGTGGGGCTCAATTTAGTTTATAGCCAGTTTCGCACATTGGAGGGCATTGGACTTTTGAAAATGGCGATGGAAGCAAATGATTATGCACAATTTCGCATCAAACACAATCCATCCACCCAGCAATGGGTGCTTGATGAGAGACCTGAAGACGCCGGCAAGCGCCGATTTGCGCTTTATACTGGCACTGAATCCGGCGAAGAAAAAGAGATTATTCGCTGCATTTTCAACAGTGAATGGGACCAAGTGCCGTCCAGCATTCGCGACGACTTGCTGCGCATCTCGAGCAACAACTTTTACGGGGAAGTCATCAACACCCTTATGATTTCGGCATCGGGCGCAGAGGGCATTGACTTGCGCAATGTCCGATATGTGCATATTGTGGAGCCGTATTGGCACCCGGTTCGCATTGAACAAGTGGTCGGACGCGCACGACGCATTTGCAGCCACCAGGATTTGCCACCCGAGTTGCGCACTGTGGAGGTCTTTATGTATTTGATGGTGTATTCTCCAACACAGCTGAAACCGCTGTCCAAGGACGAAAAGGCAGAGGCAGAAAAGGAAGAAGCCTTGTTGGCATCATCAGACCCAAAGACCGTCGTGGACGTCTCCAACTCCGCGCTCAAATACATTCGAGTGTCTAGAGAGCTGCGGGAGGGAGACACTAGCGCCAAAACGGATGCACCCATCACCACAGATGAATCACTGTATGAAATCGCCAAACGCAAAGAAGAAATCAACAACAACATTCTGCGCTCCGTAAAAGAAACCGCAATCGATTGTGCCATTCATGCCAAGGCCGGCAGCAAGGAGACGCTCAAGTGCTTCACGTTTGACAATCCGGAAAACAAGTTCGCTTACACGCCCAACATACAAGATGAAGTCATTATCACAGATTCATCCAAGGGCACAACGGCAACAAAACCCAGAACCACCGCCAAACCCAAACCAGCTGCAGCGGCAGCAGCGGCAGCGGCAACGGAAGCAGTGCCTCTCAACAAAGAAGTGCGCAAGCTTCGCATCAAAGAAATAACGCATGACGGCGTGAAATATGGCATTGACATAGACACCAATGACGTATATGATTACGAAAATCTCAAGATTGGAAACCGGATACTTGTAGGAAAGTTCGTGGAACTGGAACCGGGTAAATTCAAAATCGTAGAGGACTAGTGGAATTCATTTATTTGCATTATAACCATTAAATACAAGTTATAAAATTTTACAATTTTTATAACTCATTGTTTGTCTTGATTTGTTTGAATTACTGAACTTGTGATGTTTTCTTCAAATATGATATGATTTCGGCATGATTAGCATTGATCGTCTTTTCCAGTTCAAGAATTTTATTGTATAGCTGCTGTGTTGTGATTGACACTGACTCACTTGCTTGAGGTTCGCTTATCCGTTTGAATTTTGAAAAAATGGAACCCAATTCTTCATTGACAGTGTCTTCAACCTGGTGATTGTTGGACTCTGGTTCAAACTGTTCAACTTCATGTTCTTCCACAATGTTTGTGGTTGTTGCATTTGAAAAAGACACCGTTTTTTTTGCCGCGGGTGCTGTTGCCACATTATTTGCATTTGTTCCAATCCATTGCTGTGCCTTTTTTATGTCTTCTGGTTTTAATTGCACCAATTCTCTCTCTCGTGCCGCCAATTCGTTTGCAATCAATCTTGACATCTCATCGCCAATGGGTTTGTCTTCCACAGCCACAGCATCCGTAAAACTTACATCCGTTGGTTTTTTCAATGTAAGAAATGAATCCATTTCTGCCTGTTTCTCTCTAAGTTGACGTTCAAATTCATTAGCACGTTCATTTTGAATGTCTTCCGCTCGATACACCACTTCTATCTTCTTTTTTTTGGGGGCTGTAACAGAATTAACGGAACGAATAGCAGGAAGCTCGGTTTGAACAAACTGTCGAATGATTTGCTTGTTTGCATCATTCAATGAACCATATGCGGTTCTGGATGCTTGTTGCACCGCTCGGTCAAATGCCAGTTTAACCGGTTCAAATTGCTCTCTGCTGAGACCAGTAAAAGCACCGGATTCCTGTAGCGTTGTCCACAACAGTTCTTTGTTTTGCACGCTGTCCACATTGTTGGGTTGCATGTTTGAGAGATATTCAAAACATAAAATTATTTTTATATGTGTTTTGTTGATTACATTCAATTTACAATTTTCCATAAACGTGTAAATTCAGTTAAAGAGATATCATTCAGTTTAAACAACACCACACACACCACACCATTGATAAGATGAACAAAGAAGAAACGACCCCCGAGCAAAACGGGATAGTTGTTTGTGGAGTATGCAAGAATGTGGCTGGAACATTGCCAGTCATTCGCGCAGCATTTGAGGAACTCGTTGCAAAGTCAGGTGTCCCTTGTTGGGCCACATTTTATGAAAACAATTCAGATGACGGCACGCCGGATGAACTCACCAAGTGGGCGCAAGAAGTTCCCGACCAAATCAGTGTTTTGTGCGAAAGATTTACAAGAGAAGAACAATTTGCACGAGGTGTGGCTCGGACATATGACAATCTTCCATGTCGCATGGAACAAATTGCATACGCAAGAAACCGATTGATGAGCATGCTGGAATCTGATACCGGACCGAGTTCCAATGCCAAATACGTAATCATGATTGACATGGACAACCCTGTTCCGTTTCCGGTGGCTGCAATTCTACGTTGCATTACGCGCGACCCTGACGGGTTTGATGCTCTCGTCTGCAACGGACTGAATCCAATAGGATACATGTATGATTTTTATGCGTATCGTGATGCACAGTTTCCATTTGGTCCAGAAATTATGCGGGAAGCATTTTGGTCAGGACAACATCAATATTACGTCCAAACTGCAATGCACAACAAAACCATGTTTCAAAGTCGACAACTTCGACAAAACCCGGGAGGACTGCCATACATTCCGATTAGTTCTGGGTTCAATGGACTCTGCATATTTCGACGAGATGCGATGCAAGGTGTGCGATATTCAGCAATACCCACGCCAGAAATGAATGCAGAATACGAGGCAATGAAATGCATTCCGCCTTTGGCAAAAAATGCAAAAACACATGTTGATGGGGCAACTGTCGGCATGTATTTGTTTCCAAAGGATGCAAACAACAATCGAATCTTTTACTTTCATAATTCGGGATACAATTTTCCAGTGGTGTGTGAACATGTGACATTTTTTGCAGGAATGCGTGCTCGAAATCGCAAGCGCATTTACTTATGCACTGACCTGGTCTGGAACTGGATTTGAAACGATTTTTTGCATTATGAACCATCTATTCATACCACATGTTTCTTTGTGTATGAATTTTGATTTGAAATGTTTGCAAATTTGCATCAAGAGCTCATCGTCATAAACATAATGATGAAGACATCTGTTGTTAAAATTGTCCAAACTTCTTTTTTTGAAATTATCAAAATCACCCGCTGGAGGATCTAAACTCAAATCATGATTCGCTAATATTTCTGGCAACGTGGACAAATCATCTTCACCCACGTCTTTTTCGTATTGAGACAATAATGTCGAAAATTTTGAATAACTCCGTTTGTGGTCAAAACATTCAGATTTTTCTGGAACAATAATTATCACATAACCACCTTTTTTTGTTATTCTCAACCACTCACTCACTGCTTTCAATGGATTTGCAATGTGTTCTAATGAATGAGAAGAAAAAACAAAATCATAGCACTCATTTTCAACGAGATGAATGTTTACAGCATCGTTTACTATGACTTTGCCTTTTTTATTAGGATAGTAATTATATTCATCTGTGCTCTCGCTCCAAATGGTGTTTTTTGAAAAAATGACATTGTCAATGTTTTTTGAATTTTTATACAAAATATATCCGGTTGATGAAGGACCACCAATTTCAACACCTATTTTATTCAATGATATAAATTCTAAAAATGTTTCTGTGGTGATTGGGTTTGGTTTACTTGTGTATCCACTCCTCGGATAAGGAATATGACCATGGATCACATTTGATGAGTGCATGTTGTAATAATTTGGAACATTTTGAAATAACCAAAACTCAGGAGCAACTCTTGCACAGCTTCCGCCAAGTGAAATAAACATTTTCTTCTTTTCAATATCCCATGTCTTCATTCGTTCATGATGTTCCTTTATTGACAAAAACAAATTTAAAGTTTCTGTGGTCGCATCCAATTCATTCAACGACAGTGTTGGCAAATTTTTCAAATAATTTGAATTTGCCCACCAAAAGTTTCCGCTGTAATGTGGAGGAGGTGGATACAATGGATAATGAGCAAATACTTTTTGGTTTATGTCAACACTGTGGTTGCAGCCAACTGTGTCATACCCGTCATTCAGAATGGATATGCATTGTTTGTGTTCTTCTACCAAAAAATACAACATCATGTTTATCCAGTCATTTTCACATTGATTGTCGTTTAAGTATCGAACGCCTTTTGTGTGCAAATAAAGTATATAACTGTCTGGGTGAGTTTTAGAAAATTCATTCAATGCATTTATGGTTGGGGTTTCAAACAACTTTATGTCATCCGAGTAATTAACAACTTCATATTTCACTCCATATTCATTTTCAATTGGCACCCCAATGTTGTAAATGAATACTTTATCAAAAATATTTTCACATGCAGTTAGCTTGAGGGTTTGAATCAAGTGTTCCAGACGATGTGTCCCCACATTCTCAATATTACAACTGTGGATGAAACAATATTTTTTAACTGAATTGGCAATGACAGCATTTTTGCAAATGGTTGGTTGTAAACTTTCAATGAATTCATCATACATTCCAACCAATTTATCTCTTTCGAGTTTCAATTGCTCAACATGAGTGCTCTCATTTTTCGAAAGAACAATTGGTTCATCAGAGTTCATTTCAAATTCAACCACATTTTTGAACCCATAAAGTTGATTATTTTGTTTGCTAATAATTAATGTAGAAAGAGTTGAAAATGAAAGTGGAACAACTCCAGACATTGTTATGCCGTTGATGTGGTCATCATTCTGTAAATCGGTCATCACATAGTCGCATTTTCTCAACAATTCAATCATCTGCATTGTGTCCATTTGTTCATGCAAGTGAATCTGAATGTTCGAATTCAAACTGGAGGCAAAATCATTGCATGTTTCAAACACAATGCTTGTCTCGGACAATTTATAACCAACGGAACGAACAATTCCAACCAAAGGAGGAACCGTTGTTATTTCACCTGGAATTGTTGATAAATAAATCGCGCTTCCTATGTTTCCTGGAACATGAATGTCAAGTTTCACCGGGTTTGCCCCAGACCACATTCCATCATTATATGAATTTACACCACTTGCAAAAGAAACCAACTTATTTGCATTGTTAGAACTGGTTGCCAATATCCAATCCGATTTTTCATCTAGATAATAAATTTTATTTTTGACTGTTTCTGTTGGGTTGCCAACTCTCAACGTAAAACTAGGATTTTCCGATGAAGGTGTTTTTTGTGACTGCAATCTCCTTCCGATAAAATGAACTTGCAGTTTCGTTTGGTTATTCAAATTTGCGCACAAACGATTGATTGCGCCATAGTTCAAGACAATCTGCCATCCCACAGTGATTGCAATGTGGATGCAGTCATCCACTTCTAAAAGTCTCAACTTTTCATTGACAGAAACAAGGTCATAACAAGGAAGCGCCCATCGCTTATCATTTCCCACAAATGGCCTGAGACCGATATGATGCATGCACTCAGGGCGTCTGTTTGAAACATGGTGGTCTGAAACAATGCACTTCTGATTGAACCACTCACGCTTGAATGCAAAATCATCATCGGTTGTGATGAAAATCAAATCAAACGTGTGTCGGGCTTCGCAAAAACTGGAAACTGGTTTGAATGCAATATTCAAGTGATTGAATTGCGTTTTGTAAAAATCAAGCCAACCCATGTTTTTTTTCGTTTCTGTAAATATTGTTATTGATGATGCGTCATTACTTCGCGCAAAGTGAGCTAAGATGTGTCCAAATAATTCATAATGAAATTCAAATGAATTGAAAATGGCAACATTATTTTTCATCAAAGTTTGTTTCCATTTGTATGCGCGCTGGACCCAAGAACAACTTTCGGCATATGCACGACCCTGAATGCGAAGTGCCTTTTTTCTCTCTTCGTCATGTGCAATTTCACGCAGTGCATTGACCTCTGTGCCAGGCACAATCTGAATGCCGCATCCATTCATGGTGTCTGTCAAACCAGCAAGTGGATGATACAAACATATCACTTCAGACATGAGCATTTCCATTGCGGTGATGCAAGATGTCTCCGGCCAATTTGTTGGATATAACCAGAACTCTGCCGTGCTCATTTCAGAATAAAGCTGAGTTGGATTCAATTTGCCCAAGTGCTGAATGCAGTTGTCAGGATACTCACGATTGAGAGATTCAATCCGTGCTTGAACACGTTTTTCATCATCATTGCATGGAAATGCTTCATATGTTGACACAACCAGGGTTGCATTCGGCAGGACCCCTACCACGTCCGGCCACAGTTCCAAAATGCGCGCCAGTCCACGCTCTGTGCGCGATGTGTAGATGAATTTACCTCGCTGTTTCAATGCGGGTGCAGGAAACAACTGCAAATCAATGCCATTGTTTATTATGTTCATTTTGGATTTGAGAGGAGGATACAATTCAACATAACGGTCTGCGTGCCACTGCGTTTGGCAGACGCATCCATCAATGCACTCTGACCACTTTTCAATGATTGCTGCATCACTCATGTTAGAACCATAAGACAACAGACATGTATCATGTGCCCATATGTAGAACTGGTGAAACGAACACGCATTTCCATATATTTCCAAAAATGAAATATAACGCGAGCAAATCACCGTGTGAAATTGCGTATTGTTCAATAACTTTGGCAAATCGTCCAAGGTCACATATTCGACATTGAACTCTGGCAATTTTTCTGCCATGACATTCCCAGCAACGTAAATGGTCATTCCATCAAGTGCAAGTCCCAATTCTTTGGATAAATGAGCAACCGCTTTTTCTGATCCACCCAGCGCACCGAGTTTCATTTCAGTGTAGTTCCAGTGCTTGTTGCAGTATCCCGTATAAAACAACACATTGCGACTTGTTTTAAAGGTTTCTTTTGCCTTTGCCTTTTCTCTCATTGAAACATTGGGAGGCAATGAAACAACTGTGGAACCATTCGGTGTAATTTTGATAGTGAGTCCATCAAAGGTGTTTGCTGGAACACCATTCTCAATGACAAATTTCAAATACTCGTTTGCCAGTGATGCAAACGCGTTCACTGCTTCGGGTTTCACGTGATTTATGAAAAACCTTAAATTGAACATCAAGTTTTTAAGATGCCAGACACTGAATGTGCGGTGTTTTTCTTTGAAAATTGTCTCATACATTTGAATCCCACATTCCCGGTCTCCAACCCGGTCTGCAACGATGATCATGTAATACGGAACATAAAACCCCGCTTTTTCTGTTTCCACGAACAGCTTTCCTGCGTTGTTTTGAGGAACTGTCATTTTCACCATTTTGAAATAATTGTATGCCATTTCATTCATATTCTCGCAACAGTAGTGAACAATTAGTGGATACAAACACTCCACACGTTCATTGTCATATGAAAATGCTTTTACCAGATAAAAGAATCCATCATGAGCTTTTTTCAGAGCTTCATAACAGTTATACATGTAAAGACACGACACGTATTTTTCCTGCAACCAATTGTCTTGCGAAAGGGTGATTTTATACCATTTAATCGCATCTTCGAATCGCCCACAGTCGCGATAACTGTTCGCACAATAAAATGCATACCGTTTGTAAAGATGGTCTCCACTTGCCAGTGCCACTGCATGCGCCTTCTCCAAAATAATTGCATCCTTCAAATACTTGTCGGGGTCCTTGTTGCGTGCACCACTGCGGCCGGAAACCAAATAGTAGTCTCCTTCTAGTATGCAACTTCTCGCAGGCGTGGGTTCTTGGCAACTGATGAATTCATGCAAAACCGACAAGTATTTGAATCGCTTGTGGTTATTTATGATTTGCGTGCGCGTGTAATTTGTCCCTGATTTTGCTGCGCCAAATTTCAAATGATACTCATCAAATAACACTTCAGTTGGAACATTGATGGTGCCATGAATTTCATCATCTGCATCAAACACGAGCAAAAGGTCGGTTTTGTTGAATGCTCGTTCAAGTGCAAGAGTTCGATTGTGTCCAAAGTCAACCCATTTATCACAATGCAGTTCCCCCTTTATTTTCATCTCAGCGAAAAAATCCGTGATTATCTCTCGAGTGTTGTCGGTTGAACCCGTGTCACATATCACCCAATAATCAAACCGTATTTTGGAACACAACATGGCCAAGGTCTGGCGAATAATGTGCGACTCGTCCTTGACAATCATGTTTAAACACATTGTCGGTCTCATCTTGTTATTTAAAAAACACTGAAAATATGATTATTTTCATTGTTGAACATTTAAGCCTTTTTTGATGATATTCATATATATTCATATATTTATTTTTCATGCATGAATGCTGCCACCACGGTTGAAGTATTCTTTTCGAAACTCAAGCATGTCGCTGTCAGGTATCCGCACACCTCTCATAAAATCTTCCGGAGTTCGTGTGCCTTCAATCAAGTTGACAATCATAAACAGTGCATACATCCCACACTCGGTGTTGCGTTTTTGATGCTGTTTTCTATTTTCATAATATTTGAATTGAATGCCGAGAGAACGACCTTGCTGCATGACCGTTTTTATAAACTCTCGAATTTCCTTTTGTGGTCTTTGGCCAGTGCTGTCAAAAAAGAACACATAGTCGTTCTGGTGTCTGGGTTCCATGCTGATGAACATCGACACCCAGTGCGACCCATTTTCCGTGTGTGGGTCCGTGTTGAACACAACGCCGATTTGATTTGTGCCAGACTCTATGTATTTTTTCAAACTAAAATGGCACAACTCTTCCCACACGCAAATTCCCGCCATTTTTGGTGCATTATAGTCGCTAGGAGATGGCCCTAAAAATTCAAATTTGGGAAACTTTTCTTCATATTGCTTCATCACGTCTTCAATTTCTTCGCTACTTAACCACTCGTCTGGGTCACGAATCCATGATTTCGGAGATTCGGGGGCAAATATTGTGTCAACGCCTGTGAGTTCATTGCTAGCAAGTTTACTCATCCAACATGCTTCGTTTTGACACTTTTCAGCAAAACGTTGTTTCAATGCACCCCATATTTCTTTTGGGTCATTCGTTTCAATCCGGTCATCTGTGTATCGCAAATTCCATGCATCCCTCAATGCATGAAGCGTGTTGTTGTCATAACATGTGAAATAATTTTCTTGAACAGGACCGCATTTCAACCGTTCAAACCGTTTCACACTTCTTCCCCCGCGCTTTCTTAAACGCCGTCTTGATTTTGATTTGCATGATTTCCATGATTTCCATGATTTCCATGATTTCATCGTTTCAATTGTGTTGGAGTTATATTATGAAAATAATTTAAAATGACGGAACAATTGGAACACACTAATTTTTTGGTTTAGCTGACTTGGGCTTAATGTCTTTAGTTTTGAATTTGGGATCATCCAAATTGATTTCTTTCACTTTTGGAATGGGAACATGAGCGGAATTTGTTGAAGGCGGAGGCGTCATTTTGATAACATAGGTATCCAACGTCGGCGTTTGTGGTTTGTGCTTGTCAAATGAAAGCAATATTTCTAGTTTTCGCTTGGATGAGTCTGACACGTCATTCCCATTATCACCATCATCGCCATCATCGCCATCATCGCCATCATCGTTGATGACGTCATTGTCCTCTGCGGTTTCTTCTATTGGCGGTAAATATCCAATGGCAACACATTCTGCCATGTGCTCTTCTTGCAGTGTATCATTCTTGTCTTTGTTTCTAAAATACGTTATGCAAGCCTTTGCATATGCTTCAAATGCTTGAATAACAAATATATCATTCACGGTTTCGCCCTTTAATAAATCGCGCGTCATTTCTATGATTCGTTTTTTATAAAAGCGCTTGGCTTTTTCGTATTTGCCGGCGAGGTCGGCTTCTTTGGCGCGCAAGTAGCGCTCATACTGTGGCTGGTTCACCATAAGGTCCAGTGTGACATGGTCGACTTGGTCTAAATTCAAGTTCATTAACAAAGCAAATATACTAAATTTGTTAGTATATTATGTCCAAATATGGAATTGTGATGCATTCTAGCGCAGTTCACTGCTGTTCATCGGCCGCATACACATCTTTCAATAACCGTGCCGATGGGTCCAGTGTCCCCTCGCAAAATGGATGCCTCCAAAAATATGGAATCGTTTCGGCTCGTCCTTTTCCAGGAAAATGCCGTTCAAACACCGTCCTGTAATAATAACTCTCTTTGTCATATGGTGCATTGTGAGAATACTTTTTCAACTCATTTGCAATACTCACTTCCACATCGCTCACACGCTTGTCCACATACTCTTTAATGATTTGCACCCAGGTGCGTTCATGCCCGCTGACGCCGTCGCTGAACGCCTCCTTTCGACGCCACATGACGTCCTCCGGCAAAAGGGTGCCAAATGACTTACGCAGCAAATGCTTTTCCACTGCATATTCGGCACCTCCTCCAAAACGCTTCATCCACGGCGGCAAGCTCATGACAAATTCCAAAAACGTCTTGTCCGCAAACGGCACCCGCGCCTCCAATCCGGCACCACTTATGCTCTTGTCTGAACGCAGCAAGTCGAAGTAGCGCACATCGCGCACCATGCGCGTATTCTCTCTTGCAAATTCGTGATCGCTTGGGGCTTTCGTGAATCCACGATACGACCCGAAAATCTCGTCGCTCATGTCGCCGCAAAATATCACAACGTTGTCTGTGTTTTCATATATGTATTTGCTAACCAAGTAGTTGCCAACTGATGCGCGCACCGTGGTCGTGTCATAACTCTCAATCTGGTAAATGGTTGCATCAATTGCGTCTAAAAACTGCTGCTCCGTCAGGCACACCTCGTGATGCCGCGTGTTCAAATGCTCCGCCACGCGCCGAGCCCACTTCAAGTCAACCGAACCCTCCAGTCCAATTGCATACGTGTTGACGACTGTACCTGGTGGCATGTGATTCACCACGAGAGCGGTCACAATGGAACTGTCCAATCCGCCAGACAACAAACAACCAACGGGCCGTTCGCTCATCAGACGCTTGCACACCGCAAGTTCAAACAAATTGCGCACCAATGTGCATGCTCGTTGTTCCAGTTGTTCTTGTGATGCATTGACATCATCATGGAGTATTGCCGTGCCAAAATTATACACATACGGAATTTCTAATTTTTCATCCAACACAAGGTCGCTGTAATATGCCTGCAAACTGGTTTCAAATACATATTGGCTGGCATCACTCTTTGTTAGGGTCATATAACACCCTCCAGGAAACTGTTCCACAACGGCACAGTGCTCCAGCGCCTTCATTTCACTCGCAACCGAAACGTCATAGGAATAATCACTTGAACTTCCAATGTAAAGAGACCTTACGCCAAATGGGTCGCGTGCAACGTGAACCAAGTCGCGCTTTGTGTCAATCAGAACTAATGAAAAAACACCGTCCAACTCTTTCAGCGTGGCACACATATCGCCATTAAACATGTTATACAAATGCAATATCACCTCACAATCGGAACCACTCACGCAGCTGAATCCATACATGTGAGTCAATTTATGATGATTGTAAATCTCTCCATTGCAAATGAGTTGACAATCGAACAAATGAAATGGTTGATCGCCAGTCGATGACAGTCCATTTATGGCAAGACGATGAAACCCGAGGCAACGATGACCACTGACAACCAACCGACTGTTGTCCGGACCACGATGAGAGATTTTAGCAAAATTGGTTTGCAATATCTTCAACATGGCCGTAGAGATACGTTTATCAGACACAATTGACTGATAGTAAAAAATGCCACACATGCTTTGAATCGACTGTGATTGAGAGATCTGATAAACAATGAAATAAACTCTTTAAATGAATGTTGAAAAATATTAAATATTATATTTGCACAATACAATACAACCTCAAAAACATAACACAAAATCATGTCTGAACGATTTTATGGTGTCCCAAATGGAGTTGCATTTTGTCAGCAGGAGCGGACCGAAGAGTTAAGCCGACGCATGAGAGAACGCAACATTCCGTCAGCTCCCTTGCAACCACAGCTAGGCGCACGTCCAGTTCTCACCAAATACACCATTATGCCCATTCTGGACCAGCGCAAGGAAGCAACCGTGCCAATCATGAACTACCCCATTTACAATCCAGAACAGGTGTTTAATCCAGGGAGCGCAGTTGCTCCATGGTCGGGCTACGCGACGGCGGTCAATGTGGAATCCACACTGCGTAGTCAATTTTTTGGATTGCAGAGATGCGACCAAGCAGAGTATGTGCCGTCATCCAAAAGCGACCTTTACAATGTGCGCATTGACTCGCGCCAAATTCATCAAACGCATCCACTCTTGTTTAGGACCGAAAGGTTTGCACCCGTGAACCCGGATTGCTTCAATTTGGCAAACCGTGTGTTCAATAATTCAACGCGCACTGAACTTAAGAATGTTGAATAACCTAATAATTTTTTATAATCAAATATATTATATATCATTTATATTTGATACACACAATGTCAAGTAGTCCAAGTTCCGACAGTTCAGGTGAAGACATTGATAATTATGAATCATACATTATTAATCGCACCCAATATTTTATTGAAACACCACGCGACATTTCTTTTCCGCCAGATGGACTGATAGTTTGGGATGCGAATCGTAATCAACTTGGAGAAGTGCGTGATCTGCAAGGCACACAGTATCAGGACGTCTATTCTTGGATACATAGAAACCTTGCAAGAATTTATAGTAATATTAGTAATATACATGAAATTACAGTTTCACCATCAGCCATTCTATCGACGCCGGAAGCACAGCAAGATGCACAGCGACATTATGATGACATGCAAAGTCCAGCACCAAGTCCAGCAGTAAGTCCGTTGCGGGTGGATGTCATGGGAAGTCCAATTAGACAACCCAGTCTGGATGAACCATTAGTTATGTTCAATGAGTCAACTGCATTGACTGCATCATGCATGTATTATTACGATGGAAATTCATTCACGTCAACACTACTTAATGTCGAGTATCCAGTTTCTTCGTTAGCATGTGCAACTCCATCTGGTTTTCTTCGTATAAATCAACTTTCTGCAGAAAGTGATTTTCGATTTGATATGACCACATTATCATTCATGTTAAACCCTGTCAATATCCGTGGTTCCGCTTTTGCATTGACAAAAGATTCACCTGATGTGAATAAGAGAGTTGTGATAACAGTCGCACCGTCTTATCTATCTGTGCCAGTAAGTCACGGTAGTTTTTCAAACCTGATTTGTCTTTATATTCCACCAGGTTCCTCCTCCATCCCTGCCATGACATATCGCACCGACATTGTTTTGAATCCGGTGAGGATTGGTCAAAACTGCCAGCAAATTACTCACCCTAATTTTCCAGGAAATCCAAATTTCAGCTTAACAATTATTGACCCTGATGTAATGACAGTTGAATGTTTACAAACATTGGATAATGTCCACATAACTGGCAGTCTAGGACTTCCACAGTGTCCGGTCGAACGGCTTATTGCGGCCAGAGTTGCAACTCCTGAACCATTGGTCACCCCACTTCGTGGTTTAGTGGATGACTTGAATCAAGGATTGCCTGGTAGGGAGTATGATTTGTTTCGACTACCATTTGTGTATGAAATCAATGTGCAAACAAACACATGCACCAAAACTCCTATCAATGCAAGTGAAATAATGAAACTCAATACCGAAACTGGCATGTCTTATCTTTCACCAGAACAATATGATGAACACATTGCATCCCATGAAGAATTGTTGATTCGAAACATGTTGTTTCAAATGATGTTTGTTTATGAAAAAATAGGTCCCGAGTTTAAAGCTAACTGTCCGCCACATAAAATGTTATTTGATTTTTATCCAAGAAGAAATTCTAGCCAGGTAGTATTTCATTATGATAGAACTCCATTTTTTGAAGTTTCAACATTATCATTATTATTCCTCATGCCGGATGGTGTTACAAGACCTGGTCCACACATCATTCCAATGCCCACTCAAATTGACCAAGCTGTGGAGGGTGGTATGCGTTTCCTTGACCCAGATGCACGAAGTGAAATCACTCGTGTTTGCACATTTCAAGTCCAGAATGGCACGTGTGTCATGTGCAATAACTCATTTACGTCACATTCAACTCCTGGCACAAGACAATTATTTGCACGCGGGGACCAACCGGTTTCTTGGTTGAGATTTAATCCAGAGAACCCGGATGATCCAGCCAATGCCAAAAGGTTTCATTTTCCTGCAATGCACATTCCAGATGAGTATAAAGCCCACATGGAGGCTACCAAAGGAATACCACGGTCATTTATTCGCATGTGGCATGTGGTGTCTCAACCTGAGAGCCGCGATTCAACTGGAATTTTTGGTCATCCGCAGCAAATGTTCGCCCACGAAACATTTGGTCGCATGGTGGATGATGCTTTGCAACTTCAAGGTAGTTGGCTTCGTCAGGCAGGATGCATTTGTATCGAGCTCACTGATTCTTTCTCACCAACCGAAATGTCAGAAAAAGTTCACGGGAACGTCCGTGGAGCGTGGGGAGGTCGCCAAGCATCGACAAAATCAGCAAAGTTGGCAAAACTGGCAAAATCCGCATCATTTTCTCTCAAAACAAAAGAAATGCATTCCAAGAATCAACTTCGCGCATCAACAATGTCGTCCGTGAGAGAAAAAATAAAAAGAAAACTAATGCAGTTTGAAAAAATATACAAAGATGCAAACCAAAATGTTTTGATGATTCGAGGAAAACACAAAGCAGCACACGGAGGCACACGCAGAACCGGCGGTTTATCTAAACGACGCACCCGAAAAGCGCGTTTCAATAAAAAATAAATGAACCGTGTTTAAAATTTATAACCGAAATTCTGTTATGAATTTTTAAATTTTAGGGGTTTTAAAGCGAACCAAGCATGGCATTCACGTAGCCCGATGTGTAGTAGTAGACAATCGCGAAGACGATTGCATGCACAAATGCAACAACGTGCTTGGAACCGGTGGGGGGGATTCGCAACAGCACGTTGGGGCTAAGAACGTAAAACAGGAAAATCAAATAAATGAAGCTGGAAAAGTTGAACATTTGATGTGGGGGGTTATAAAATACACTAATAAAATATTTATTTTCTAAACATCATTGTTTCCTTTTTGTTTTTTGTTTTGGTTCATATTTTTTGACTTTGATTTCTGGTTCTTGCGGTCCATCAAAAAACTCATTCAAGTGTTCCATTATTTTTTTGCTAATGATTCTGTCAATTTCCTGTTCCATTGGATCTTTTTTTGACGCCTGAAACTTGTGCATGAACTGTGATATCAATGCATGGAATTGTGCCACTGCAACCCCAGACACGGTGTTTCGCAGAGCGGGTGTTTGCATGAATCGGTCTGTCAATGTTTTAATGCTTAGTTGATGCACATATGGTTTCACATTGATGTAATACACTTGGTCATGCTCCATTTGCGAGTGCATTTGGTCATCCAAAAAACACACTTCCACATTTGATGGCAGTTTTGTGCATCTCATAAAGTCATCATACGTCTTGTCGTGGGTTGTGCGACCCATTTCTATGATTTTACCGTTGATTTTGAATGCTGCGACAATTTTGTCAAACAGGTGTCCACCAAGTTTGGATTCTATGTATTTGATGATGTGCTCAACCCACTCACGCGGTCCGCTGTTATTCGTGTAAATCATCACTCCAATGCATTCATTTCTCTCTTTTTTCATTTTCAAAAATGTCAAAAGGTCCAATATGTTTGGTCGCAAGAATTCCGGAAATGCATCCATCAAATGATTGAAGTGAATGTATTGCATGCTCGATTCATTGTTCCACACCGTTTTGGTGAGAGCATCGCAAAAAATTCCCAGTTCAATAAAGTATCCTATGGTTTCATCCACATCGAGCACTACTATTTTTTTTGACACATTTGCCATCTTGGTTTCACTAAATGCTGATAAACGCGTTGGCTGAATTACTCAATGAAATCAAGCTATAATATTTAAATATTTAAATTTATATGACCATTTCAGCATATCAAAAATATTTTTTTGTAAATGTTTAGTAGGAATCCTGTTTTAAAATTTGGTGTTTAGAGACATTTTACTTAATTCCGTTGTGAAACGCATAACATGGCTGATTTAAAAATGACAAAATCGGATTATGAGAAAATTCTCTCATATTATAAAATGCCAACTGCCAATTTAAGCAGTGCAGAACTAAAACGAAAAGCAGAGGAAATTTTGGCAACCAAATTGTGTAAATGCATCAAGGCAGTGGAAAAAAAAGTGGGAACTCAGAATGCAATTGCTCTTTGCACTGCCAGTGTGATTGAAAAAAAGGGATTGAAATATTATGACATGTCATGCAAAGGACGTGCGAAGTTTCATCCTCGCAGGGGAACCAGTGGTAGAAGACGGCACGCCTCGCTCGTTTCCAAAACACGGAAAAATATTATATCTGCAAATTGATAAATAATAAATAATAAATAACACAATCCAAAAATGGTGTTTTTTTTCATTGCAGACTTGGCATTGTCCCTTGCAATCAAAGCAACCACATGGTGTTTAGGAAAAACATATGATGGAATTGTGTATCTTGTATCACGCAAATCCAAAACAAATGATGATGATAATGATGAATTTGTTGTAATTTCTCTCGAAGACTATCGTGCTCTTAGAGGAAAACGCAAATTAATCAAACTTGAACCAACTCAGACATCAAATGCAATTCAGCTCTCGGTATCCGAACCATCATCTGAACCATCATCCAAGTAATCCATTGCAGAAAGAATTATGCGTTCTTGATTGCTGAGGCGTTGGAAAATGACAGCTTCGTCCATGATGACATAAAACAAGGCCGGATTGGGATGCGTTTTACACAACAGCTGCACTCCTTTCTGACCGATTTTTATGTCGCAAATGATTCCTCCCCTTGCAAGAGAGAGATTTTCCGGATTTTTCAAATCAATCCAACGGATGTATGAACCATGTAATAATCCATTTAAATCATCAACATATCTATATTCTCTCAACTTGTGAAAGTAATCTTCCAAAATTGCTTGTTTGAATCCAAGTTGTTGCAATTGACGCCACTTTTCCGCATTGATTTTACGTGTATTCAAGTTTGAAATGGATGTGTTGTTTTCATTTTCAAGTGCCTTTTCAAGAGCAACCACGTCAATGGCTGCTTGTGAGCTTGCCTTCATCATGATGTTGATAACAGCTTGCATTGTATTTATATTTTTTATCCAAAACATAAACAATATAAACCCATTTTGATTTTTTATTATAGCGTCATATGTTCAAAAGATTTTCCAAATTTATTAAAAAAACAATGGAATGTGTAAGAGTTCCGGTTCCACCGTCTTTAATTGAAAAAACAAATGAAACAGAATCAGAACATGTTATTATGGTGGTATCTGACACGACAGTTCAGGAGATGACGCCAGCGCAAGTGCCAGTGCAAAGTGCAAAAAGTCATGACTACAAGTATCAACCGGACATCGATGTAATCCTCGCATGGAACCATTCTGCAAAAAACGACATTGCACCATTGATTGCAATGATTCGACAACTGCTTTTTTTTTCAGACTTAAAAAAATGCACGATTCGTTCATATGGATTTACCAAAGATGATATTGTGTCCATAGTGGAAAAAACAAAACGACGGCCAGCTCTAGAGATTGATGTGTCCGACATAGATGTTCATGACCATCCACAAATTTTTAGAATGTATAGAAACATGCACTCCATAATTGGAATGCATCGAACCAGCCATTTCATGGTGCGTGTTGAACATGCATTTGACAACACTCAAATCGAATCGGAACATTTTGTTGTTTCCAGATTAATGAACATTTCAAGCAATTCAGATGTTGTGGCTGGTTGTGGAATTGACTCAGTTCATCACATTGTTTTGCCGATTCATGTTGAACTGAAAAATATTACGAAAACACCGATTCATGCTCGCACAATTTTTCACCACATTTCATACAGCATTCAACCAATTGTGTCTCATTCTCAAACATTAGACACTTGGGTTAAAAATGCAATGAATCTAACGAATGCCCAAGTTATGCAACTATGTGTTCAGCTTGCAGAAGCTGTGCATTACTTGCATCAATCAAATGTTGTGCATGGAGACATCAAACCAGGAAACATCTTGGTGAAAAACAATAGAGAAAGTGATGTCACCACACATGACAAATCACTTCCTTCTTTTTTAATCTACTTGATTGACTTTGGAATGTCTGGAGAAGCCGATGTAAGCGATGGAACTGGGGGAACTGTTCCATTTTGCGCACCAGAAACTGGAAACGGAGCGAACATAGAAAAAAAAGGGGACATTGAATTATACAAATGGACAAAAGTGCAAAAATGCCACGATGTTTGGTCAATGGGACTCATGTTCATGACCATCATTGTTTTTGGAAAATCATATGTGTTTCCAAGAAATTACCCGTCTGATTTTTTCGATGAAAATGGATATGTCAATCCAACTTACTTTGATAAAATTCCAAATGAATCATTGCGAAACTTGTTTGAGAAAGCACTGCTACCAGAAACAGAGCGCATAACTTCTTATGAATTTTTAACTTTAGCTAGAAGCATTCAATTCGACGTTGTCGACCCCTTGAGCAAGTGGAGCAGCAACAGAAGCGGGAGTGGAAGTGGAAGCGACGACTGATGCTGTGATTTTTTTCTCAATGGTGTCGCGCTTCACGTTTTGTTGTTGCAAAAACCACATGCATATCTTATCCAACACACTTATGGTGTTCATGTAAGTTCTGTATTTGAAACAGCACATCGTTGCATTTGGCTGCATTTCTGGAAACTGAATGCTGCACCACCAGTAAGCCGGTATGTAAATGATTTGTCCAGCACGCAGTTCAACATCCATTGTTTTGATTTTATCAAAATCAGCACGATACTCCGATTGAACCTTCCATGGGTTCACTGGTGAACGAAATTCAAAATTGTCATAGTCGGACACGGGATACAAATATTTGCTGGCATGAGGTGCAATGAGTCGCATTTTTACACTGCCGTGAGTGACCAAATAATAATTACGATAATTAAGTTCGTATCTGAGAGGCGTGGTGGTTCCAGGAGACGCACACATGAAATCATACATGCATTTGGACACCATCGGTGGGCGTAAAAATGCATCATTGTATTTGAATGTTTTTACAAGACCGGTTTCTTCCAAAAAGTCGCCATTGTTTTCACTAATGTAGCGGGACTCTTTGTCGCTCCGAAACGACTCCGCCACTGCATGCAATGTGAGTGGAACATACAATTCAGTTGCATCTGCTTCATCTGCCGCGTCTTTGACATTGCGAAGACGAACATCAAATGCACCGTATGATGCACGAATTGCATTTAATGTGCATGATTCCATCAATCTCTCATTTGCATAATCAAACAAAACTGGCTGACGAAGGTCGCACACTTCTTCCAGCTTATCTTTTGACGGTTGGTCAATTTCATACACTTCAAGGTCATTGCTGGTTTTCATATGGAAATAAATGTGCAAATAAAAAAAGAGAATGACACAAAATATCAAGACGGCGAACACTGATTGCATCATGCACTATTGTTGTATCCTGATGTTTTTTTAAATACTTATGTTTATTTATATGCTACAATAATTTCATATAAATATAACGAGACAGTTTGGTTGATTACTTTTTGGGTTTGGCTTTGGTTTCTATCACATCCAGCTGTATGTTATTTTCTGCATTTGCATTTGCGTCGTCATCTGCAAGTGCACCTGCATCTTCATCTGCATCTGCATCTTCGTCTGCATCTGCAACTGCATCTTCGTCTTCATCTTGACACTCTTCATTTGGTTGTTCGGACAAAGGAACTGGTGCCGGTAAGGGAACAGATGCAAACACGGGCACAGACACTGGCTGAGTTAAACTTTGACTAATCAGTTTCAACAACATGATGTTCATTTCATTGATTGTTTTTTGTTGTGCATGAAGCAGTTCGCGCAACTCTTTGTTTTCTGTTTGCACTGTGTCAATTTGTTCAATGATTTCAGCCAAATTGGAATTTGTCATAATGTTGTCCACGATTCCCGACACAAATTCATCATCAGTCAAGAGAGAATGCTTTGTTTGTTCTAAAATAAGTTGAGACCCGGAACCGGAACCGGAACCGGAAGCGGAACCAGAATACCCAGAATCAGCAATTCCACTTGGTATGGTACCTGTTTCAATGCAGTTCAAACGATTCTTAAGTTCATCTATGGTCTGACTTTGTTGGAATAGTATTGTGTCCATTTGTTTTATAAGATAAATCGGAGGCATTGGCCATGTTAATTCTGGAACCTTGGAAGATGACTTTTGATTTAAAGTTTTCGAACTTGTTGATTGGTTTGATAGTGGTTTCTGTGCGGATTGTTGTTGCTGTTGCTGTTGCTGTTGCTGTTGTAGCATTCGTTGTTGTTGTTGTTGTTGTTGTTGAATCATGAATTGCTGTCTTTGAGCTGGTGTCATGTTTGCTAAAGAAGGTGCCGGTGCAGAACCGGGACGTTGCATCATGGGTTGCGGCATAGTTGGTGGTTGAACCTGATTGGCACGGCGTTTTTTTGCAGCGGAAATTGAAGCTGAACTACTCATTCTGTAATTGTTTGTTTAAATGGTCATGACACTATAATTTTATATTATTTGCGCATTAAATAGTATTTGATGATTCATGATTCTTCATGATTCATTTCAATAAAAATTGAAATCAATTAAAAACAAAATGCGGTTCCATGTATGTATCAGAGTCTGATTTAAGAAATGGCAGAACCAAATTCATTCCGTTTATTCGATTTTCAAGTGTGTGATGAGGTGCCTGGCACCAACAGTCGCAGCAGCAGCAGCAACAGTAGTGGCTCCAATGGTGGTGCAGCAAAGCACAACAAAGACAAAAAAAAATTCACGATTCAAATGTTCGGCATCAACGAACAAGGCCAAACATGTTGCATTCGTGTCATCAACCATGAACCCTTCTTCTATGTTAAAGTTCCCGAGTCATGGGGATTTGATGCAAAGGCGCGCTTCATCACCGACTTGAAAACGGCAGTCGGAAAATACAGCGAGGACTCCATTTTGGCTGATGAATGCAAACTCATTCGCCGCAAAAAGCTTTACGGATTCGATGGCGGCAAGGACCACAAGTTCATCATGCTGAAATTCAAAAACATGGCAACCATGAACAAGGTGAAAAACCTGTGGTATGAACGCAAAGGCACGGACATGCGCCTGAATCCACGCGGCTACAAAGAAACCCAAATCTACGAGGCCAACATCCCGCCCCTGCTGCGATACTTCCACATCAAAGACATCAGCCCATCCGGATGGGTCAAGGTGAAAGGAGAACCGATTGAGTCCAACAAGATGACTACATGCCGGTTTGAGTATTGTGTCGGCCACAAAGACGTCGTTCCACAGCCCGAAAAGGAAACCCTTGTCCCATACAAAATCATGAGTTTTGACATTGAAGCCAGCAGCAGCCATGGCGATTTCCCTGTCCCAATCAAAACTTATAAAAAGCTCGCCGCCAACATCGTGGATGCGTGCCTGAAAGACCCCGCCACGGCAGCAACCAAATCAGAAGTGCACCGCATGATTCGCACTGCATTCAACACTGAGTCGAAGCCAGCAATGACTTTGTATGAAGACATTGACCGCATTTACACCAAGACGACCCCCACTTCGGAACGACTGGATGCCATGTTCGAACGCATGTGGTCCACTCCTGTTAAAACTTTGGTGGAAGAAGCTGACCCCGAGGTGATGAATGCCAACACCATTGAGAGCATGTTTGAAAAAATACGCGGAGAAATGGATGCAGAAGCCAATGGAGGCGATGATGCAGAAGATGATGAAGCCGGGGATGCAGAAGATGGACGCAGTGTTTACACCACTGCCACTGCACAACCCGCTTGGGCGGCAAAAAAACCAGCCACGACCAAAACCGACGCATCTGCATCAAGCGCCTGTTCCATTCCAGAAATGTTGCGTTCCACTGGGTTAGACCGCGAAACAAAAATCAATCACATGAACGATGCTCTTATGGCCGTGTTTCCACCAGTTGAAGGCGACAAGGTGACATTCATCGGCTCCACATTCCTGCGATACGGCGAAGACCGCCCTTATTTGAATCACTGCCTCGCACTCGGAACATGCGACACCGTTCCCGGCGCGGAAATTGTTAGCTGCAAAACCGAGCGCGCCCTTCTTCAAGCCTGGACGCAGCTTGTGCAACGCGAAGACCCCGACATCATTATCGGCTACAATATCTTCGGATTTGATTACCAGTTTATGTTCCATCGTGCACTGGAAAATCACGTAGAGGACGAATTCCTGAAGCTGTCGCGCAATGCCGACGAATTTTGCGGAAAACGCGATTTCAAAACCGGTAAGGTCAGCATCGAAGAAACCAGCATCGCGCTGGCAAGTGGGCAATACGACTTGCACTACATTGGCATGCCAGGGCGTCTTCAAGTCGACATGTACAACTATTTCCGCCGCGACTACAATCTCACATCTTACAAGCTGGATTATGTGGGTTCTTACTTCATCGGCGATGACGTGAAATCCATTGAGCACCGTGTGGAAGCTGATTCCGATTCAGTAATACCCGATGGAAAGGTGACTCGGATTGTCAGCAAGAATCTCACCGGTTTGGAAGTCGGCAACTACATTGAACTGGAGGAAACCGGCCATTCCACTGACCCATACAAGGATGGTCAAAAGTTCCAGGTTGTCGCCGTTGACCGCACCGCCGGCTATTTTGAAATCATCGGGCACGAGACCCCCGACATGAAGAAGCATGTGCGATGGGGCGTGTCAAAGGACGACGTCACGCCGCAGGACATTTTCCGCATGACGAACGAAGGCCCCGGCCCTCGCGCCGTCATTGCCAAATACTGCATTCAGGATTGCAACTTAGTGCATCATCTCATGAAGAAGGTGGACGTCATCACCGGTTATAACGAGATGGCGAAGATTTGCAGCGTGCCCATCAGTTTCCTGGTCATTCGCGGCCAAGGCATCAAGCTGACGAGCTACATGGCCAAAAAATGCCGCGAGAAAAACACACTCATGCCCGTCATTGACAAGGGCCCATCGGGCGAGGGCTATGAAGGCGCAATCGTGCTGCCTCCCAAACGCGGCCTCTACTTGGACAACCCAGTTGCATGCAATGATTACTCATCGCTGTATCCGTCTTCCATGATTAGCGAGAACTTGTCTCATGACAGCAAAGTGTGGACGAAGGAGTATGACTTGGACGACAACCTGATTTGCGAGACGGGTGAAAAAGACCCGAAAACAGGAGAACACATTTATGACAATTTGCCAGGATACGGATACGTGGATGTGGAGTATGACACGTATCGCTGGAAGCCCAACCCGCGTGGCAAAATGGAGAAGCACCTTAGCGGAAAAAAGGTGTGCCGGTTTGCGCAGTTCAAGGACGGCACAAAGGCCATTCTGCCGTCCATTCTGGAAGAATTGCTTGCGGCCCGAAAATCCACACGCAAACTCGCGGAGCAGCAGTCCGACCCTTTCATGGCGAATGTGTTGGACAAGCGACAGCTGGCTTACAAAGTCACCGCAAACTCTCTTTATGGACAGTGCGGCGCCAAAACCAGCTCGTTCTATGAAGTGGATGTGGCGGCTTCCACCACGGCCACTGGACGCAAACTGTTGACATATGCCAAGCGAATGGTGGAAGAGGTATATGGCAATGCAGAATGCCAAACGAGCAAACATGGTGTCGTTTACACACGGGCAGAGTATGTATACGGTGACAGCGTGGCGGCACACACTCCAGTCTATGTTCGATTTGACGGCGCAATTAATGTTTGTCCGATTGAAGCACTTGCAGAAAAATATGGCGCGAATCCGAATGAATGGTCCGACTGCAAAGAAGATGGAAAACAAACCAAGCAGGTTTGCGAAATGATGTGCGGCGTGGAAACGTGGTCGGAAAAGGGATGGACACGACTTCATCGCGTAATTCGCCACGTTCTTGCCCCTCACAAGAAAATGATGCGAATTGTGTCTCACACTGGAATCGTTGACGTCACGGACGACCATTCTTTGATTCTCTCAACTGGCGAAGAGATTTCACCGAAAAATGTGGAGATTGGAACAAAATTGTTGCACTGTGCGTTGCCACAGCCCACCATGCACAGTGTGTCTGATGAAGTGCCGGCCATCACCATTGAACAAGCCAGAGTCATGGGAGCATCATTTGCCATGGACACTAATGAAAAAAAAATCATCCCACCCAGCATCCTGAATAACAGTAGAGAAGTGCGTGAAAGCTTTTGGAACGGCATGTTCATGGATGAAGACAAAAATGGATTTATGAGAGGATTGGGTTCACCCATTGAAAAGGAGGGGGCAAGGGGGAACACTTGGTTCCCCCGAATTGACCAAAAAAATCAAATCAGCTCTGCATGCATATGTTTGTTGGCTCAAAGTCTTGGGTGGAAAACATCATTGAATACGCGTTCAGACAAGATGGACATTTACAGAGCGACCATGACAACCGGCGTTCAAAGAAAATGTCCCGACTCCATCAAGAAAATAATACCATTGCCGGTTGTAGAGAATCAATGTGTTTATGATTTGACCACGGACAACCATCACTTTGCGGCTGGAATTGGAAACATGATTGTGCATAACACGGATTCTGTATTCTACACGTTCAACCTGGCTGACAAAGACGGAACCCCGATTCGAGGAAAGCAGGCGTTGGAAATCACGATTGAATTAGCGCGCCAGGTGGGCGACATGGCGTCGGCCTTCCTCAAAGCACCGCATGGTTGGGTGTATGAAAAAACGCTCATGCCGTTTGGCTTACTGCAGAAAAAGCGCTACTTTGGAATCTTGTATGAGACGGACCCCAACAAGGGCAAGCCGAAAAGCATGGGAATCGTGCTGCGTCGGCGCGACAATGCACCGATTGTCAAGGATGTGTATGGTGGATTAATAGACATTCTGACGAAAAAGCAGGACCTGGAGGCGGCAGTGCACTTTGTGCGCGATTCATTGCAAACCCTTGTAGATGAACGCGTGCCCATGGACAAGTTGATTATTACAAAGTCGCTCCGTTCCAATTATAAGAACCCGCAGCAAATTGCGCACAAGGTGCTGGCCGACCGCATGGGTAAACGCGACCCCGGCAACAAGCCGAGTTCAGGAGACCGCATCCCCTTCGTTTATATCCACAACGCGGACAAGAAGGCGCTGCAAGGGCAACGGATCGAGACACCGGACTATATTCGAGCCAAACGACTGAAACCGAATTACTCGTTTTACATCACGAACCAAATCATGAAGCCGGTTGCGCAGCTGTTCGGGCTCGTGTTGGAACAGATGGCGGCGTTTCGGCGGAAGAAGGCGCGCTTCTTGGAAGAGCTGGAATCGGTGAGAAGCAACTGGACGGACACCGATGACAAGCTGCAGAAGAAGTTGGACGACCTGCGATTCAAAGAGGTGAAAGAGCTCATATTTGATGACTACTTGCGCCAGGCGGACAACCTGGCGAAATCAAATAAGAGCATAACGGAGTTCTTCAAAACTAGTAAGTAATACATTATTATAAATCACACAATTCAATGGAATCACAATAATTAATTTTTATTTTGTTTTTTATTATATTTTTTTTTTGAATATTTGTGTTTGATTCTTTTTACGATTTTGGCTCTTCGTTTCGGAGTTTTAGTTCCACCGAAATTGAATTTAGACCCTGAAACATTTCTCGGACTATGTGTTGGGTTTCCGGGAACATCACTGCCTCTGCATCCAATGAAAACAATATACAATTTTCCTGAACAATGTGCCCGAATTCTTTCGAGAAGAATGTCGGATTTAATTGGTTCCAATTTTCCAGCACGTTTCATAATAAGTTTTTCTAATAATGTGTAAACAAACCCATCAAATATATCAACGTCCGCACCATGAACACTTGGTTTTTGAAAATGCTTTGACAACTCGTGCCATTTTTCGTCAAACACGAGAGGTGAAACATCAGGTGCCATGTTATAGGTTTTTGATTTCAGTTCTCTTGTAAATGTGTCCCATATTGCATCATTTATTTGTTGTCTATGGTTCGCAAAGTATGTCTGGTCAACGAATTGAGGATTCTGACTTATAGCACTCGTTATGGCAGTAGACAATTCTTCCAATTCGGAAACATCATACTTCTTCAATTCGAATAACGGAAAATTCATCGATTTCAAATAGTTTGTTCGTTTTTCTCTCAATGCTGCAATATTTTCTTGCGTAATTCCACGCTTACTCATTTCAGCAAAAACTTCTACATCAGTTGGATTTTTTTTATAATTTGAGAAAAACCATCTCTCAAAGTGAATTATAGCTCCTTCATTTGGAAGGGCAACATTAACGAATGGTTGCATTCCCAAAATTTTTGCAGTTATGTCTGATGCATTTGTTGCATGATTTATCATGAATATTCCTTGCATTGGCAACGGCGGACCTTCTAAGAAACAATCATGGACTGTGAGCACTTGTTGGTTTTTTGTTATTGTGAAGATGGACGGTGATGTTACACATTTTGTTGAATCATCCGGATGTGCAGGATCTGGACACACAGCAGTAAATCCAGATTTACTACGGTGTTCAACTAATACGTTGTTCAGTTCATCTTCAGTTGGTTTATCACGTCTAGCTGCCATTTTATCAGTGGGGTTCATCTTAATAAATCTAGTCATGAACAAATTTTTAAATTCAACAAATAACGGGTCTAGTTGGTTTGCGCGCAACAGTTGATTCACTAAGCACGCAGTGACAAATGTCATGTCTTGTGGAATTGGTTTTTGTTCATATGGTTGTGATATCTTGGAATGACCCATCACCAAAATCAATGAGTCATAAAGTTGAGGTCGTTGCATGTTATATTATTACAATTTATTATTATTATTTATTCAATCAACATCATCGATATTTCGCGGACCAGGACCTGGTCCTGTTGCCCCGGACGAACCATTCCTTGATGGTCTGTTCAACAAGTCAAACGAAAACACAATCGAGTCATCGTTCATCGCGTTTAACTCAAAACCGGGAATGTTTTGTCTGTTTTGTATCAACTGATTGTAAAACTCATTCATGTTGATTTCCGATTCAAGTGGAATCGTAAAACCACGACGTTGTGTTCTTGGTGCTGGTGCAGGTGCTGGTGCTGGTGCAGGTGCTGGAGCTGGAGCTGAAGCTGGAGCTGGAGCTGGAGCTGGAGCTGGAGCTGAAGCTGGAGCTGGAGCTGGAGCTGGAGCAGGTGCTCTGCGACGACCACGCAAATTATGTCTACATGTAGGGCATGTGTTGTTTATGCTTAGCCAACTGCGCAAACTGTCTGGAGTGAATATGTGGCCACAATCACGAATGCGTAAAACACGCTGAGTGGGTTCAAACGTGTCTTGTGTAATTGAACATACGGTATTTAATGGATTATCAATGTTTTGAAATTGTGCAAATTCTTCAATTCTCTCATCTAGTTCCGCCTGTGTAAGTCGTGGTTCTTCCGGTGGATGCATCATCCCCAGCAATGCACTCATAATTTCATTTTCTAGTGTGGTTGTCCTTGCCGTTCTGGATGGAACACTTCTCCATGCATTTGTCTGCTGAGGTTGCTGAGGTTGCTGAGGTTGAGGCTGATTCCAATAATATGAATGTTGTCGCTGTGGTTGTTGTTGCTGTTGTTGTGGCTGTGGTTGTTGTGGCTGTGGTTGTTGTGGCTGTGGTTGTTGTGGCTGTGGTTGTTGTGGCTGTGGT
>Ga0208222_1000060_pt1 | contig 27610 bp, 26 predicted proteins | sample LakMenEpi13Sep09_FD_150694 | JGI IMG/M metagenome (GOLD analysis project Ga0208222, IMG submission 150694) | Freshwater microbial communities from Lake Mendota, WI - 13SEP2009 deep hole epilimnion (SPAdes) | ecosystem: Environmental > Aquatic > Freshwater > Lentic | place: Lake Mendota, Madison...
ACTTTTGAGCCAATCACGCTCAGAATAGGGCGTTATTACTCCCCTTTAGGCGATTGATCTGGCCCAACTGTGGTCTTCTGGACCTGCATCAAGAATTCGACGTTGGACTTGGTGCCCTTCATCTTCTCGAGCAATAGTTCGAGCGCTTGCTGTGAATCCAGTGCATGCAGAACGCGGCGAAGCTTCCAGACGATATTGAGTTCTTCTGGTCCCATAAGGATTTCTTCCTTACGAGTTCCGGATGCATCGATATCAATTGCAGGGAAGATGCGCTTATCTGCAAACTTGCGATCGAGTTTCAATTCCATATTTCCAGTGCCCTTGAACTCTTCGAAGATAACTTCATCCATCTTCGAACCAGTTTCGACAAGAGCGGTTGCAAGAATTGTCAGTGACCCGCCATCTTCAATATTACGTGCGGCGCCAAAGAACTTCTTTGGTGGATAGAGAGCTGCAGAATCAACACCACCGGAAAGAATTCGACCTGAAGCAGGAGCGGCAATGTTGTACGCACGTCCAAGACGAGTAATGGAATCTAGAAGAACCACAACATCATGTCCGAGCTCAACAAGACGCTTTGCTCGCTCAATCGCTAACTCAGCGACTGTGGTGTGATCGTCTGCTGGACGATCGAAGGTTGAGGCAATTACCTCTCCTTTGACGGAACGCTGCATATCGGTAACTTCTTCTGGGCGTTCATCGACAAGAACGACCATCAAGTGACACTCAGGATTATTTGTGGTGATGGCATTTGCAATCGCTTGAAGCACCATTGTCTTACCAGCCTTAGGTGGAGAAACAATCAAACCGCGTTGTCCTTTACCAACTGGCGCAATCAGATCAATCACGCGAGTTGTGAGGATATTTGGTTGTGTTTCAAGGCGTAGACGCTCTTGTGGGTACAGCGGAACTAGTTTGGAGAAATCAACGCGATCGCGCGCTGATTCAGGCTCCATGCCGTTGACGGTATCGAGGCGAACGAGTGCGCTGAACTTCTCGCGACGTTCTCCTTCGCGTGGTTGGCGAACTTGACCTGTGATGACATCGCCTTTACGTAATCCGTAGCGACGTACCTGCTGAAGAGATACATAAACATCATTAGGACCCGGTAGATATCCACCAGTGCGCAAGAATGCGTAGTTATCGAGAATGTCGAGTAATCCGCCGACTGGAAGTAGTACATCGTCTTCAGAGAGAACGATTTCACGTTCGCGTCCGCCGCGATCTCCTCCACGGTCACGATCACGTCCTCTGTCGCGTCCGCCGCGATCACGATGGCGATCTCTGCGGAAGTCACGATCTCCACGATCATTTCTATCTCCGCCGCGATCATTGCCGCGATTATCTCCACGGTCGTTACCGCGATTATCTCCACGGGAATCATTGGAGTTGGAATTCTCTGATGTGTCATCGCCTTCGTCAGCATTGTCTACTGAATCATCCTGATCATCGCTGTCTTGGTCGCTGTTATCTTGATTGTTGCGATTACGACGTTGATTGCGCGCTGCGCGGCGAGCTTCGCGTTCTGCCTTTGCGGCTTCGCGGTTTGCGGCTTGTAGGTCTGTGATTGCGGTGACGAGATTCGGCTTCTTCATTTCGGCTGCGCCTTCGATCCCAAGATTTGTTGCAATCTTTCTTAACTCAGGGAGAAGCAATGCAGATAGATCGCCAGAATCTCTCCGAGCACGTGTATTTGTTTCGGCCATGTATGGTTCTTTTCTAGACTTTGAAAAAAGTCTTTTGGTGTTAGGTCTTGTGAGGACTTATAGATTGGGGTTCAAGATTGTGGGCTCAGTTGCCGCCCGACGAACCTGAAATCTACCAGCCCCCAACCATGAGCGACAAATCAGAGAAATTAGCCGGAAAGCCCCTGCACAAGTAAGCGTAATTCAAGCCTTTAGACGTTGGAGACCAGCGCTCCGTTTGTGGCCACCTCAAGATCCATCGGAGTGAAACTCTCCCCTGCAGTTCTGACGATGTCGTCATGTTCAGCAGCGGTGCCAGTATGCAAAACAAGAACTGAGGGGCCTGCCCCTGAGATCATGGCAGCAACACCTGCGCCACGTAACTTCTTCACTAAATCAAGGGACTTAGGCATCGCTTCACGGCGGTACTGCTGGTGCAGATGATCTTCAGTGGCTGCAAAAAGAAGTTCGGGTCTTATTGATAAAGCGTGGACCAGCAGTGCAGAACGGCCTGCATTAATTGAGGCATCTTTATGAGGAACTGTTTCAGGCAACATTCGTCGCGCCTTACCGGTAGAAAGTTGTGTATGCGGCAAAAATACGAGAGCGCGAATTGAAGAATCGACCGTGAAACGTGATGCACAACCGGTGGCCACGCTGGCACGATCTTCCATCCAAGAAATTGTCGCACCACCCAATGTTGCAGCAGCGATGTTATCTGGATGTCCTTCCATATCGGTTGCAAGTGCAATCAGATCATCATCATTCATCAGAGTATTTCCCGAAAGCACCAAACCACGCGCCAGTGAAAGCCCGCCAACAATTGCAGCAGCCGATGAACCAAGTCCTCTGCCGTGCGGAATTGCATTCAGAGCGCGCAGAGCAATCCCACGAGGCTTGCCACCCATAAATTCGAACCCAGTCATCATCGCTTTGATAACGAGATGTTTTCCATCTTTCTTCACTTCATCAGCGCCTTCGCCGGTGACATCAACATCAAAGAGTTCATCATCAAGGATCTGTGCCACATAAATATCCCGCAGCTCTAAGGCTAATCCGAGCGCATCAAAGCCAGGGCCGAGATTTGCAGCGCTTGCCGGAACGCTGACTTGAATTGGGGTTGCCTTGTATGTAAGGCGATCCTTAAATCCGCGCGACATAGTTAAGCCAAACCAATCACTTCGGCAGCTTTACGAACATCAACGGGAATTACAGTTGGCTTATCGGCGCCATCGAGAACCCATTGAACATCTTTCAAACCATTACCGGTTACGGTAATCACAATCTTCTTGTTCTTGGGCAACTTACCCTGAGATTTGTACTTGATAAGACCCGCGATTCCAGCAGCGCTAGATGGTTCAACGAAGATACCTTCCTTTGCTGCGATCAGGCGATACGCACTGAGAATCTCCTCATCAGTAACCATGTCGATGACGCCACCCGAGGTGTCGCGCGCTTCGACCGCTTGGCTCCATGACGCAGGATTGCCGATGCGGATTGCGGTTGCGATTGTTTCGGGATTTCTTACAACTTCGCCACGGACAATAGGAGCGGCACCTTCTGCTTGGAAACCCCACATCTGTGGCAAGGACTTCGAAATCCGATCATCGAAATACTCTTTATAACCTTTCCAATACGCCGTGATGTTTCCGGCATTGCCAACAGGCAGCGCATGAATGTCTGGCGCGAAGCCGAGAGCATCTATAACTTCAAAAGAGGCAGTTTTCTGTCCTTCGATTCGAAATGGATTGACCGAATTAACGAGTGAGACGGGATATTTCTCAGAGAGTTCGCGCGCTAAATTGAGACAGTCATCAAAGTTTCCATCAACTTGCAGAAGTTTTGAGCCGTGGGCGATCGCTTGCGCGAGTTTGCCCATTGCGATCTTTCCTTGCGGGACAAGTACGACTGGGGTCATTCCTGCTTTGGTCGCGTATGCAGCAGCGCTAGCGCTGGTATTTCCCGTAGAAGCGCAGATGACGGCTTTTGCGCCATCTTCTGCAGCTTTGGAGATCGCCATTGTCATTCCGCGATCTTTAAAAGATCCAGTCGGGTTAGCGCCTTCAAACTTGATCCACACTTCGTTATCGAGCATCTCTGAAATGACACATGCATAGACCAGAGGTGTTCCGCCTTCACAGAGCGTGACAACTGGAGTCTTCTTACTTACTGGAAGTCGATCACGATATTCCTCTATGACGCCACGCCATTGATGCGCGCCCTTCTTCTTGAAAAGGCTCACTTGGCACTTCCTTCAATGCGCAGAACACTTTCGACGTTCTTGACAACATCGCTTTGAGCCAGTGATGCCACAGTTTTCTTTAACGAGGACTCTGGTGCTGAGTGTGTTGCAACAATAAGTTCGGCGCTATCGCCACGACCAGATTGACGAACCGTCTCAATGGAGACGCTATTCGATGCAAAGAGTTGGGCAACAGTTGCAAGAACACCTGGTTTATCGGCTACATCGAGTCTGATGAGATAGCGAGACCTGACGTTATCGATTGGAGCAATTGCTAGCTCGGCATAATCGCTCTCGCCATGGCCTTCACCGCCACGAGTCTTGTTACGAGCAATCGCAATCAAATCTCCCAGAATTGCGCTGGCTGTTGGGGCGCCACCAGCACCTCGACCATAGAACATCAACTCACCTGCCGATTCAGCTTCGACAAACACTGCATTGAATGCGTTACGTACCGATGCAAGTGGGTGTTGTCGTGAGATCAGCGTTGGATGGACTCGGACTGAAACTTGGTTGTCGGACGTTAACTCTGCAATTGCTAACAACTTGATGACATGGTCCATATCCCGGGCTACTGCAACATCACGCGCAGAGATTTTCGAAATTCCTTCGCAATAAACATCTTTGGAAGTCACACGTGAATGGAAAGCAAGGCCGGCAAGGATGGCTGCTTTGGCTGCGGCGTCATGGCCTTCAATATCAGCGGTGGGATCAGTTTCGGCAAAGCCAAGTGCCTGAGCTTCCTTCAAGACATCTGCGAAAGCGCTACCTTCTTCATCCATCTTGGTAAGGATGTAATTGGTTGTGCCATTAACAATTCCCATCACGCGATGAACATGATCTCCGACGATTGATTCACGCATCGGGCGTAAAATTGGAATGGCTCCACCGACAGCAGCTTCGTAATAGAGATCGACACCATTTTTATCTGCCGCTTCAAAGAGTTCGGCGCCATGGAGAGCTAGTAGCGCCTTGTTGGCAGTAATAATGGACTTGCCATTTTTTATGGCGGTAAGGATTAATTCACGTGCAGGTTCGATGCCGCCCATAACTTCAATGACAATATCGATAGCAGGATCGTTAACGACTGACTGTGCATCCCCAGTAATGATTGAAGCAGAAACATGATCGCGCTTCGTTGCAGTGTTCTTGACCGCAACTTTCGCTAACTTGAGCGTCGCGCCTGAACGAGCTGCAAAGTCGCCCGAATCCTCTTGAAGTAAACGAGCCACACTTGAACCCACAACTCCACAGCCGAGCATGCCGATATTGAGTGACTTACTGTTATTACTCATGATCAGCCTTTCTCGTGTGCGGTAAGTTTGCGTGGCGCTTCATCAATCTCCAAGGCTAGAAGGTCAGTATGGGTTTCGCGGCGAATAATCGTGCGCGCCGTTTGATTCTGGACGCAAATCACTGGTGGGCGAACCATATGGTTGTAATTACTGGCCATGCTGCGGCCATATGCACCCGTGGCAGGTACTGCAAGAAGGTCTCCGGGCGCTATATCGCTTGGTAACTGAACATCCTTAATGATGATGTCTCCAGTTTCACAGTGTTTTCCAACGATTCTTGATCTGCGTAATGGTGCAGTGCTAATTCGGTTGGCGAGAGTTATGGAATATTCCGCGTCATACAAACCTGGACGGATGTTGTCACTCATTCCTCCGTCGACCGACACATACCAACGCGAGGTTCCATCTTCGAGTCGAACATCTTTAGTGGTGCCGACTTCATACAACGTAATCATGGAGGGGCCAACTATTGCGCGACCAGGTTCAATTGAAATCTTTGGAATAGCGATTCCATGGTTAGCGCATTCACTCTTTACAGCCAGTGACAATTGAGACAAGGCAGCGTCGGCAGATATCGGATCATCGTTCTCGGTGTAAGCAATGCCGTATCCCCCGCCAAGATCTAATTCTGGAAGTTCAAATCCAAATTCACTCTTGAATTTAGAAAGCATTGAGATGAGACGAGCTGCAGATGCTTTAAATGCATCTGCAACAAAGATCTGTGAACCGATATGAGCATGGAAACCTTGTAACTTCAGTGACTCATGTTTTGTTGTTGCAAGAATTGCATCCCACGCTGCGCCCGAGGCGATAGAGAATCCGAACTTCACATCTTCGTGCGCAGTTGAAATTGCTTCATGCGTGTGTGCTTCTACGCCAGGCGTTAACCTGAGTAAAACCTTTTGGATGACGCCTTTACTGTGGGCAATGCGCGCTACGCGATCAATTTCCTGCAGCGAATCCAGGACTATGACTCCGACGCGGTAATCAATTGCATCTGCAATCTCTAGTTCTGACTTGTTATTGCCATGAACTTCAATCCGCGCTGCCGGAAACTTTGCAGCTTTGGCTACTGCGAGTTCGCCGCCAGTACAGACATCAAGGCCTAGACCAGATTCTTCAACCCAACGAGCAATTTCCTTGGAAATGAATGCTTTTGCTGCGTAATACGCAGTACCAGCGTTAGCACCGAAATGCTTCTCAAGGCTCTGTCGCCAATTCGTGGCACGTGCAATGAAGTCAGCTTGATCGACAATGAAGGATGGCGTACCAAATTCGCGCGCGAGATCCACAACTGAACAACCGCCAATCGAGATGACGCCGTCCACCTGCTTTGCCGTGAGAGGCCAAATCTTTGAATTAAGTTGGTTGTTCATGGCTACATCCGCTCCGGAGCGCTGACGCCCAACATAGTGAGACCGTTGTTGATCACTTGACGAGTCGCTTCGCAGAGCGTTGCCCGCGTTGAGTGAATATCGCTGGCAGGTTCATCTCCCATGGGAAGAACTCGACAGTCATTGTAAAAACCGTGATACAGAGTTGCGAGTTCTTCGATGTAACGCGCGATGCGATGTGGATGGCGAAGTTCGGCAGCGCTAGCAACAATCCTTGGATATTCCGCTAGGCCACCAAGAAGTTCACGTTCGCGATCATGAGTCAACAGTTCTGGTTTATAGGAGTCGACTCCAACTTTCAAACCAAGTTCTTGCGCATTTCGCAATACTGCACAGATTCGGGCATGTGCATATTGAACGTAATAAACCGGATTGTCGTTGGTGCGCTTCTTGAGTAGATCGACATCAAGAACCATGGGCGTATCAACGGGATAACGAATCAGCGTATAACGCGCCGCATCAACTCCAACTTTCTCTACTAACTCTTCCAGCGTAATGATTGTTCCGGCGCGCTTTGAGAGTTTGATCTCTTGGCCGCCTTCCATAATCTTCACGAGTTGGCCGATAAGAACGTGGATATTTTCTTCCGGATTATCACCGGCACATGCAGCGGTAGCCTTTAATCGACCAACATAACCATGGTGATCTGCGCCCAGCATGTAGATACAGATATCGAAGCCACGGCGTCGTTTATCAAGGTAATACGCTGTATCTGACGCGAAATAGGTGAGCTCTCCCCCAGATTTAATCAGCACTCGGTCTTTATCATCACCAAAATCAGTGGTTCGAAGCCAGGTAGCGCCTTCGGATTCAAAGACATGGCCCTGTGATTTCAGAGTCTTGAGAGCTTGTTCCAGTGACTCTCCTGAATGAAGTGAGCGTTCCGAGAACCACACATCGAAGTGGGTACCAAAATTATCGAGTACATCTTTCTGTTGTTGTAATTGAAGAGAATAACCTGCCTCACGGAAAGCGACAATGCCTTCTGCTTCGTTCAAGTCTTTGTACTCAGGATGCTGCGCAAGTATCAACTTTGCTAAGTCGTTGATGTATTCGCCTTGATATCCCTCTTCCGGCCGCGCCTCACCGCGCGCAACTGCCCGAAGCGATGCACCGAAGAGATCCATCTGGGTACCGCGATCGTTGATGTAGAACTCACGAGTTACTTCTGCTCCACCTGCGGCAAGAACGCTTGCTAGCGCGTCACCGACAGCAGCCCAGCGCGTATGACCTAGATGCAAAGGCCCAGTCGGATTTGCACTGATAAATTCCAGATTGATTTTTTTTCCGGCAAGGATTGTTACACGACCAAACCTCTCGCGCTCATTGATAATTGAGGCAACGATTGCGCCTTGGCTTGATTTCACTAATGTGAAGTTGATAAAGCCCGGACCCGCAATCTCAACTCTTTCAATTATCGGATTGCCTTCAAGTCCAGCACTGACAATCAAAGCGATTTCGCGAGGTGATTTTCCAACCGGCTTTGCTAACGCAAGTGCGATTGATGTTGCATAATCACCATGGTCACGATTCTTAGGACGTTCAAGAACAATCTCCTGCAAAATCTTCGCTATACCTGCGGCTTCGGATTCAGAATGGGAAAGAGCGCCTGAATTAAGGGCCTGCTCGACTACAGAGCGAATTGCATCGGCTAGGGCCTCGTGCGGGGCTAGACCCGACTGGGGAGGGCTCTTCTCAGGAGCATTATTCGAGGACACCTAGGAAAGGTTACCGACCCCTCACCTCATCTCGTCGCACTACGAGAAGCACCGGATTTCTGCGCTCAAAGTGCCCACCCGTTATCAAGATGTTATGAGAATGTCACCAAAATTCTGAAAAATCCCTTCCCCATGTCACCCCTGAAAAAGTAGGTTTCGGACGGATGAACCGCCCTCGCGGTTCAATCACGAACTACTTTCGAAAGGTATCCAATACATATGTCAAAGCGCCGTCTCGCGATCTCTGCACTTGTTGCAGCGTTCGCTCTCATTCTCACCGGTTGCTCCTCATCAGACGAAGGTTCTGCTGACGGTTTCGTTGGCGTCATTCTTCCGGATGCTGCTTCATCAGCTCGTTGGGAAACCGCTGACCGCGGATTCCTCCAAGCTGCATTTGATGCTGCAGGTGTGAAGGCTGATATCCAGAACGCAAATGGTGATAAGGCTGCATTCCAGACCATTGCAGACCAGATGTTGTCTGCTGGTGCCAAGGTTCTCATTCTTGTAAACCTTGACTCAGAATCTGCAAAGGCTGTTCAAGATAAGGCAGCTGCACAAGGTGTCCCAACAATTGACTACGACCGTCTAACTTTGAATGGTTCAGCGTCATATTACGTTTCGTTCGATAACGAAGCTGTTGGACGTCTACAAGGTGAAGGAATCAAGGCTTGCCTTGATGCCGCAGGAAAGACAAAGGCACGCCTCGTCTACCTCAACGGTTCACCAACTGATAACAACGCAACCTTGTTCAAGGCTGGTTATGACTCAGTACTACGTCCATCAATCGATGCTGGCGATTACACACTCGTTGATGACCAGTCTGTTCCAGATTGGGATAACGTCAAGGGTGGAACAATTTTCGAACAGCAACTCGCAAAGGCTGGCGGCAAGCTTGACGCTGTCGTCTCAGCTAACGAAGGCCTTGGCCTCGCAGCTGTTGCTGTATTGAAGAAGAACGGACTCAACGGAAAGGTTTGCGTATCCGGACAGGATGCAACCGTTGATGGTCTCCGCGCAATCTTGACTGGTGATCTTTCAAACACTGTCTACAAGGCAATCAAGGCTGAAGCAGAAGCTGCTGCTGCACTTGCTATCGCGCTCCTCAATGGCGAAGATGCAACAACAGCAACTGGCTCCGTTAACAACGGTGTTTCAGATGTTCCTTCAGTTCTCCTTGTACCAGTTTCAATCACCAAGGAAAACGTCAAAGATGTAATTGCAGATGGCTTCCAGACACGTGAAGCAGTTTGCGAAGGCATCGAAGACCTCTGCACAGCTAACGGAATCTAATAAGGCTCTGTTAGGCAGAATAAGTAAGTAGAAGTACTGGTTCAGCCCGGGTATGAAAATACTCGGGCTGAATTATTAATCTCTGGAATTTCATCAAGTCACTCATCAGTAAAAGATTTCCCAATTAGATATAGCTCATCAAGACGAGAGGAATGACGATGGCCTCACCAATTCTCTCGCTACGCCAAGTGAATAAGTCTTTCGGTCCAGTACATGTACTCAAAGATGTTAACTTCGATGCGTACGCGGGAAAAGTCACAGCGCTGGTTGGCGATAACGGTGCAGGTAAGAGCACTCTCATCAAATGTATTGCTGGTATCTATACGCCTGAAACGGGCGAATTCATTTTCGAAGGAAATAAAGTTTCAATTGCAGGCCCGCGCGATGCGACTGCGCTCGGAATCGAGATCGTGTATCAGGATCTCGCACTCTGTGACAATTTAGATATTGTCCATAATATGTTTTTAGGCCGCGAAGAAAAGAGCGGCATCACACTCAATGAATCAACGATGGAGTCGATGGCAAAGAAGACTCTCGATGGTCTGAGTGTTCGCACTGTGAAGTCAATCCGTCAGAAAGTTGCATCGTTGAGCGGTGGCCAGCGCCAGACTGTTGCGATTGCGCGTGCAGTTCTCTGGAATAGCAAAGTAGTGATTCTCGACGAACCGACTGCAGCACTTGGTGTAGCGCAGACTGAGCAGGTCCTTAAATTGGTCCGACAACTCGCAGATAACGGTCTGGCCGTCATTGTCATCAGCCACAATCTCAACGATGTCTTCCAGGTCGCAGATAACATCGCTGCGATGTACCTCGGAACAATGGCAGCGCAGGTTGAGAAAACTTCGGTTAATCAGAACGATGTGGTTCGCCTCATCACGACTGGTAGTTCAGATGCGATCTCAGGAGCAAAGAAATGAGCGAGCAAGTAACAATCGAGAAGTCGCTGCAAGATTGGTGGAGCCGCGTTAAAGCAGGTCAGGTCGGGGCCCTGCCTGCGATTCTTGGTCTCCTTGTTCTCTGCATTGTCTTTGGTTCCATGAGCTCGGTCTTCTTGACCCCAGGAAACTTCGCAAATCTTCTTACTCAGGCTGCTGCAGTAACAGTGATTGCAATGGGCTTGGTCTTCGTCCTTCTATTGGGAGAAATCGATCTCTCGGCTGGCTACGCAGCCGGTGTGTGTGGCGCGATCTTGGTCATCATGATTACCGAGATGGATTACGCCTGGTACGTGGCATTTCCTATCAGCATTCTTGCCGGCATTATTTTGGGCGGTGGAATTGGTTACTTGGTGGCGCAACTCAAAATTCCTTCATTCGTTGTAACGCTTGCAACTTTCTTAGCTTTCCAAGGTCTCTTGCTATTGCTCGTGGGTGAAGGCGGAACAATTCGTATTGAAGATCCAGTGATACTTGCAGTCGAGAATAAGAATCTCACTGTCACAAATAGTTGGATCTTCTTCTTCATTACTGCTGGCGCATACGTTCTCTCTGGACTCTGGAAATTCTCTAAGCGTCGTCGCGCGGGATTAGTAGATAGCCTGTTCAAATTCTGGCTGCTAAAGACCTTAATACTTGTCATTATTGGGGTGGCTGCAACCGCCGCACTTACTGTTGAGCGCAGCAACAATCCAGATCTCGTCAGCTTGCGTGGAATTCCCTATGTGGTGCCGGTAATTCTCGTACTCCTTGTTGGTGCGACCTTCGTTCTCTCCCGCACTTCATATGGCCTGCATCTTTATGCGGTCGGCGGCAATGCAGAAGCTGCGCGTCGTGCAGGTATCAATGTGAAGATGGTTCGTATTACTGCCTTCATGATCTGCTCTGGTTTTGCAGCCGTAGCCGGAATGATTTTTGTGTCTCGCGCGAATTCAATTTCACCTACAACTGGTGGAAGTTCAACGCTCCTCTATGCCGTTGGCGCTGCAGTTATCGGCGGAACCAGCCTCTTTGGCGGAAAAGGAAAAGTGAGCGATGCGATCTTGGGTGGCCTCGTTGTTGCAGTCATCGATAACGGCATGGCGCTGTTGGGATATCCCGCTGGAATCAAGTTCATGGTGACAGGTGCCGTCCTTCTCATCTCAGCCACCATTGATGCGGTCTCGCGGCGTGGAGCAACCTCCAGCTAGAAGATCACGCGCGTTTTTTCTGGAGCGACTTTGTGGGTATTCTTCGCATCCACAACTCGCGGGAGTGGTGAAATGGCAGACACGCAGGTCTTAGGAACCTGTGCTTCGGCGTGTGGGTTCAAGTCCCACCTCCCGCACCAAGATTTTTTGTTAGGCGCAAACTTCCATGAATGACTCAATCTCGCTTCGTCCCCTAAGAACAGATGATGCAGAATGGATCTTTGAAGCCTGCCAAGATTTAGAAATTCAAAAGTGGACTCAGATTCCTCGTCCATACACTCGAGAACATGCTGCTGATTTTGTGATGACACTTGCCGGTGATGTTGAAGTCTGGGTGGTTGAAAACCAGTCCACGGGGCAAGCATTGGGCGTAGTGGGAATTCATTCCATCAACCCGATCACACGAGTCGCTGACATCGGTTATTGGATGTCGCACCAAGGTCGAGGTCAAGGTGCAATGAAAAAAGCGATCGCACTGCTGCTGGAGAAGCTGCAAGACAACCCAGATGTTGCATATGTTGAAGCGACAATTGCTGAAGAGAATCTCGCTTCGCGTAAGACCGCAGAATCAGTTGGATTCATACTTTTAGGCGCGGCTGACAAAGGTTGTAACTGTGGTGGAGAAATTGTGAGCGCCGTGCTTTATCAATATGCGCTCAAAGCTTCGCCGCTGCAAAACCTTTCTCTAAATCCGCGATGATGTCGGAGATGTCTTCGATTCCAATGCTGAGTCGAACCATCCCCGGAGTGATTCCCGCACCACGCAAGCCCTCTTCGCCAAGTTGCGAGTGAGTAGTCGAGGCTGGATGGATAACAAGCGAGCGCACATCACCGATGTTGGCAACGTGGCTAAACATGGAGAGCCCCTCGACAAATTTCTTTCCAGCTTCGAGTCCGCCTTTGATATCAAAAGCCATCACCGCACCTGCACCGCGCGCTGCGTACTTACGAGCATTAGCGTTCCAAGGAGATGTTGGCAGACCCGAATAACTAACTGAGGCCACTTGATCATGTTTGGCCAGCCACTCGGCGACTGCTTGAGCATTTTTCAAATGTCTCTCCATGCGCATGCTGAGTGTTTCAAGTCCTTGGGCCAAGAGCCATGCATTAAATGGGGAGACGCTGGGACCCATATCTCGAAGTAATTGCAATCTGCACTTGAAGATGAAGGCTACATTTCCGAAAGCAGAGTTTTTGCCGAGGGTATCGGCATAAACCATGTTGTTGTAGCTCGGGTCTGGCTGATTGAAACCAGGAAACTTCTCTGGATTCTTGGCAAAGTCAAAATTTCCAGAATCAACGATGGCGCCGACCATTGCGCTGCCATGTCCCGATAAGAACTTAGTGGCGGAGTGGGTGACGATATCTGCGCCGTAATCGAATGGACGGGTTACATAGGGAGTAGCGATCGTGTTATCAACGATCCAGGGCACTCCAACTTCATGAGCAACTCCGGCAATCTTCTCTATATCAAGGGCTACACCTAATGGATTTGAAAGCCCTTCTCCAAAGAAAGCTTTGGTATTGGGTCGAACAGCGCGACGCCATGAATCCATATCGCTGGCATCGTCTACAAATGTGAATTGAATTCCGAACTTCGGCAAGGTGTATTTGAAAAGGTTATAAGTTCCACCATAGACATAGGGACTTGCAACAACGTGGTCCCCTGCCTCTGCTACGTTCATAATCGCAAGAGTCGTAGCCGCCATGCCAGATGAGACCAGAAGAGAGGCGATGCCATTTTCTAGGATTGAGATTCTTTTCTCGACTGCGTCCTGAGTTGGATTATTAATTCGCGTGTATACATTCCCTGCTTCAGCAATTCCAAAGAGGTTGGCCGCATGCTGTGTATCCCGAAATTGATATGCAGTCGTCTGGTAAATCGGAAGAGATCGCGAACCCGTAGTTGGATCTGGGGTCTGTCCAGAATGAATTTGTTGTGTATCAAATGACCAGTCTTGATTTTCTGACATACCCGACCTCTTCATTGAAGTTTTGAGTCGAACCACGTTCGTAAAGAACCGGCTCGACTGCACAATTCTGTGCAGTTGCGGTGAGAGTAGTAGAAAATCGACCAAATTTGTGGAGTGCGCCATAAAGAATCACTAAATTCTTGATCGCTTTTTTCCTGGGGCAGGGTTACATTAGAGGCATGACAACGACGTCATCGCGCCCTTCCGCGCACGGAAATTCTTCGTCAACTGACTCACCCCTCGCAACCGCTCTCTCTCAACTCAGACGAGCTATCGATCAACTTCAACTTTCAGAGAATGATTGGAACACCCTCTCAACACCACGTCGCATCTTGGAAGTAGCCGTCCCACTGCGCAGGGATGACGGCCGAGTTGAGATGTACAAGGGTTATCGCGTTCAGTATTCAACAACGCGAGGACCTTCCAAAGGCGGAGTGCGCTTCCATCAAGATATCGATTTGGATGAAACCGTCGCGCTAGCGATGCTCATGACGTGGAAGTGCGCGCTAGCAAATCTTCCTTACGGAGGCGCCAAAGGTGGAGTCGCAGTAAATCCCAAGACTCTCTCGCTCACCGAAAATGAGAGGCTCACTCGTCGTTATACATCAGAGATTCTCCCCATCATCGGCCCGGAACGAGATATCCCGGCTCCCGATGTCGGCACTGATGAAAGAAATATGGCATGGATGATGGATACCTATTCGGTTAATGCCGGCTTCTCTGTTCCTGGGGTTGTTACCGGAAAACCAATCGTTCTCGGTGGATCGCTGGGACGAACTTCTGCAACTGGAGATGGTGTGGCAATCTCGGTGCGAGAAGCGCTCAAGCTTCGCGGAATCAATCCTCAGGGTGCAACTGTTGCAATTCAAGGTTTTGGAAAAGTGGGATATTGGGCAGCAGTTGCATTGGAAGAGATGGGTCTGAAAGTTGTTGCTGTCAGCGATGTCAACGGAGGTGTCACAGGATTCAAGAGCGTTGCTGATGTGCATGCCTTTGTGGACAAGAATGGAACCGTAGTGGGAATGCCAGGTACTGATCGGATTACCAATACCGAACTTCTTCACCTCCCTGTTGATGTGTTGGTTCCTGCAGCTCTTGCGGACTCGATTACTGAAGCTAGCGCTTCTGGAATCCGAGCGAAGATTGTGGTGGAAGGTGCAAATGCGCCAACAACGCCGGGTGGCGATGCAATCATGAACGATAAGGGAATATTGGTTGTCCCAGATATTTTGGCGAACTCTGGCGGCGTTATCGTTTCGTACTTTGAATGGGTGCAAGATAAACAGAATTACTTCTGGAGCGCTGATGAAGTCAAAGAGAATCTCAATTCAATTTTGATGCGCGCCATTAATGACGTTGCCGAGAATGCATCAGGCAAGAAGGTCACCTGGCGTGAAGCCGCCAACATGATCGGGGTTAGCAGGGTTGCTCAAGCCCACCGCCTGCGCGGGCTCTATCCATAGATCAGGCTCACTCACCCCACTTTCCACCTGCTCTATTTTCAACCTACTCTGACTCGTGGGAAGATTCACGCCCCTTCACCGCGCCTTTGAGCACACCTTCACATGGTGTATCAGAGAGTGCACGAAGTTAGAGCGAGCATTTGAAATGAGGAGTTAGAACGTGGCGGATAAGAAATTTTTATCGTGGGTTGGTTTCAAGGGCGAAGATGAGAGCGCCAACAAACCAAATCTTGCTGTTGGTTCCGCATCGCTCGAGCGAATCCGTGAACTTGAATCTCAAATCAATGATCTCCGCTCGCGACGTGACATCACATCGCTCTCTAAAGAAGAATTTGAAATCCTTGCAACTGAAACTGCGATGTCAATCATCCGTACCGCTCAGCAGCGCGAGTCAAAAGCAAATACCAGCGCCGAGCGAGTTTTAAGTGAGAGCAAAAAACAAGCGACTTCAACAATCGAGTTGGCAGAGGCAAAGGCGAAGTCAGCGCTGGCTCAAGCAGAGTCACGCGGCCGCAAATACATCGAAGCAGCAGAAAGTGATGCTGCATCAATTCTCTCCAACGCAGAATCAGAAGCGGAAGATCTGCTTAATACAAAGAAGCGTGAAGGAAGCACGATCACTTCAAATGCGAAGCGTGAAGCAGAGCGACTAGTTCTGACCGCAACAACAGAGGTTTCTGAGTATAGAAATTGGTTAGCTGGAGTTATCTCAGAAGCTGAACGTCTATATCGAATTCAGACGCAATCATTGGATGCGGCCGAAAGTGCAATCTCTCAGTCTCGTCAGCGTCTCGAGAGCGCATTCAACCGCCTTGCAGAACTACAGAAGCAGGTTGTCTCTGCAATTCAGCCTGACGGAACACCAACCGGAGATTCCAGGGTTTCACATCGAATTGCTCAAGCTCAATCTCAAAACTCTGGCTCAAAAGGTGAGAGTTCTCCCCTTCAGAAAAAGAAGAGCACAAGTTCTGCCCTGAAAAGTGGCGGCAAAGCAGCCAAAAGCAACGGGCAGAAAAAAGCAAAGTCCACAGCTAAAAGATCTCGGTGATGTCCAGCTCCAGTAGCCGCTACATCCACTCTGTCGATGGCCTTCGGGCAGTCGCTGTACTTGCAGTTCTTCTCTATCACCTCGGCATAGATTGGATACCCGGAGGATTTCTTGGCGTTGATCTCTTCTTCGTCATCTCGGGTTATGTCATTACTGGTTTAATCCTTGATTCCATCGCGCGCTCTGGAACCCTTGATTTGCGCGCCTTCTATCTCAGTCGCATACGTCGTTTGTTGCCCGCACTTGTTGCGATGTTGGTCTTCACTACGCTGTTCATCGGCGTCTATGCGCCAGAAACTGTACGCCGTTTTGTATCCGATATTCCATATGTGCTGACGGGATCAATGAACTGGGCTCTAGTTGCGCGTGAACAGGATTATTTCGAGAGCATCGGCCGTCCACCTCTACTGCAACATACATGGTCGCTGGCAGTTGAGGCTCAGTTCTATTTCATCTGGCCGCTAGTACTGCTCTTTATCTTGAAGTACTTTGGAAAGAAAAACATCTCGTTTGCAGCCTTAGCAATCGCCATCGCTTCAGGGGTTGCGCTATTTGCTTACTCCATCCGGATTGACACTCAAGAATCAGCAATCAGCCATGTGTACTTTGGTACTGATACTCACTCCATTGGGCTATTTCTTGGCTCTGCTCTAGCCGTCAGTTGGCAGCCACAGAATCTGACCCGAGAGATTTCAAAGCGTGCACAAGACTTTATCGATTTGATTGGTGTTTTTGGATTCCTAGGATTACTCAGCACATTCCTCTTCATCAATGAGAGCGACCCTACGCTCTATCGCATTGCATTCCCGCTCTCTGCGCTCTTTGGATGCGCCACGTTGATCTCGGTTGTGCACCCAGCATCTCGTTTCGCTCCAATACTGAGTACTCGCCCCTTGATCTGGATTGGCGAGCGCTCCTATGGCATTTATCTATGGCATTGGATTGTCTTCCAATTAACTCGACCTTCCATTGATCTTGTCGGTGATGATTGGGCTCTATATGCACTGCGTGTGCTGATTGTTTTTGCATTGGCAGATATTTCGTTGCGTTATATCGAGGTTCCAGTTCGCCGCGGGTACTTCGAACTCTGGTTCCGCGGAATGAAGTACCGCACTAAAGCCGTCCGTCTCCGCCAGAAAATCTCCACTGTTGCAGCCGTTCTACTCACCTTTGCTGCAACATCCTTAGTGTCGATTGATGCAATGGATAGAGCAGATCAAATTGCAGCGCAAGAGAAGTTAGCAGCAGAGCAAGCAAATGAGGGTGGCATAGACCAAGTCATCACAGATGCGCAGACTCCGGGATTGTGGGTCACTGGAGATTCAGTAATCCTAGGAATCAGAAATGTTCTTGCGCAATATGAGCGCATCGAGCTGATAAATGCCCGCGTGGGACGTCAGATTAGTGAGCTCATCGAAGTGACTCGCACTGACCAACAATTTGTCGGCGATTCTCCTGTGGTACTCAATCTAGGAAACAACAATCGCCTTGTTGAATCTGAGATTGTAGAGTTGATGGAGATTGTGAAGGCACAACCAAAGATCATCGTGGTCAATACCGCAGTTCCACGTTCGTGGAAAGACTTAAATAATCAACTTATTCGAGAAGTTACGTCGCGCTACCCCAACACAATCTTGGTGGACTGGGATCAGATCTCATCAAATCATCCAGAATATTTCGCAACTGATGGCGTACATCTCAACCCGCCAGGCGTCAATGCTTATGTATCAGCTATCCGAGAGGTGCTGAATAAATAAAAAACCGCCCCAGCAATCGAGGCGGTTTTTTCAGAGTTTTTACTGTGTTATTGGAACTTTCCTTTGAGCGAGAATTTCTTGGCATCGACCTTTGTTCCATCTGAATAAACAGATTGGAGCAAGAACTGTGTGCCGCCTTCGTCGCCTACCTTGGCAATCTCAAATGAGAGTTGATCCGCAGAGACTGTCGTAACTTCCGTGAAATCAACTGCGTTGTACGACACAGAAATCGCATAGCCCGACAGGCCTTCTGTGGCTGCAGGCGCTTTCCAACGAAGCGTGACGCCACCGTTGGCATTTGCGATTGCAACGAAACTCAATGGAGCTTCATACGCACCGAGTGCAGGTTCTTCTGTTTCGCTCTCGGATGGTTCTGCGGTTGGTTCCTCAGAAACTGACTCAGATGCGGTCGGAGCAGGTGTTGCACCCTCATCATCAGAAGAGTTATTCATTGCAAAGATTGCAAGGAGCACGACGCCTGCGATGACGAGGAAGAAAATTCCACTTGGGCTCTTCTTCTGGGCTGCAGCAGGAGCTGGAGTCGGTTTTGCTGGTGAAGGTGTGCTCGTGACTGTTGAGGTGTTACGAGTTGGGACCGGTGGAATAACAATCTTTGAAGCATCTACCTTTGTGGAAGATTTCTTAGCGGCAACTCTCTTGGCAGCTGCTTTCTTAATAGGACGCTTAGTGGACTTAGTGGCCGCCTTCTTGGCTGGCTTACGTGCAGATTTCGCAGCCGACTTCTTTGCTACTTTCTTTACTGACTTCTTCGCCGACTTCTTGGCTGCTTTGCTAGCAGGACGCTTTGCTGCTGCCTTTTTGATAGGGCGCTTAGCAGAGGCTTTCTTCTTTGCCGCCACAACTTCTCCTTCTACTTGTTTAACCAGAGTTGATTAATCCGACTTGATCAATTCAACGCTGTTCTTATTTCACTAAAGAGAAGCCTACCTGCGGCATCTCCAAAGTATTGGCTTTTAGGCGCCAATAAATGGTGCGATTTTTGGGGCAATTTCTCGTAGCGCCTTGCCGCGATGACTGATTGCGTCCTTCTCTTCGGGGCTCATTTCTGCTGTGGTGATGGAGAATCCAACTGGTTGAAAGATTGGGTCATATCCAAATCCCTGATTCCCAACAGGGATGCGACGCACCTGCCCTTCCACCTCAGCTCTCACTGTCATCGAGCGTCCGTCTGGGAGAGCCAATGCGATAACGCAGACGAATTGTGCACCTCTGTCAGCGTCAGCAGTGTTCTCGAGTTCTTGGAGGACCTTGGCGAGATTCGCTTCATCATCACCATGTACTCCAGCCCAGCGCGCCGAATACACACCCGGCGAACCTCCCAACGCATCGATGGCGATTCCGCTGTCATCTGCCAGAGCGGGCAAACCTGTCTGGCGAGCAATCGTCTCTGCCTTCAGCAAAGCATTCGCTTCGAATGTATCGCCGGTTTCTTCCACATCATCAAGATTGAATTCCGCGACCGAACGAAGTTTTATCTGGGGAGCATGAGTGCTGAGTAATCGCTCAACCTCCAGAATTTTTCCAGCGTTACGAGTTGCGAGAACGAGTTGAGTCACAGTTTTATTGCTCTGCGCTTCTTTGAGGTTTCTTACTTCAGGCTTTGAGCAAGCGCTTGTTGCTGCATCTGGGCCAACTCTTGGCATCCACGGGCCCCAAGATCGAGAAGTTGATTTAAGAGATTCCGATCGAATGGCTGGCCTTCTGCGGTCCCTTGAACTTCGACAAACTTGCCATCGCTGGTGCACACAATATTCATATCGGTTTCAGCAGAGACGTCTTCTTCGTAACAGAGATCAATCATCGGTGTTCCGCCAATGATGCCAACGCTAACTGCAGCGACAGATTGTTGTAACGGAGAAGCTCCGGTGATGTGGCCCTTGTTTTGAGCCCACGTAATTGCATCGCTGAGGGCAACGTATGCGCCAGTTATGGCAGCAGTGCGCGTTCCACCGTCTGCCTGCAGGACATCACAATCAAGGACGATGGTGTTCTCCCCTAAAGCTTTCATATCGACGATTGAACGAAGCGAGCGACCGATCAAGCGTGAAATCTCTTGAGTTCGACCGCCGAGTTTGCCTTTGACGCTTTCGCGATCAGAACGAGTATGAGTTGAACGCGGCAACATCGAATACTCAGATGTCACCCAACCTTTGCCGGAACCAACAAGCCAGCGAGGTACTCCCGGCGTAAATGATGCAACGCAGAGAACGCGAGTATTTCCGAATGAGACAAGGACTGAGCCTTCAGCTTGATTGAGCCAGCCACGTTGAAAAGTGATGGGGCGTAATTGATCGGCGCTTCTTCCATCGATGCGCTTATTTGTTTCAGCCACGGTTACGCTCTCCAATTCTCGTTGGTTTGATAATCAGATCTTCCCTTTGACGAAATTAACTTCTGGACCAAGGAAGCGTCGCGCCAAGTGCGCAAAGGTATCGGGGTCACCGCTAGAAATGAATTGATGGTTTGGTGGAGTCGTCTCGTTGCGCAAGAGATTTTTCTCAATCAGCACTCGATAAAGATCCTTTGCTGTCTCTTCAGCGCTAGAGACCAGAGTTACTTCGTTGCCCATGACGTAGGAGATAACGCCGGTAAGAAGTGGGTAATGAGTGCAGCCCAAAACAAGAGTGTCGACGCCTGCGCCTTTAAGTGGCGCAAAATACTGCTCGGCCTTTGCAGTGAGAGCTGCGCCCGAGGTTTCACCTCGTTCAACGAAGCTGACGAATTCTGGGCAGGCGACTGTGGTGAGGTTGAGTTGAGGGGCAGCCGCAAAAGCATCGTTGTAAGCCTGTGAATCGATGGTGGTCTGGGTTCCAATCACGCCAACTTTGCCGCTCTTGGTTGCCGACACTGCGCGCCGCACAGCGGGCTGAATTACTTCAATAACAGGAATGGAATACCTCTCGCGGGCATCACGGAGCATCGCAGCGCTTGCGGTGTTGCATGCAATGACAATCGCCTTAACTCCCGCCGATACAAGTGAGTCCATGATCTCAAGTGCAAAGGAGCGCACCTGGGCCAATGGCCGCGGACCATAAGGACCACGAGCGGTATCGCCGAAATAGATGATCGATTCGTTGGGAAGTTGATCGATGATTGCGCGAGCGACTGTGAGCCCACCAAGGCCAGAGTCGAAAATTCCGATGGGTGCGCCGCTGCCAGGCGTAGAAGGCTGCGCTCCGGCCTGCGCGGTTGGGTGGGAATCCGACATGTTGAGAAGTCTAAAGGTCGTGCACGAGACCCACGTTGAGCTCCCGATGAACTCGAGGTAGTCGCTACATGAGCGCACGTGACATTAGATGGAAGTTCGGTTCTACTCGGTTGGAGAGCGTGGACATGTCCGATTTGCCCCGATAAGAGAGGAAAAAAGATAACAATTCTTAAGAAATGCCGTGATTTCTGCTTGAACAACTCATGAGTAGGTAGGACCCTTTTACCTAATCGCGTTGAACGAGGCTTCATATGGGCCTACGAACAATGCGGTCGCTCGGCCCTAATTGAGTCGAGCAAACCGGATCGCTTGGTGAAGATCAAGCGAAACTAATTGCCCACGGAGGCTAATTTGATTCAGTTAACAGCTACTCAGTGGAGCGTTGTATATAACGTCCTCTCATTCGGACTTATCTCAATGCTTGCAACCACTGTTTACACATTAGTGTCACAGCAACGCGTTCTACCTAAGTACCGCAACGCGCTCGTTCTATCCTCGATGGTTACATTCATCGCTGGTTACCACTATCTCCGAATCTTTGATTCATACAAGCATGCAACGGCTGAAGGCACCTTCAACGTTACAACCGATGTCAATGCAAGCTCCCTAGCTTTCAACGAGGGATATCGCTACGTTGACTGGATCCTTACAGTTCCACTTCTTCTCGTTGAGGTTATTGCAGTTCTTGCTCTCGCGAAAGAAGCATCAAAGTCACTCATCACACGTTTGGTCCCAGCGTCAGCTGCGATGATCGCACTTGGATATCCTGGAGAAACTTCTTCAGACCAGGGCGAGAAGATCATGTGGGGCGTTCTCTCCACAATCCCATTCCTCTACATCCTTTATGTTCTCTTCGTAGAACTAGGTAAGTCGCTCGATCGTCAGCCTGAGGGAGTTGCAGCAACCATTGGTCGCCTACGTCTCCTCCTCATCGCTTCATGGGGCGTTTACCCAATCTCCTACCTCCTTCCAATCATCGATGCAGACGGAGCAGCTAGCTCTGGAGCATTCGTTGGACGCCAAGTTGGTTACACCATCGCTGACGTCGTTGCGAAGTGCGTATGGGGTCTAACAATTCTCAAGATCGCTCGCATGAAGTCCATTGCTGAAGGCATGAAGGACGATCACTAAGAAGTAATTCTTAGGAAGAATAGTTAGCAATAACTAACTCTAGAAATCAGGGCCTGGGAAACCGGGCCCTGATTTTTTTATGACCTTAATCGAGGCACTCCAACAGTGATTGCTGGAGCCAACCAATCCAGGAATACACCGCATAGACAGCTTTCATGGGATCGCTCTCAGCCATCAACTCGTATTTCTTGCGGTACTGATCCTGTGTTGCCTCACCTTGAGTACCGTCGTTGAAGGCAGAGAGATCGTCGGCCACTTTCACTTCGGGGTTGGAACTTTGAGAGTTGCGGGCTGTGCGCTCGGTGCCGATATCTAGTCTGACAGCAAGCGCCAGACGCAGATCATTGAGTCCTCCGAGCCATGCCATGGCATCGGTCTCTGGGATGCTGATTTCGATTGTTGCTTTATCAAGCGGCGCATCAGCGCTCCACTCTTCATCCTGTGGCAGAAGCGATTCATAGATCAGGTGTGCATGTGCTTTCTTCTTCTCGCGTAAACCATGCTCGGTATATCGACGGAATTCGCCTGCCTCGCGCTCGTCATCGTAGGCATTGGGTAAAAGCCTTCGTAGAACAGGATCCTCGGGAGGAGCATCTGCGTTAGAGATTCCCACTAAGTGCAGGAGTGGATCAACTTGGTGAAATTCGCCTTCACCTTCGCCCAATAGTTCGAGAAGTTGCTCGGTGAGATTAATTAGTACATGCGCCTCTTGAGAGGTAAAGACAATAGCTATCTCTCCATTTGTCGTTCTCTTAAAAGATGACATTAGAACTCATCATCTCGTTGAACTGTGGCCCATAGTCCATACTCATGAAGTCGCTGAACATCACGTTCCATCTCTTCTCTGGTTCCAGATGAAACGGTAGCGCGGCCTTCATTATGAACTTTCAACATCAACTCGGTTGCTTTCTCTCTTGAATAACCGAAAAGAACCATGAAGACATGAGTTACATACGGCATGAGATTAACTGGGTCATCCCAGACCACGCATACCCATGGGCGATCTGCACGTAGATCTAGATCGCTCTGAGATTCAGTCGCTGTTCCCAGTGCCATTTCCAGAATTTTCATCAGGGCCTTTACGTAGGCCGGCGTGAATTTCTTTACATGTTGGACAGATAGGAAATTTCTTGGGATCGCGCGAAGGAATCCAGCGTTTGCCACAGAGAGCAGTGACGGGCTTTCCAGATACAGCAGATTCAACAATCTTCTCTTTGCGGACGTAATGCGAAAATCTCTCGTGATCGCCTGAATCCAATTCTTCTTCTGAGCGGGTCTGGGTATCAGTCAGAGTGTCAGTATCAGCACTTAAGCCCTTACCCCGAGTGAAGAGTCCCATGTCAGCATCGCTCATGAGGCACATAATAAAGGCTGGGGCTTACGAGTGAAGCCGTAAGATATGCAGATGAAGGATCTATTGCGCACCGAAGATCTCTCGCGCGCAGATGTCGAACTCTTGCTTTCGACTGCCGCCGAGTTCGCGAAGAATCCGACCAAATCCTCAACCGCGCTAGCCAACAAGAGCGTAGCTATTTACATGTCTAAGCCATCGACTCGTACTCGCCTGGCATCAGAAACTGCGGTCGCTCACCTTGGTGGAACTCCGATCTTCCTCCGTGGCGATGAATTACAGATTGGGCGCGGGGAGACTATCGCTGATACCGCGCGAGTCATCAGTCAATTCTGTAGCGCGCTTCTGGTGAGAACCTTTGCCCAATCTGAAGTTGATGAGCTGGGTGCAAACGCAACCATTCCTGTCATCAATGCCCTGACTGATTACGATCATCCAACACAAGTATTAGCAGATTGGCTCACTATTCGTGAGAATTTTGGTAGCGATATTGCTGGTCGTAAATTCGTTTACCTGGGCGATGGAAACAATGTCACGACCGCATGGTTAATGATGGGCGCAATCATGGGAGCGCATGTTGTTGCTGCTACCCCTGAAGGAAAGTGGGCGCCAGATACGAAGGCTGTCGAAGTTGCGCGCGCAATTGCTTCGCGCAGTGGCGGCACTATTGAAATTAGCAATGATCCTCGAGCGGCTGCTCAAGATGCATCCGTTATTTACACTGATGTGTGGATGTCCATGGGTGATCCAGAAGCCGAGAGAAAAGAGAAAGAACGCGTTCTCGCACCTTTTGCAGTAACGCAAGATCTCATGTCGCTGACTTCATCCGATTCAATTTTCATGCACTGCCTTCCAGCGCATCGCGGTGAGGAAGTCGAAGCAGCCGTCATTGATGGGCCGCGCTCGGTGATCTGGCGCGAAGCGTTTCACCGTCGCACCACAATTCAAGCCATCATCTATCACCTAGTTCGCGGTGAAATTGGTGGGGCTAACTAGCAGCCATCTGCCGTGAAGGCTAGGCTTACGAAATGCGCGTTGTAGTTCCTGCTGAAAGCAAAGCTGGCGAAAAGCGAGTTGCTCTCGTGCCAGACATCATCTCGAAACTCACTCGTGCGGGGCTTTCAGTCGCTATTCAATCGGGCGCCGGTGCGCATGCTGGCGCGACCGATGATTCATACCGCTCCTCGGGCGCTGAGGTATTTGGCGAATCTCAATTAACCTCTGAATTAGGCAGTGCCGATGTAGTTCTCTCCGTCCAACCATTGAGCACCAATGCTGCACAACAATTAAAGTCTGGTGCAATCACAATTTCATTTTTGTCCCCCACAACCTCTCAAGATTCAATCGATGCACTCGCCAAAGTTGGCGCCACTGCATTTTCTCTTGAGGCTGTTCCTCGAATTTCTCGCGCCCAGTCGATGGATGCGCTGACATCACAAGCTCTCTGCGCTGGTTATCGCGCAGCTCTTGTGGCCGCAGAACTTTCACCGCGATTCTTCCCATTGTTGATGACAGCCGCCGGAACCGTTACACCTGCGAACGTTCTTATTCTTGGCGCGGGAGTTGCGGGTCTGCAAGCAATTGCGACTGCTCGACGCCTTGGCGCGGTGGTCTCGGCCTACGATGTTCGACCATCGTCTGCGGATGAAGTGAAGTCAATGGGCGCAACCTTTATTGAATTAGAACTCGAAGCGCTAGAAGGTGCAGGTGGTTATGCGCGCGAGATGACAGAAGAGCGCGCTGCTCGTCAACGCGAACTTCTCACCCCGTATATTTCTAAGTCACACGTTTTGATCACGACTGCGGCAGTTCCAGGTAGACCTGCTCCGCGGCTGGTTACCAAAGAGATGTATCAATCCATGGCCGAGGGTTCAGTCATTGTTGATCTGGCAGCCGAAAGTGGCGGCAACGTTGAAGGTTCGAAGCCCGGCGAGATTGTCACCGTCGGCAACGGCATCAAGATCTGGGGCGGCAAGGATGTTCCAAGCCAGCTTCCATTCCATGCCTCGTATCTCTATTCACGTAACGTGGTCAACCTCTTGTTACTTATGACAAAAGAGGGCGTTGTTACACCAGATTTTGCAGATGAAATCATCGATGCGGCGGCGTTGACGCATGGCGGACAGAACCGGAAGGGTGCGTAATTCATGGATGTCATAGCGATTATTACGATTTTCGTACTGGCGGTATTCGTGGGTTTCGAAGTCGTCTCAAAAGTGTCTTCAACCTTGCATACGCCCTTGATGAGCGGTGCGAATGCGATTCACGGGGTTATTTTGGTCGGCGCAATCATCGTGGCCGACCACAGTGAAACAAATCTGGAATTAGGGCTCTCTGTTGCGGCCATTGTTCTCGCGACGATCAATATGGTCGGTGGATTCGTCGTCACAGATCGCATGCTTGAGATGTTCAAAGGCAAGAAGTCATGAGCCGTACCATCTATGACTTGATTGGCCTCAGCGCTGGCGTGATGTTTATTCTCGCTCTTAAAGGTCTCTCTCATCCCCGCACTGCTCGACGTGGAAATCTCTTCGGAGCTCTTGGCGCAACAATTGCAACTGTCGCGGTTTTCTTCTATGCCAAAGAAGGCTCTGAACTTCCACTCAACAACTTAGGTTGGATTGTTGGCGCGATTGCATTTGGCGTTGTCGTGGGTGTTCCTGCTGCACGTAAAGTCCAGATGACTGCAATGCCTCAATTGGTGGCTCTGTTCAATGGCGTGGGCGGTGGCGCTGCAGCGCTCGTGGCAATTGTTGAATACTTGAAATTAGGCGAAGCTGCGACTACGGCGGTAGTTATTGCGACTGTGTTTACAGTGCTGGTTGGCTGCGTCTCCTTCTCGGGATCGATTGTTACATTTCTTAAGCTTCAAGAGTTGATGACTACGCGTCCAGTGGTATTTCCTGGTGGACGTTTTGTTATCGCTGCGACTTTGGCTGGAACTCTGGCGAGCGCGGTCTGGGTCGTTGATTCCATGGGAACGACTCCCCTTGTGGTTCTTGCAGCCTTGTCTCTGTTATTCGGTGTTCTTTTTGTACTACCGGTTGGTGGCGCGGATGTTCCGATCGTTATCTCGTTGCTCAATGCGTTTACTGGGCTCACAGTTGCGGCCGGTGGATATGTTCTTGATACAACTCTGTTGATCATCGCCGGAACCTTGGTTGGAGCGTCAGGCACAATCTTGACTCGTTTGATGGCTGAGGCGATGGGTAGATCGCTATTTGGCACTCTCTTTGGCGCATTCACTGCCAAGCCTCAAGAAGCTGGAGTTGCAGCAGAAACGCGACCTGTTAAATCAGGGACACCCGATGATGTTGCCATCTTGCTCAACTATGCACGCCGAGTTGTCATTGTTCCGGGCTTTGGTTTGGCCGTGGCACAGGCGCAACACACAGTCCGCGAATTAGCAGATTTACTAACCGCTAAAGGTATTGATGTCGCGTATGGAATTCATCCCGTGGCTGGGCGCATGCCGGGGCATATGAATGTGCTTTTGGCGGAGGCAAATGTTCCGTACGAACAACTCTCTGAAATGGATGAAGTGAATCCAACTTTCCCACAGACCGATGTTGCACTCATTATCGGCGCCAATGATGTTGTGAACCCTGCGGCGAAAACTACGCCGGGTTGCCCTATTTACGGTATGCCAATCCTTGATGTTGCACAGGCCGGCAATGTGATTTTCTTAAAGCGCTCGATGCGTCCGGGTTTTGCCGGAATTGAGAACGAATTGCTCTTTGACTCCAAGACCACTCTCTTGTTTGGTGATGCCAAAGCTTCTCTCACAAAGGTTGTAAGCGCGCTCAAAGCGTTGTAGAGCTAAGTTGTAGAGCTAAGTTGTAGAGCTAAGTTGTAGAGCTAAGTTGTAGAGCTAAGTTGTAGAGCTAAGTTGTAGAGCTAAGTTGTAGA
>Ga0208222_1000062_pt1 | contig 27481 bp, 33 predicted proteins | sample LakMenEpi13Sep09_FD_150694 | JGI IMG/M metagenome (GOLD analysis project Ga0208222, IMG submission 150694) | Freshwater microbial communities from Lake Mendota, WI - 13SEP2009 deep hole epilimnion (SPAdes) | ecosystem: Environmental > Aquatic > Freshwater > Lentic | place: Lake Mendota, Madison...
TGAGCCACAGTCACTCCTAAGCAAAGGTCACGGTGTCAGAGGCACCGGCAGCGGTGATCGTGTAGATGCGGCGACCACCCGAGGTAGTTGAGGTCTGCGAAACGCCGCCGGAGAAAGACGCCGTATTTCCTTCTGGAATAGACAAGATGACGACGCCGGAACCACCAGAACCAGCAATCCTGCCGCTGCCAGCGCGGTGTCCAGCGCCCCCGCTGCCAGTGTTTACTGTACCGTTCCCCCCGCTAGCAAAGTAATCAGCCGACCCTCCACCTCCGGTTCCCCCCGCAAGACCGACGGCCGCGCCGCCGTCCAACCCTCCTCCACCACCAGCGCGCGTAACTGACGTCCCAGTAATATCGGAAGACGCCCCATTGCCGCCCGTGTTTCCTGATACAGAACCGCCGCCGACGCTGGCTGCGCCTCCTCCGCAGGCGCCATAATTACTGCTTGCACCGCCAGCGTAGCCTTGATTAGCAGTACCCGCGCCGCCTGCGTAGCCGCTGCTGCCACCGCCTCCACTGCCTCCTGACGCTCCGGCATACGAACTGCCGCCAAGTCCTCCGCGACCCCCTCCGGTACTTGATACGGTGCTAAACGTTGTCGTAGAGCCGTTGCTTGATCCTCCCCCTCCAGCCCCGATGACGACTGAGTAGGCAGTGCCGGGCGATAATTCAAGGCTTGACTCTGCACTTGCGCCACCGCCAGAGACTTGTCCCGGTACGTTGCTTCTGTAGCCTCCCGCGCCGCCTCCCCCGGTCATACTTGTCGCTGTCTGGCCACCGCCACCGCCGCCAGCGATGACAAGGTAACGAACGTCAATTGTTGAAGGCTGAACAAGAAAAGGGTTGATAAAAAGGACTGTCATGCCCGTGTCCCGATGATGTAAACCTTAGCGCCCTTAGCGCCCGTGCCTGCCGTGTCAATGTCTATGGTGATCTCGGCATCATCGGCTAGAGCAGAGTCCGTGATAGTCGCGGCTGACGCCGCCGTGGTCGAGGTCTTTTCGTTCGCGTCGATGCTGAGTTTCGTGCCAAGGATTGAGGAGCCGCCCTCATTTATGTCAAAGGTAGGCGTGCCAGACGTAGACGCCGTAGACAGGGACGCCCGTACCGCCGTCACGGTCATAGCGAAAGGCATACGAAACGTGACCTTAGCCGTGCCCGTCGTGATCGCCGTTGTCTCGTCACTAACCGCAACCGCCAGGACAACGGGGTCCGGTGCCCACTTCACGCCAGACGCCTGAGCGGAGTCGGCCTCTAGCCGCCTGCCGTTAGCGCCCACGGCGACATTAGTGACCGTGTCTGCCGCGGTGCCGACTAGCAGATCACCCTTTGCCCCGATGGCGTAGTTGGTGGTGTCCGCGACGTACTTGAGGCCAAGGGTCTGCCCTGAGTCAGCGACTAGGCGGTGCTCGTTAGTGCCCGGTGCAAGGTCGTCCACGGCTGATCCCGTGGACGTAATCAGGGCACCTTTCGTGTTCTGAATTAGGGCTTTTAGGACGTACTGCCCGTGAACGTCCGTAGACGTGTCGTTTACGTGCGCATTAGGCTCATCGAAGTCACGGGCCGAAACGCCGTGGTTCACGGGGGCACTGGCACTGTGAGACACGCCACTCGTGCCGTCCACGCCACGAGTAACTGTCAACGTAGTACCAGATGCAGCAGTGACCGTAACAATTTCCTCGGTCACAAGGTCTTGGTCAATGATCAGCGTGTACGGGAAACTCGCAGGAAACCCTGACGTAGAAGCCACAGTGATCGACGTGACACTAGAGTTGATGCCGCTAGAGAGAGTTGTCCTAGCAGCCGTACTTGAGTAATACCTTCTTGGCATCGTGCCTCTCAGCGGGTGTAGTGGCTACGGATCGGGTAAAGTTCCTGCAAACGCTTCACTTCCTCCTGCAAACGCATCTGATACATCTGCAGCATGTAGCGGCCCAGTTGGCTAGAGCCACCCACGGGCCGCATGTTGGAAGAGAAGTCAGCCTCAGCGGACATGCCCGACAAGTGCGGGGTGTCGAAGAACGGCACCAGTCGGTAAGCCGCCCCCAGGCGGATCACATCCTCAGAAGAAGCCGGTAGGCCAGTGACCGTCACATAGTCATCAGAATCATTAGTCATCGTGGTGGGCTGCTTAGAGAACACGACCCTGATGGGTCGGCCAGGCACCACCATGTCGTACACGCTGATAGTCACACCGGACGTGAACACGGACGGGGCAGCCTGCCTGTCCACGCGCCAGCGGCGCAGTGGAATCCACTCACGAGTGGGGCCGATAGTGCGCCACGAGGCAGCCATCACCTGCTGCGCACCCACAGGCAGCGGGTAGGTGAGGATCGCAGGGGAGAACGTGATCTCTGTGGAGCCGATCCCAAACAGGTCCGGGTACACGGCCCTGATGGACTCGTTCAACACCTGCTTGATCAAAGTCCTGGGGAACAGCGGTGACGTGACCACGCGGGCACCAGAAGAGTGTGCCGCTGCGGTGGTGCCACGGTAGCCGCGCCCATAAGGCGCGACAGTCACCAGATTGTTCTGCGTGTCCACCGAGTCCACCCACATCAACTCGGAGCCAACCTCAATGATGCCCCGGCTAATAGCGGACGTGTCAGCAACCGCGAAGGTCGTGCCATTGTTCGTCAGGTTCGCAGTCAAATGCGTGGACTGATCCTGCAGCGTCGTGAAACCAGACAGGTACAGGAGCGTCTGATCCACCATTTCAGTGAACGTGCTCACGAGTCACCCGCCTTCACGTAAGCCGCAGCAGCCTTAGAGGTAATCAGATGGGCAGGCGGATCTTTCTCCGCGTTATAGGCACGGCCAAGCCGTTCAGTTGCCTGACGTGCAGCCGTGATCTTGTCCATCGTCGTGCCCTCCGGCTGGATGCCATCCTTACGAAGAGCCTGATACGCGGACAGTTCCCGCTTCGTCTGCTCAAACATGCCCTGCTTCGGGCTGTTGATCACCGCAGTCACACTGATGTTCGATGCTTTAGCGCACTCAGCCCACGAGCGGTGATCCTGCGTGGGGCAGCCAGATCGGCAAGCCATATCTAGTCTTCCTCAATGTAGGAACCGAAACCTGCAGCAATCAGGGTTGCCCGCTGCGCCGGGGTGATCGGGTTGTTGCGGCCACCCAAGAAGTAGTAGTCAGCCTCAGCCAGTTCCGTCTGCGACGGAACCTCCACCTCAGTGACCACACCGTTCTTCACGATCAGCGACAGGCCAGCGTCAATGGGGTAACGCTTGAGCAGCCAGTCATCCGTGATGGACCGCTTAGCCGAAGCCATACGCAGCCGGAATACAGGCGAGGCAGTGGCCTGAAAGGCGGTGGCCTCAGCACTCATGCTGGCCGTGCCGAACTTGCGAATGAACGCAGTGCCTTCCATGGTGGCCAGGTCGCCCTCAAGGGCTGCCTCACCGAAGCGGATCTTCACTGGCTGGCCAGTCGTAAACGTGGCCGCCACATCGCCCGTGAGGGCGGCAGTGGCGAACGTGACACGCACACCCGCTGACACTGAGCCGGTGTTGCTTGCCAGGGCAGCCGCACCTAGTGCTTTACGCACGCCGGTAGCAGTAGCCGCACTGTCAGCCGTCATGGCTGATGAGCCACCGAACAGCACCGCACCGTCCGCTGTGACCGCAGACTCAGCCACCAGGGCTGAGGCGGGGGAGCGGAACGTGGCATTAGCCGAACCAGCCAGCACTGCATCGAAGTCGGCGGTGATCGACACAAACAGTGTCGCCCTAGCCGTAGCCTGCAGGTCGGACTCAACAGTGAGTCCCGCAGCACCAAGAGCCTTCCGGGTGCCAGCCGCAGACAGGGCAGTGTCCGAAGTGAGGCTTGCCTGCCCGCTGCTCGTGAGGCCGACACCCAGCAGGTCAACTACCCTGCTGGTGATGTCAAACATCAGGACAGGGACAGGGTGATCGACCCGATAGCGAACTCAAGAGTGTCGCCGGAAGTGAGCGCCTTGCTGGCAGTGAGCGAGCCGTAGGCGAGGCGCGAAGGCGTGCCAGCGGAGTCCCACAGTTCAATGCCCACCACAGTGCACGTGGGCATGTTCGTGAAAGTCTCTACGGCGTCGTTGCTGATAGAGCCACTTGAAGCGGCAGAGAAGGTGATGTCCTGCCGTGCATACGATCCGCCAGACACCTCGGTGCCCGCAGTGGCATCGTTGCCATTAGCGGTCACCAGGGCCAACTTGATCGGCGTGTCAGCCGAGTAGGAGGCGGTGCCGACAAGAGCATCAAGCATCTTGTTCTCGGCAGTGTTGGTGAGATTGTCGGCCACGTGTTCTCCTATTTAGCCGGGGTTTACAGAAAAGCGGGGGATGCCAAAGGGCCGGGGTCTTGTGAACCCCGGCCCCTCAGCGGACGTGCTATGCGATTGAGGAAGAAGACTCAATGCGGTACAGAGCAGGCTCGCGGTAGCGGGCCCATCCCTGCAGTGAGTACCAGCCGATCGGGCGGAAACGCATCAGGCGGTCCACAACCGGGCCAATCACCACGCCGGGCTCAACAGCGGTCGCCTCAGCGAGCGCCTGCTGGCCAGCAACAATGGTGCGGTACACCTTGATGCTAGAAGCACCATCGTTCGCCGTGAACGCACGCGGGGTTTCCACGAAGTACGCACCGTGCATGACACCGACGACACCGCCAAGGATGTTGCCGACGTTGCCCTCGGTGTACTTACGGATGTCGTCGAAACTTCCGCTCCCGGTTTCTGCCCTAAGGTCATGGGTCACTTCGGGATGGCAATATGCGGCGTATAGTTGCCCCTCGCGAGGAACAGCCTTGTTCGCACGCAACTTTGCAACAACCTTACGGATGTCCGCAGCAGCGATGGTGTCCTCCGCAGCAACAGAGACCGTGGAGGTCGGGGTGGACGCGCCACCCGTGCCGTACTCCACGTTGGTGCCGCCGACAAGAACCGTGTTGACCACGGCATCCAGCGAGTCAGCCATATTGAACGCCACAATGTTCGCAACTGCCGGGTCGATGTCGCTGAAAGCGAACTCACCCAACTTGCGAGTCTGCAGCACGGTGTTGCCGTACTCATTGAGCGTCACCGACACCGTGCTGATGTCGGAAAGCGCAACGGCATCCGGATCAGTGGTTTCAGTGAGAGTGGACGTGGCCGTGGCCAGGTCGTTGTAGATGGAGAACACGACCGACGATCCAGGCATAGCCTGCTGGACAGGGCGCTTGTCCGCGAGCGACCGCATAAGCGGCTGCGAACGCAGAGCGAACTCCACGTAACGGTCATACGCTGCCTTTACAAGACCAGCAACAGCAGTTGTACTTGTGTAAGCCACAGTTCTTCACCTCCTAACAGTGAAGTAGTAGTCAGAAATGAAACGAACTAGAAGGCGTCAGGACCCTGAGTGGTTCCGAAGATCACCTTGTTCAACTCCTCCGGAGTGCGGGCACTACGGATGAGTGCAGCCACCTGATCGGAGTCCCCGTCAAATGGCTGCCCCGTGGACTGCATTTGGCTAATCTGCGTCAGCCCCGAAAGATCAGGGCCACCCGCCTCACCATCAGAATCCACAGGCGCAGGAGCACCGCCGAAGATTTCGGCGTTCTCCTCAACCCAAGCCGACACATCCTCCTCAGAGGTCATGTCCTCGGGAATGAACTTTGCGATCTTCGGGCTCAAGCCCTTAGCCGCGAGAACATCCTTGACGCTACGTTCACGAGTCTGCTGAGCCAGCCCAGTAAGCCGCTCAGTCAACTCCTTGATCTGCTTCTCCTTCGCACGGTTCTGCTTACGCAGTTCCCGAAGGACGTTGTTATCGGAGCCGCGAGCGTCCCCGCCGAACTCGTCGTCGTAATCGTCGTAGTCGTCCTCAATGCCTGACATGGCACTCCCTAACTGTTATGAGATGAACGCAGACCACAGCACCACTGGGGGGTGGGGCTGGCTTCTGCTACCGGGCTCAATACGCGCACAAGGGCCGGTCGGTCTTGTTGCGGAGTGGAGGTGCCAGGAATCGAACCTGGGTTATGGTTCGCCGCCGTCAGCGGGCTAAGCGATCCAACTGTCCATTCACCCCCCGGTGGCTAAATGCCACCGCCCGACAAAGTGCCGGAAGTCGTTGACGACTGGCCGGAGAAGCGTGCACGTTCACGCGACTGCATCTTCTTCACCCGCTGACCGGCCTGAGCGTCGATACCGAACTCGCCCTTCACCACGTCACGGTCAGAAACCCGCTCTTGGTCAATGCCTGACAGTCGGCGCGTCGAACGCGCCAGCCCGCCGATAGCATCGAACTGCGACCGCAACGTCCGCTCATCACCGAACGTGAGATCACCGATCTGCTCAGCAAGGCTCGTGTCACCCATAGAGCCAAGGTCAATGCCCTGGCCACGAGCCACACCAGTAGCGAAGCCTGCGTTCACGCGGCGCTGCACCACCTCAAGAGCAGTCTCCGGTGCCAGTACATAGCCCAACATGTCCGACATGCCCACCCCATACAGGCCCACCAGGCTGTTCTTGATGTTCGGGTCAGCGTTGTCAATGACCTTCTTAGCCTGGCCGATACGTCCATCCACCTCGGTAGCGGACACATCCCCACCGATAAGGGTGGCAAGTTTGTCGCGGCTGTAGTAGTCGCCAGTCAAGCCGTACTTGCGCATCGTGGACTTGATGGCATCCTCAGAAGACAGATACTCCGCTTCCGAAAGTGCGTTGTATCCATTCTTGATGCGGTCAGCGTTCCCTCTGAATCGCGTCTTGTAAGCCTCAGTGCCGCGCAAGCGAGACACGATGATGTTCGTGTTCGTGCCCCACTCTTTGATCAGTCCCGAAACGGTAGGGATGAGTTCCTCAAGCCCGTACTGGCTAAGCAGGTCCGTCAGATACGACTCGGCGGTCTGCCGGTCACGCTGCTCCTTAGCCTCACGCTCACGCTTATCCGACTCGGACTCGTAGCCCTCCACATCGAACGGCACCCACACTTGGCCATTCCAGTAGAAGTCTTTGCCGGGCACGACAGGCTTAGGCGGAATCTCGCCAGTCTCAGGTTCCGTGTCGCCATCCGATAGGGCTTGCGGCAGCGGAACTAGCGCCGCACCACCATGAGACTGCAGCACCCACTGCATACCGTCAGGAGCAGGCCCAAGTTCCTCAAGCGTCCATGCCTCAGAAACACCCTGCACTGGCTTAGGGTCCGGCTTCGGCTTCTTGTCGTTCTTCGGGGGATTCCTATCTTTAGCCACGTCTAACCCCTAAACCCGAACGAGCGAAGGATTCCCTCACCAATATCCGTGTACATGGACATAGCGTTGTCAGTCTGCTGCCAGTCGTCAGTGCTACGCACTTCCTGCTCAAACTCATACCGCGTCATGGGACGCGCCTTGCCATCCTCACCGCGCCGCTGCATAGCCCGCTGCACCAGTGGATCGTCGAAGTCAACGTCCTCAATAGTCCGCTCAAGCAAGTTAGCCATTACTGAGCGGAAGTCCATGGCGATCTCCGAGGCATCCATTCCGCGAGCGAAATCATCGGCATAGCCGCCGTAAGTCACAGACAAGCGGTTGTCCCGATACCACTGCTTCAACTCGTCAATCGTCGTGCCGCCCGTCTGGATCTGGTCGATGTACCCATCCAGTGTTTCGCTCTGCACGACAAGTCCGTTAGCGGAAAACCAGTTCGCCAGCGTGGTGCGCAAGCGCCCACGCTCACCACCGCCCGTGAACTCCTCAGAGCCCGGCTCGGTCACCTCAGCGTCATCATCGGCAGGCTTGCGATTGTCCGTGATCCACCTGCGGACACGGCGAGCCACCGCCATTTGATCGTTCTCTTCACCCGCATAGATCAGTTCGACAGCCAGTTCCTCGGCAGCGGCCTGATCCAACTGGCCGCCAGCCTCAGCAGTGAAGAACTCCGATATGCGAGTAACTGTGCGCTCCACACGCTTGAGCCAGTTAGACTCGTTGTTCTCCTTGTAGCGGTCAAGGTCAGCGGCGATCTCAGTGTTTGTTCGCTTACCGAAAGCGGTATCCGCGATCAGTTCCTCAAACTTTGCAAACAGTGTTTGCTCTGTGACCTTGCCACGGGCCAGCATGTCCGACAGTCTCCGGAAAACCTCACGCAACTCCGGATACGCCCGGATCAGTTCCATTGTGAAGCCGGACTTGTCTACGATCTCACTGACCGTGGCTCGGTCATTCACGTAAACTTCGTCACGAGCCGTGTTGGCTTCCTTACGGCTGTACTCCTTGCGGACAGCCTCATAGAACAAGTCACGGGCAGCCTTGTTCTTTAGGTCCGCCTCCGTGTAGCCATACTTACGGAGCAGCCGCTTGCGAGTATCAGCGTCCTCAAGAACATCAGGCACGCCGTCAGCGTTCTTATCCCACTTGCGGGAAGCCCCAGTCGCAGTGCCACTTGCAGGGGTGCCGCTGTTAGGAACTACCTGATCAGCCACTAAACATGCCCCTCTTCTGCAAGTACTGCATCATCAAGTCAGCAGACTGTGAGCCAATCGTGTACTCGTTGTAATCCTTAGAATCACGCAGCGACTCCTGCAAGGCTGCAGTGCGGCCCTCAGCACCAAGGCCACCCTCCACCACCTGCACAGGGTTGCCCTTGTCGTCCACGTCCATGCGCACCGTCTGCGGACTGGACATTTCCAGTTCAGTCAGCGACTTGTAGTACGTCTTGAACTCACGATCCGTGACAGTGCGGCCAAGCATCTGCAGGCTCAACTGGTTGATCACCGCGCGAGCATCCTCGGGGTTCGTCAAGTTCACAGACCCGACAGAACCACCACCACCGAAGCCACCGCCACCGCCATACGAGTAGGACCCACTCCCACCCGACTGATCATCACCAAGGCTGACCCTGCCATCGGCAAGATCAGCCAGCAGAAGATCCGTGGGGGAGTAGTTCCTGCCAAAGCCGGTTTCGTATGCGGAGCGAGCCGCATACTCGTCAAAGACGGAGTTCACGTTAGACATGCCACCGCGCTCCTGCGCAACCGCATTGAACAGATCCCACTGCCAGCGCGGCAACGTGTTGACAAGATTGCCGCCTTGAGCCGTCGTGACCGGCACATAGTGGTAATACTGGCTGTAGTGCGTGTACATGCCAGGGCGAGCAGCGCCCTTAGGCCATGTCTGCAGGTTCTCCACAATGGGTGTGCCCATGGCCACCTGGCCACGGTTAGCCGCTGCACTAGCCGTTGAACTGGGAGAATAGCCACCAGGCACATTCGGGTACGTGGAGACTGTCTCGCGGTTCTGTGCCGCTTCCTTGCGCTTCTGATACTCCGACCTGTCAGCCGAAGTAGGAACGTCGCCCCTAGCCACCGAAGCCCTCCACATCCCAGTTCTTCGACAGCGCCTTCGTCAACGTGTAGACGATGGTGCGGGCCGAATCCTCATCCACTACCTCAAGACCGGCAAGCCACGACGACACCGTGGCATCCCACGCTTCCTTGATCAGCGGTGACTCCTCAGCGAAATCCATGCTGTAATCAGTGCGCGCCCGGTTCATGTCATTCATGGCGTCAAGGTATGACTCAATCAGGCTCATCGTTTCCTGAGCCTTACCGTTGCCGCGCGTAGCCAATTCACGGCCAGCCGTCACAATCTGATTAGCCTCGTCAATCCAGTCATCCCGGTCCTTCTGCTCGCGCAGATTCAAGCGCGTTTCAAGCCCCGAGAACTGGGTGACGAGCGCCCGCTTTGTGTCCTGCCAGGCAGTCTCAGCCAACGCATACTGCTCGTTGATAGAGCCGTCAGGGTTGTACTTGGCGACACCGGCAGTGTCGGCCTCAAAGTCAGACTTGCTCAGAAGATACTGCTGGTAGGCGTACTGCGTGACAAGTTCAGTCCCGTACTGCTCAAGATCCTTGAACTCCGATGCATTGAACATCTGCATCGCCTTGTACGACTTGTACGACTCTTCGCCCGTGTTCGGGGCGAACACCGTCACACCGTTCGGCACCGTGTCCCACAGGTCACGGTTCTGTCGAATGTAATCGACATTCCCCGACAGGGGCTCCACGAAGCCGTACTCGGAACCCTTGCGTCGCGTCACCATGAACGCACCCGAGTTCGGGTTGGCCGCAGTCCACGAAATGTAGGCGTCCTCCCACGTCCTGCCGTTATCCGTGGACGCCGTGATGGCGTCCCGCAGGGCAGGAACCAGGGACTCCCAGCCAGCCTCACGGGCAGCAATCGTGAGATTGTCGTCCATGTACTGCGGCGAAGCCGGAGCCATAGTTCCGAAGATCAGCGACAGTAACGAAACTTGAATCGTGTGCCGGTCAAGATCCGCAAGGAACTTGCTGGCATTGTCACCCGTCACCCACTCTTCGGCAGTGGGTGCAAGACCGGCAGCAGCCATCAACATAAATGTCTTCATGGCAATCTTGTTGCCAAACGTGCCAGGCGGCTGACCGCCATACAGGGTGCCGCCCAGTGTGGCCAACTTCTTGAAGTTGGGGGGAAGTGCCGAGTACAGACTGGACGCGAACTCTCCGCCTAGCCCATCGTATGCCGACTCCACTGTGGTGTCAGCCGCGATATCACCGAACAGGTTGGACTCAATCTGCTTGGCCGTGTCCTCGGACACCTGAGCGAACTCAGGAAGGTTCAAGAACTCAGTGAACATCGGCAAGCGGCGAATGAGAGGCTGCAGGGACACTGCAGCCCACGGGCTTGACAGTGTGGGAATCCACTGGTTCGGGTCAGCCGAAGGGCTGATCCACTGCACGTTGCCACCGAAAGCGACCGGGGCTTGCGCGAACTTCGCATCCACGCCGATAGCAGCCAGGTGCGTCAATGCCGCACGGCTGAACGGGTACATGAAGTACGAGTTGCCGTACTGGTCATTGTTCACGAACCCGAAGTCCTGGCTGGCCTGCCACGCGAGGGTGGCCTTCCAGTAGGCAATCGGATCGTTCTTGCCCACACGGATTAGGCGTCTACCGAAGTCCTCTACGGCGCGGTAGTAGCGGGCAATATTGCGCACACTCCACGCGAGTTGCGTGCGCGTCGCCGGATTGTCCACATACGCCATTGTCAGGTTGTAGGCACGCTCAGCCGCCAGGTCCGTAATCATCCGGTCGGCCTGGGCCTCACCGAAAATCTTGGCGTACTTGAGGCGCAGCGGCTCCAACTGGTAGGCGGCATCAAGGTAGTTGCCGTACCACAGGGGCTCACGGGTCATGCGGGCCAGCGAGCGGCCCATCGTTTCCCACGCCCAGTTCGTGAACCGCTCATACCCGCCACGAGTGGCAGGAAGTAGCGCAGGCTCACCCCGGTACACAAGGATCGACTCAGGTGCATCGAACGTGCCATCCATGAAGTCCATGTCGTGCACGACAGACTTCTGCTCAGCGTCATCCCAAATACGGAAGTACGCCCCGCCCTTATCGTCCTCGGTGCGCAGCGCCTTCCACAGCGACTCATTCCACTGGCCCCTGCGGGTAGTGAAAGTGGAAGCCATATCCGTGAGCAGGTCTTCCACGAACTTGAGTTCACCGTCTGTGGCGATCTTGCGGAACCGGGATGCGAACATAGGCCAGTCCTTGCCACGCCTCGCCTCAGCCAGCACCTCTTCCACGATCTCACGCATAGCAAGACCATTAGATGCACCAGCAGCGTTGTACGCCTCCCAGAAGCGGGGCAAGCGTTCAAGGGCAGCCTGACCAAGCCGACCGTTACCGACGATGAACTGCAAATGCTGCATCATCGCTCGCGCCTGATTCTCATTCAGACGCCCGCCGACACGCTCAGTCGTGTATCCGGCATCGAAGAAGATGCGCCGGAAAACCTCACCCTCAATGATGGTGTAGTCACCCATGTCATCAACGGCAGGGAACGTTCCGTCCGCAAGGTGCCGTGAAGTTTCGGCAGCATTGTCGCGGTAGATCGTGCCGTACTCAGACTTGAGGAGGCGTTCAGTGGCAGCCATGGCTTGCTGCTGACGTGGCGACAGTTCCGGAATATCCGCACCTCGGCGCAGACGAACAGGGATACCGCGCAGTTCCTTGTCCACGACCAGCATCAACTTGTTCCGAAGAATGGCCTTGACCTGCAGGTCAGCAGCAGCCTCACGGCCACCCTCAGCAGCGAGCAGGCGCTCCTGCTTCGACGTGGTAGGCACGAGCCACTGCGAGAACCGGGCAGCCATATTGTCGTTGACGCGACCGCTCACCGCATCGCGTGACACGCGATCCGAAAGCCGCACAAGCGAAGTGCGAACGAAGCCGAGTTTCTGGTTGGCTCCGACCTTGTTGCTCTTCTCAAGATGCTGCAGCACATTAGCGGCACGCTTGAGCCGATCCTCAGCAACCCGCAGATCACGCTTGTCGATCTCACCGTTATCAAACTTCAAGCGAGCCGCATCAAGTTCCTCGGCAGCCTTCTTGCGATCCAGTGTCGCTGCACGCAGGCGCATGTCGTCACGAGCCGAAGCCTCACGAACCGTCTGGCTCAGTTTCCGGCCACGGGCAAAGTTGCCGACAGTGCCGCCAGTGAGCGCATACAGGCCCACATCCTCAACACCGTTACGCAACTGGAAGCGAGGCCCACCCAGGGTGCCCAGCACCCAGGCGTCCACGATGAGGGATGACACGTTGTTGCTGAACAGCAGCGCGTTGAGCATGGACTTGCGGGCCGTGTAACGATCTAGTGCGGCAAAGTTCGGCATCCATGCCACCGGACTTGTCTGCCCGATGTACTGCGCTGACGACAGTTCCCCACCCGCGTGCATACTGGGGGACACGTAGGTGCGCAGTGCCCCACCTGGCTGACGGGCTTCCTTCTCAAGCGTGCGGGCAATAGTGGACACCGACTCCACAGGCGGGATGTCCTCACCAGCGGCCTTGGCTGCCTTAGCGGCTGCCTGCTGCTGGGCGTGAATGTCGTTAGCGGCCTTCTCAATGTCACGCATGACACCGCCGTGCCGGGCCACACTGAATGGTGCATGCAACTCACGGGAAGCAATACCCGTGACACGCTCAAGAACCTCGGCCTCCACCTCGGGAGCCACAAGGTGCATGCCATTAGCGCGCAGAGAACTGCGCACAATACCCGTGTACGCCACCATGCGAGCGTTCTCACTGGCACCGATCCAGAAGTCCTTGAACAGTGTGGCTGCAGCATGGTCGATGCCAGCCCAACGCATGATCTGATACACCTTGTCCGCATCAGAAGCGTCAGCCGTCACGATGCCGAAACGTGAGTCAGGGAGCGTGGCACCTAGGCGACGCCAGCGATCCACCTTCGCCACGACAGCCTCACTGAACGTGAGGTCGCCCCGTCCGAAGTACCAGCCACGGCGGCGATAGCCTTTGCGATCAGTGCCCAAGGCGGACGTTAGGCGCTCCCGGCTGCCGTAGGCGGTGACGAAGCGGTCAAGGAACCGGGCAACAGCAGTGCGCTGCCCACCGGAATCCATGGCCACGAAGTCACTCAGGCGTGCACCCACAAGGTCTGCGATGTCCTCGCTTCCCAAAGCCGTGAACAGCGCCTCGGTGCGCTCATCAGCGTTCATGGTGCGCCACTCAGGCACCACGTCATCAAGCAGTTTCTCCATGCGGGCCACGCCGGGGCCGCCACGAGACATCACTGAACTGCCCAGGATTTTCCCCGACAGGGAGGCGAACGCCTCCGATGTGCGAGACATATGGGGCATCATGAGGGTGCGCTTCGGCCCCTGCGCAGCCTTCTGCATGCCTTCCGCACGCGCGGCATCCCACACGCGCTCAGGGTTGGGACGGGCAGCGCGAGCGGCCCGAGTTGCCTCCTGTCGCGCCTGCGCTCCGTACTGGCTCAGGAACTCAGCGCCCCGCTTGGACGGGTCAATAAATGGGAAGTTCACGGGCTGGCCCTTGGCCAACTTCTCCGCAGTGTCAAGATCGTCGTAGAAGCGGGCCCAATCGTCAGCCGTGTAGAGTTTCCACTTCCTGCCCAGTTGAGCGAGGCCAGCGGAACCGTATAGGGCTTCACGCTTGATAAAGCGATTCAGCCGACTCTGAGCGTTCTTTTGCGCGGCCAGATTGGTGCCTTCGCGGACATCATCCACAGCCTTGAGGGCCGCACCGAAACTGTCATACCAGCGGCGCACAGCCTTATCCCCACGGATAGCCGTCGCAACACTGCCACCGAATTGGTTAGCGTTTGCCGCCCAACGTGCAGCCTGCAGGCCCTTGACGATCGTGCCGCCGTACAGCAGCGGGTCCATGACGAACCACGACGATACGTTCGCCACGTCGCGTGTCGTGGAAAAGGCGAGGTTCTGCAGGTCGTTGTCAGGGTCCGGCTCAAGGCCAAACGTCTGCGCATACAAGTTGCCCCAGTTGCCCTGATCCAACGCAGCAACCTCAACGAACAGGCTCGCGGCTGTGCGGTCACCGCCCGTGTCCGTGCCGTTGATCATCTGGTTGATCAACGCCTGCGCGTTTGGGTCGGACTCGTGAAGTCGCAGAAAGTTCTGCATGGCGTTCGGGTCTTCCGACTGCGTGGCCATGTAGAAGTCAACAGCAAGATCCACCGCGAAGTCACCGTACTCGGTGCGCAGCCCACTGAGGCCCTGCTGATTCAGTGCACCCGGTGCGGCACTGTCCCAAGCCTGTCGAAGCAGACCGAGCACTCCGCCCTCTTGCTCAGACCGAGGCGCAGCCGTCGTGTCCAGCAGTCCCGTGTCACCTTCTACCGCAGCGAACGGACTAACCGTGCGCAGCAGAATGTTTCCCGCACGTGACGCTTGAACGGAATACTGAAGCGGCACCATTAGTGCGTTCAGTATCGAATTGAAGCCCGTCATCAGGAGGTTCTCCTCCTCGCCCTCCACGGGCGCGGCAGAAGCAGCCTGAGCACCAACGCTCTCACCACGCACCGTGTCGGGTGTACCACCGCGAGTACCGGCAGCGCCACGAGCATTGGCGGCCTGCTCAGCGGCAGCGGCATGCTGCTTGCGCTCCTCGTCCACCAATGCAGCGACAAGCACACGCTGACGCGGGGGAAGGACTGAAACGATTTGCAGAGCCTTGTACTGCAGGCCCATCGTCAACAGTTCCGCAACCGTCTGCGACGTGCGCTTCGCGTAAAAGACTTCGGTGGCGTTAGCCACATCGCCCGGCTTCAAACCCTCTTCGGCAAGAGCCGACAGGGCACCAGGCGCATTATTGGTCAGCCATGCCACCTGCTCCCAGTAACCCTGCGGGGCGGCAAGGCCACCCCAGTTCGGGTAGCGGCCCGGAGTGGGGGAGTCATAGTCAGCCGACTGCGACTCCGCATCAGCACGCGACTCACCGGAGTAGTACGCCTTCTCCGTGGCCGACAACTGATCCGGCACGTACCCGCCGTCAGCGGAACGTGTGCCGTTCAAGAGTCCTTGCAGGAACTCGGCCTGTCGCTCCGCTGAATCAGCCAGCGACAAGCCACGAGCACCAAAGGGACGAAGCATGTTTGCGGCACGCCGAGCCTCAGTAATGCGCTGCTCAAGGCGATCCGCCGTAGACATATGCACCGTTCCCGGCGCGTACAACATGGGGTTCTGCGTGACCGGACGGTACCGGGCAGGACCCATCGGGATCGGGGCCGTCTGCATGAACACAGGGTCCATGGATGCAGTGGGGAACTCCATCGTGGAGGTCTGCTGGATGCGGCCCACCACACCAAGGTTCGATGCGCCAGTCACATACGCAGGAGGATTCTTGCTCTCCTGATTCGCTCGCTCTTTGCGAGTGTATTCAGCCACTACAGACCCCGCTGCTGCAGAATCAGCGCCAGGGTTTCAAACTCGCCCGTAGTGTCTCGCGCGGCCAGGCGCATAAGGACGTTACTCGGGCGCTCACCGCCCTGACCAAGTGAAGGGCCAGGACCCGGCCCAAGTACCGCCCCTGACGTGACCGGCTCCTCCGGTCGCTGCGTGGGGGAGAACAGCGGCGTCGCCTGCTCCTCCACCATGCGAGGCTGCGATTGACGTGCACGTCGTACACCCGCTGCAGCGTTGTCTGTCTCTGCCATAGGCGCTGCGGTTTGCATGTCATAGAAATCCTGCCCGTCCCCATACGGCATGCCGGAGGCGTACCGTGCGGGCTGACCGTCAGTGCGCTGGGACAAAGCACCCGGCCCACTCACCGGGGCCGGGTTACTGGGGGTGCGCATCCCACCATGACCATTAGCCATGCGTTTGGCTCCCCTCAATCAGATGCTTCTTCTACCTCTTCGGACTCCGACTCAAACTCCTCATCGTCCTCATCAGTCGTGAGGACGTAATCGGAAATGTCGGAGAGTGCCTGCTTGAACATGGCACCCGCTTGCTTACCCATGTCGTTCAGCACATCCGGGTAGTAGGCCACGTTCTCCACGTGTAGTGAAACCATCGTTTCAGCCCACCGGATCTGCAACGCAATATCTCCACGCTGACTCACCGTGGCCTCCTACCACTAGATGTAACTAACGTCAGTGCGATCCCTTACCGGAACCCTTAGTGCCACCGGGCTGATGACCAAGGCGAAGGTCACCATGCTTCGGGGCAGGTGCCTTCTTGTCCATCAAAGGCTCCTGCGTGTGCGGCTTGCCGTGCGTTCCCTTATTGGGCTGAGGCATTGTTTCTCCCTATACCTTGCGCTTCTTCTTGCCTGACTGTCCTGGTGTGTAACTCATGGAGTAACCGCCAGGCTTCGACTTCTTTGGACCCTCTGCGCCCTTCTTTGCGGCAGCGGTTCGCTTCCGAGCGGCCTTCTCTTCGACCACATCCCTGGCGTCAAGTATTCTGCGATACCGCTGACGAGTTCGGGCGCGCTCTGGCGGGAACCTCAGGTCAGCCAAGTTTCTTGGATCTCCCGGCTTCGCTGCTGGCATGTCACCACTTCACCTTGTCTGCCCAATAGGCTGCGCTCATCTTGCCTTTAGCAATATTGCTTGCGTGCCGAGCCTTGAACGACGCCTGACGCTTCGTAGGCTGCTTGTCACCAGTAACGCCCTGCTGGCCAAACCGGATCGTCTTCACCTTGTCACCGTCTTTCGCAACGACAACGTGACTCTTGGTGGGGTGGCTGGGTGTGCGCTTCGGCTTGTTGTAGCCGTCCACACCGGCCCGCTCAAGGCGGGGATCTTTCTTACTTGCCACGCTTCTTCACAGGCTTCGGCTTAGGGCCACCCTGACCAGGACGAGGACGAGTCGTAGGCTTTGGCTTGGCAACCATCTGACCCTTCTTCTTGGTCGGATCAGTTGGGGTCCTGATGAAACCGGGACGCGACGGGTTCAACTTCTCACCGTTCTTCTTCATTCCAGGCATCAGCGAGCCTTCTTCTGGGCGGGCTTATTCATGGCAACACCACGACCACCAGCCTTGCCCTCAACCGGACCCTTCACGGAACGCTTCGGACCCTCAGCGCCCTGCTTGGCGGCAGCCTTCTTGGCAGCAGCCTTACCGGCAGGCGTGTACGGGAACTTCTTGCCATCAACGTTAGGCACTACTTGCTCCGCTTCTTAGGTGTCGCCTTCTTAGCGACAGGAACCGACTTCTTCGGACCCTCAGATCCCTTAGTCGTAGCGAACGACACCGCCGCGCCAGCAGCAGCACCGGCCACAATGCCGCCAGCAACCTTGCGCTTCGTTGCGGCCTTCGCGGCAGCCACCCGACGCTCATAGGCAGCCTTACCGGCAGCGACACGGTTCTCGTTCTTAGTGATGTACGTGCGGGCTGCAGCCGACTGCTTGTTCTGCGCCTTCGTCGGGCCACCGCCACGAGCCGAACCACTACCCGAACCGCCAGCGCCGCCACCTACGCGACCGCTACTGCTACCCTTTGCGGGCATAACAACTCCTATGCGGGTATGCGCCGGGAAACACCGGCAGTCAGATTGGGTTCGCCACGACCCGTAAGGCTGGCCATAAGCATCTGCAAATCAGGGCGACCACCAGGGGCCATACCCGCCTGGCCAGGGGCAACACCACGAAGTAACCCAGTTGCCTCGTTGATGCCCTCAAGACCACCGCCCGCCCCAGGCTGTACCTCACCGGGCGCGCCCATCATCGTTTCGGCTGCGCCACCGGGAGCCTCACCTGGGGCAAGCGGCTGCTCCTCGGGAGCAAACGCCTTCGCAACCACCTCTTCGATGGAGCGTCCACGTTGTCTTCCGAGGATGATTTCTGACAAGCGCGCCAGGATCTCACCTGGGTCTTGTCCGTTCTGTGCGAGGACCGGGATTGCCTGCGCGTAACCGGCAACAGCCTGCTTGAGCGCGTCCCGCATTTCCTCAATATCGACCTTCGACTCTTCTTCGCTCGCGTCAAGCGCGAACGGCATCTGGCGTCGAAGAAAGTCTCTGCTAATCAGTTTGTCGCCACGAGCCTGCAAACCAAACACGAGTGCACGGTTCGGGTCCAGGCCAGCCATCAGACCGTACTGCACGTCCACCGTGTAGTCGCCCTTGATGTCCCTGTCGGGGCGGTACTTGATCTCATACGGGGTGCCGTCCGCGTTACCGCGCACCGACTTCTCCACCGAACCGTAAATCTTCTCGTCCACGAACAGGGCCTTGCGCACAAGGTTCGTGAACCCGACCGCGAACATGGCCTGAGCCGTGCGAATCTGCGAATCGAACCCGGACATGAGTGCCTGCACACCGCGACCCGTCACAATGGACGCATCGACGTTGCCGCCACGAGCCTCCGGATACCGGGAACCCTGCCGCAACTCCATGTCCAGCACGGACTGCTGCGCAAACGCCGACTGCGGAACCTCAATCGGGACACGGCGTACCTGCTGGCCGTTCGCGGTACGGATCACCGCATCAGGGCCCAAAGCAAGTTCCTGCGCATCGGGTGGCATCACGATAGGTGCCTGCACCGACTTCTGTGCCGCTTCCAGGCTCAGCAGCGCGAAACGTGCCTTCGCCACCTGCACCGCGAGCACATCATCGAACTGGCCGTGCGGCTCATCGTCCACACCGGGACGCTGAATCCACTCACATAGCACCTCACCCACCGGGTTCGGTACACGAGTCAGCACCAGGCCCTCGTTCGACGGCATGAACAGCAAGTCCTGATAGCGGTCGTGATATCGCACGACCTCCACCAGATCACCGCCACCACCACGAGAGGCACCCATGATCGCGGACTCAAGTTCGGGGTAGGCGTACACGAGTTCATCGCGTGTCTTGTAGAACGAGAAGAACGCCGCAGCGAGGCGACCCCACCTGTCAAACATGGGGTACGCGCCGATAGCGTCAAGGAAACGGATGCGCGGCATCTTCTCGTCCGCGTCCACTTCCACCATCGCAGGCACGAAACCATACGTGACGTAACGGTCAGCAGCGGTGTACATCTGCCGCTGCACATCCGAGTAGGCGATGTAGCCGTTGACGATCTTGCCGCGCTTCTCCGCAAACTCCCGGGCACGGTCACTGACCGCCTTGGACGATGCACAGTTGAACGACGGTAGCGGGGCCATCACCTCGGCCAGATCACGTGCCGCCACATCCACCATGTTCGCCACGATGCCCCGATCAAACGGGCCCTCGGGGAACAAGTCCGGGTACACGTCACGCATGCGGCCCTGCCGCACCGCCAGCACATTCTGCATGCGCCGGTCACGGTCAGCGAAACGTGTCTTCGCCCTGCCATACAGGGAGCGCACCTCACGCAAACCTTGCTGCCTCGGCTCGTCATACTTATCCGAAGCGGAGTGGATGTCAGGATTCCACAAATCCATGTATAGCCTCCGCTATCTGTATGTCGGCTGCCAAGAGCCTTGCGCTTCCATGTCCAGCAAGTTGATGACCGACTGTTGCGACTTGTCCCACGGGGTGTGGAACATGCTCATCGCGTGATGCCTCGTGAAGTTCTGTAGCGACACCACACGGTCCCGGCACGCCAACTCGAAAAACCACAACGCCATCACAAGGTCCGTCTTCGCCTTCTTACCCAAGTCAGGCGACCACGTAACCAACTGCTCCACGAGAGCCTTCGCCGCTTCCGAGAACGACGTGGACGGCAGTTCAATCAACTGGCGTTTCTCCTGCCAGTTCTGAAACAGCACCGTCATCGACGCCACACCGAAATCAGCGTCATGCTTATTGGAGCCAGTGAAGTGCGGGCGGATCACGGTGCCCCGTGCCGCGCAATAATCATTCACTTCACGGTCATGCACCAAGAAGCCTTGAAAGCCGTTCTTCTCAATGCGCCACTCAGCGATCCGATACTTGTCTGACCACGACATGATCAGTTCACGGATCTCATCGGGTTTCACACCCGGCTTGTTGAACACATCGAACACGTAACGTTTCTGTGTCTGCGGGTCCAACCCGCCCACAATCGCTGCTGTGTGCCCCGTCGTGGCCGGGTCAAGCCCCGCCACAATAATCAAACCTTCGTCACCGTTCGGCCTGCAGTTCTGCATACCTTTCGGCATCAAACCTGTCATGCGGTTACCGTTCACCGCTGCAGCGACCGATTGCGGGTCAAAGATTGCATCGTCTGCGACCTGCGCCTGCATGTACACCATCGACCATGTGCGCGGTGTCATGCGGGCCCGCTTCTTGAACAGGCGCTCCCCATTCCACTTCGGGAACAAACCCTCAGCGTCCGGGTCCATGTCCTCGCCCCGCGCCCCAATCTCAGGCAGGTTCGACTTCGGCCACAGAGTTTCCCAGTCGTCGGCCTTGTCCGCGAACGTCAGCACGGCAGGCATCGCCAGGTACGACCAGGGGGAGGTTTCCTCCGGGTAGCGGGCCGGGTTCCGCAACTCCAAGTAGAGATCCTTAGATGCCAGGCGGGTGCCGACCACGAGCAGGGAGCCACTGGGGGAGAGGCGGGACACGACTTCGGATTGAATCCAGTCGATCTGCTTGTCGTACTCGTGGGCGTTCGTCCCATCCACCACGTCATCAAGAATGATCAAGTCTGCGCGGGCACCATAAATGTGTCCCCGTACACCCAGGGCTTGCACCGTGGGGTCCTTCTCACCCGAGTCACGGGAGGCACCAGACACGTAAATCATGTCTTGGGTCCACGACGCGCTATCAGAGTCATACCCGCCAGGGGGGCCGTACCGGGTTTGCAGCAGCGCATACTTCGGGTGGGTGAGGCGGGTCTTGATGCCGTACAGGAACTTGCGGGCCATCGCCATCGTCTTCGACACCACCATGACACGAATGTTCGGGTCCATGGCGATCCGGTAGGTGACGTAGTTCATGGTCACCGTCGTGGACTTCGCGTGCTCGGGGGGCATGTTCACGATGCACAAATCCGGCTCGCCGGTTTCCCACGTCATGCCAGGGTGCAGCCAGGAAGGCTCGCGGCCTTCAATCATGTCGATCACGTTCTGCGCATGCGGGAACACCCGTGCGTCCAGAAACTTCTCCGAGAAGTCCGCGAACGATATGTTGCGGGAATCCTCGGCTTCAACCTTCATCGCCTCGGCCATGTCCAGCCGAAGCCGGTCCACATCCCGCGCAAAATCCCTATCCGTGCGCCGCCACGACTCATACGTCGGACGCGAACGCCCAATCACATCCAGCGCCCGAGCCACCGTCTGCCCCTGAGCCAACTGCTCAAGCAGCAACCGCTTTGAATCCTCCACCTGCCTGCCCCTGGCCTTCACCTCACCTTTCGGCACAGCAAGACCTCCATACGCCGGGTCAACAATCAGCAGACGCCGAAGCCGACAGGCTGAGGCGGACAAAGGGGCACCAAACGCCAAGTAAGAAAGGTGGCCAACACCAGGCGAGCCGTAGGCGAGCCTGGGCATGCATGCCTACTCAGCATGCTTGCCTAGCCTGCATGCAACGGCGACCCCTTCAAAGGGTCGCCTTAGCCAAGAACAAACGCTTCGGCGGCTGAGGCGGCGGTAGCCGCCGAAGCAAAGACCCCTCACTAGTATAACGCTGTTGAAAAATCGGATCTTTCAACCTCGTGGGGGATATTCCAAGGAAAGTTGTACTTATATGTCCCACAATGCCCGAAAATAGTCCCGCATAGCGGAACACACAGCATGCCCCCGCAAGCACCCCCAGCAAGCCCGACAAGTGCACTTCTGCAGGGGGATATTTATATGTATATGTGTACATCTATAAAAAGCACTGGGGTCATGTGTGTACGGTTCGCCCGATTCTGGCAGGCATGGGGGGCCCACATCGGCGCATTGGCCCACTAGTGCACCCCCCGGGGGGTGGGGGGTGGCGACCGGCGGGCCCCCGGGGGGCCCACGGTACGCATACCTAGCGGGTGGGACTGTCACCCCCTTGCATGTTGTGCCTTGCCCGGGGCCATGCTCTGCCGGTGCTGGCCTTGCCGTGCCGGGGTGTGTGCCTGCCTGTCTTGCCTGCCATGCGTGCCGGGCTAGGGCTAGGGCTTGGCCGGGCTAGGGGTGGCGCTGGCCTACCGTGAGGGTGTGACCTAGATCACACTGGCAATGTCGGCGTGCCTCTTGACGTAGGTGTGGCAGTGCTACTATCGTCCCTACTAGATCGACAACTACACAAGGCGGGCCCGCGGACACAAGCGGGCAGCACCGAGAGGTAGCACGACCCGCACCACGGTGCCCCGGCAGGGGCGAGGCGGGCAACGGTGACCATGATCCTCCCGGGCCGCACGAGGGCTAGCGCGTAAGGGACCGACCACGGGACTAACGGGAAGCCTAGGCGATCACCTACCCCGGCAGGGGTGGCCAGAGCCAGGCAAGCGGACGATACGTGGCACGACGAGACGCGCGACACCCTCACTCTGCGAGGCAAGCCGGGGCGTGTGTAGCCCTATGCGACGGCTTGCCCCTTGCGGTGTGCCCCGGGCATTGGGCCCGGGGCAGACTGTGGGGAGGCAGTGATGGACACGTGCTATCGGATGCACTGTGGCAGGACGTTAGGGCTAGCCCGCTACGCGGTGACATACCGGGCCGAAGGTGTGCCGGTGACAGATACGCGCATGTATTGCGGGGAGCATGCCGAAGGTGTGCATATCCCGCTGGACTGCTCGCACGACGGGCCACGGTGCGCGCATAAGACATGCCCTAACCCTGAGAGGGTGGCGACGGCATGAGCCGGGCGGGCGTGGACGTGTGCGGCGAGTGTGCTGCCCCTGTCGGGGGTGTGACGTGTTGGCCGTGCGGCGTGGTGCATCCGGTGGCCGCTAGTTGGCGGGTGTGCATGTTGCGCTTCGATCATAGGAGGGGAGCATGAGCGGGGCAGTGCGGCTAGGTGACCTCGTGGTGCCCACTAGGGCTACGTGCGGGGAGTGTGGCCGGGTGTTCGATCTGCTAGATGAGGATGATGCCGGGGAGTTCTATTACGGCCACGACTGTGAAACATTGTAGGATGCCACAGTGGCGGGCCGATACTGGCCCGCCCGTGGTGCTGGCTTACCGGGCTGGCCGGTGGGCTTGCATCACGCTAGGAGGCAGACAGTGATGACAACGACTAATGACGTGCCCCGGGTGTGGGTGGGGTGCCTTGCGTGCTACAACGCGGGCAGGCTAGTGGGCGAGTGGATCGACGCCACGGAGGCGGCTGACAGTGTGGCCGATCCGGAGTGGTGCATCGGCGTGCATGGCCCGGCATTGGGTGCCGATGAGGCAGTGGCCGACCACGAGGAGTGGTGGTGCTTCGATCATGAGGGCTTGCCGATCACGGGGGAGTGCTCCCCGCAGGAGGCGGGGCAGTGGGCGGACGCTATCGCCGGATGCGTGGCCGAGACTGGCGCACCCCTGGCGGCGGTGCTGGCCTATGCGGACAACTTCCACGCGGACGGCCCGCATGTGTTGGATGACTTTCCTGAGGCGTGGTCGGGGGAGTGGGACACCGAGGCGGACTTTGCGTATGACGTGGCCGAGTCGTGTGGATACATTCCCACGGGCGAGGACGCGGCCAATAACCCTCTCTTGACGCACATTGACTGGGACGGCTGGACTCGTGACCTGTTCATGGGTGATTACTGGTCGGCCCGCAACCCTGACGGCGGTGTGTTCGTGTTCCGTAACGATTAGTTACATGCCACACTGCGGGTGTGGTGGCCCCTACTAGCAGGCACCCTCGTGCGAGCCGGGGGAGGGGCGCGAGGCCGGGCGCAGGGCTTGGCCAAGTTAGGGAGGCAGTGGTGTTGACGTTCATTAGTGATGCGGGGCACGGGTGGCTGGCCGTGCCTATGGACACGTACCCGGATGCGTTGCAGTACGGGACGGGCTGGGGGTACGTGGACCGTGCTGCGGGCATGGCGTATTTGGAGGAGGACTGTGAGGCCCCGGCGTTCATGCGTGCGCATGGTCTTGGCCCTGATGACGTGCGCTTGGAGTACGTGTACGGCGACTGGCCTGGACGTGGCCTGCCCCGCCTGCCTGAACGCATGAAGGTGTGACGTGAACGTCCACGTGACTGACGACGGCACGCGCCTCGTGTGCGCATGGTTCGCCTTGTGCACTAACCCTGCCGAGTGGGCGACGAGCGGCCCGGTAGGTGACGGCGAGTTCGGGATGGTGCCTATCTGCCAGCGGTGCGCTGACCGCATGGGCATCACTGACCTGCAGGAATACGAGGTGCACGTGCATGAGTGACCGCGTAAGCGGTGGCCCCGTGAGCATGGTGCCAGGTGCGACCCCTGGCCGGGGCACTAGCCCGGCATGGTGCCGGGTGAAGGAGGAGGCAGATATGAGCACGACAGTGATCGAAGGCACGACGGTGGACACGGTGACAGTGATCCCAGTGCGGGCCGAATACTTGCGGAGCCTGGCTTGCGCTGCGGTAGCGGCAGGCAAGGATGACACGCTGCCCACCTTGACGGGTGTGCGCTTGGAATGGGGGCCCGGATACTTGCGGGCCGTGGCCACTGACCGTTACCGGCTGGCCATCATTGAACACACGGGCGAGGACACGGGCAGCGCCGTGGAGGGTGTGGCGTTGGTGCCTGCGAAGGAGTTGGTGGCATATGTCAAGACGTTGCCGAAGCCGAAGCGATGGGGCCTGCCCGCAGTAGTGATGGTCAAGCCGGGTGAGGGTGAGGTCACGTTCACGTGCACGTCACCGGATGGGGAAGTGACACGCACGATCCGCACCCTGGATGGGGAGTTCCCGAAGTATGCAAGCCTCGTGCCCACCGAGTTCAAGGACTTGCCTGCCGAGGGTATTGCCATGAATCCGCAGTACGTGGCGGACGTGGCGAAGATGCCGGTGGTGAAGAACACCCCGGTGCGGGTGCAGTTCACGGCACCGAACCGCCCGATGGTGTGGCGGGCTGGCGGTGTGGACGAGGGCTTGACGTGGAAGTACCTGCTTATGCCGGTGCGTCTGGCTGGCTGATTGTTACATGCCACGAGAAGTGGTGGCCCCGGCTAGTGCGTGACCGTGGTGCGAGTCCACGGCGGGGCACGCGCAATAGGGCGCAAGGAATGGAGGCAGTGATGCAGTGCCAGGTTGATGTGTACGGGGAGCGCAACGACTCGCTGTTCGTGCAGTTCGATACGGATACGGGTGAGGCTGACCTGGGGATGCGTGTATTCCAGGGCAAGATCGGTGAGTTTCGTTTCGAGTGGCTTGTGCAGTCGATGGATGCGACTGAGGTGTGGTCGCTGATCCAAGCGCTGCTGTTTGCCGCTGATCACATGCCGAGTGAGTCAGACATGGATTGCCCGGAGTGTGTGGCTGAGCAGGCTAAGGCGAAGGGAGGCAAGTCATGAGCACGGTGTGGGCTGACAACGAGCAGCACTGCTACTGCGAGTGGTGCGAGGCCGATGGTGAGTGCGCTTGCGCAGATTGTGAGGGCAAGTGATGCGTGAGTATTGGGTGCGGTTGGACGCATACGTGCAAGACAACACGCTAGATCACGCTTTGGAGCGTGCCGTTGATGCCCTATCGGGTATCGCTGTCGAAGTTCATGTAGTGGAAGGAGGGCAGACAGGTGATTGAGGCGATCACGTTCATCGTGTGCGCGTTCATCATTGGGCCAGCGATCTTCATACTGGTCGATGAGTGGCGTGAGTTGCGGGCTGACCGTGACTATTACAAGGAGTTCTATGAGCACATGCGTGCATCGGAGATTGACGCAAGCAAGCAGCGGCACCCTGCCGTTGTTGTAAGTAGCATGCCACGACTGAGGAGGATCAAGTGAGTGTCCGTGAGTTGGCGAAGTTCATTGACAAGGAGTGCCTACTGCCGGTGGATGGGATGGAGTTCCCGGTGAAGGTGGCTGACGTGAAGCAGTCCTACGGGAACCTGCGATGCCTGGTGCATCCCATTGGTGGCACGGGTGGCGCATGGGTGGATGCGTTGCGGCTTGGTATCACGGGGGAGGACGCATGAGTAGGGCGAAGATGGAGTTGAACTTTGAGCATCGTGAGTTCGTGGCGATGCTGGATTGCCTGGTGCTTGGTATCACGGAGGCGGTGTCTGACATGGAGTTAGAAAGGCCAACACGTGTAGATCCTGGCGATGTGTTGCAGGCAATACGTATTGCGGAGCACATGACGGAGGCGATCAGGACCGGGAGGGTTCATGACCACGTGGGCTGATCTTTGCCGTGAGGAGGGCTGCACCGAAGGTATCTATGGGGATCGTTACTGCCAGGCACACTATTGGGATAACCGGCACACGGTGCTGATGGAGGCTCTTGCTGGTGCGGAGCCGACACACCCTGACTTACTGCCGGTGAAGCCGTTACGTGTGGAGTGGGGGAAGGCGGGGTGGGCGGCGTACGTGCCGCTGCCTGAGCCTCGTGACGATCATCCGTGCCGGGACCATCCGGATGACTTTTTCGCTGAGGAGAAGGATCGTGCGTCCGCGTCTACGGAGAAGTGGAAGCGGGCGATGGTGTCGTGTATGCGGTGCCCGAGTCGTGTGCCGTGTGCCGAGTACGGGATTGCTCACTCTCGTGACTTCGGTATTTGGGGTGGCACGACACCGAAGGACAGGAAGCGCATCTTGCAGGTGCGTGGCCAGGTGTTTGTTGAGTTGCATGCGGCTTGGGGTAGGGACGACATGAAGAAGGAGGCATCATGAGTGTGCTGTTTCGCCCCGGCTACGGCCCGGGTGAGCATGATGAGGTGTGTCCGATGCGTAAGTGCACGGCGTGCCGCACTGGCAACTTCGATGAGTGTGAGGCCACGGATGTTGAGCATCCGTGCTGGTGCGTTCCTATCCGCATGGGCCGTAACGCTGCGCTGCAGGAGATAACTCGGGACTTGCGCTACTACTTGGATACCAACCGTGCCGTGGTGTGTGGTGGCAGACATGCCAGGAGCCTTGCATGAGGCCACTGCCGAGCATGATCAACAAGGTGGCGAAGCGCCTGGATGAGCCAGCCGATGACGTGAATGGGCTGGCGAAGGAGATCGTGGCCCTCATCTATGAGGCATGGGAGAAGCAAGGGCACTACATCGTGGTGGTCACGGAACCTAGCGGGCTTTGGCATGCGTGGGGGCCGTACGCCACGGTGAAGGAGGCACACAAGTCGATCGGTGACCCGATCATTGCGTGCCGTGAGGGTGCCCGTGGCGTGCTGCTGAAACTACACAAGGACGTGCA
>Ga0208222_1000069_pt1 | contig 26238 bp, 19 predicted proteins | sample LakMenEpi13Sep09_FD_150694 | JGI IMG/M metagenome (GOLD analysis project Ga0208222, IMG submission 150694) | Freshwater microbial communities from Lake Mendota, WI - 13SEP2009 deep hole epilimnion (SPAdes) | ecosystem: Environmental > Aquatic > Freshwater > Lentic | place: Lake Mendota, Madison...
GATCGGTGCTGTCGGTGGTAATGGGATCGGTGTAGCCGGAGTGGCTTGGAACGTCAAAATGATCTCAGCGAAGTTTCTTGGTCCGACTGGCGGAAGCATCAGCGCAGCGATCCAAGCGGTCGATTACCTGACGAACCTCAAGGTCAATCACGGGGTAAACATCGTAGCCACCAACAACTCTTGGGGTGGCGGTGGATACTCTTCTGCTTTGCACGCAGCGATCATCCGAGCCGCCAACGCCGGGATCCTGTTCGTGGCAGCCGCTGGCAATAATGCACTCAATAACGACACAACGGCTAACTATCCTTCCAATTACTCGACGTTGGTCGGAGTCAGCGGCACTCCGGCTGCCAGTTATGAAGCGGTCATTGCCGTCGCATCGACCACGTCGACCGGCGGGTTATCGAGCTTCTCGAACTATGGTGCAACCCAAGTGGACATCGGAGCCCCCGGATCGAGCATCCTTTCCACTTTGCCCGGAAATACCTATGGAACCTACAGCGGTACTTCGATGGCTACACCGCATGTAACCGGTGCGATCGCTGTGTATGCGGCTGCCAAGCCCAACGCCTCAGCGGCAGCGATTCGCGAAGCGATCCTCGGTTCAGCGGTTCCCACAGCCAGCTTGGCTGGCAAGACCCTCACCGGTGGACGATTGAGCGTTCTAGATGCGATCAATTATGTCCGTACACCAACCATTTCGATCTCCAGCGCCAGTGGTTCAGAATCGGTCAATGGAGCCAACGGAGTCATCGATTTCACAGTGACCCTGAGCGAACCTCTGGGCCAAGACATATCGGTCAACTACAACACTTCCAACGGCACAGCGACCTCCGGGTTGGATTACACCTCGGTTTCCAATGGAATCCTGACCATTCCCGCCGGTTCCACCCAAGCGACCATTCGCGTCAACCTAATCAACGACACGTTGGTCGAACCCAACGAAACCTTTTTTGTCACCCTCAGCGGTGTGAGCTCTTCGGCAGTGGTCCTAGGTAGCAGCCAAGCTACCGGAACCATCCTCAACGAGGACTCAACCCAACTTTCGATAAGCGATGTTGCGGCTCTGGAAAGCTCTGGAACGTTCCGCTTTACGGTAAGCTTGAGTCGACCAAGCGCTTCGAACGTGACGGTCCGTGTAGCGACTGCCAACGGCACAGCAAAGTCTGGCAAGACCGCCGACTACACCGCACTGAGCGGCACACTGACCTTTGCTCCTGGCGAGTTGACAAAGACCGTATCGGTCAGTGTCCGCAACGACACGAGAGTCGAATCCAACGAAACTTTCTTTGTCAACCTATCGAGTGCATCAGGTGCAACGATCTCCGACTCGCAAGGGATCGGAACGATTCTTGATGACGACGGAGCAGGCGGAGCAGGCGATGCTGGCCCTAGCCGTTTCCACGGTGGTGGCTCGCCAGAGCTGTTATCCTCTGGGGATTGGCAAGAACTAATCGATAGCTTCGGTCGACGACGAGGAATTCGACGCTAAGGCCTCGAATTAGGGTTGGGTGGTTGGACGCGAAAGCGACAATCGGAAAGTCGTCCCGACACCCAATTGACTCTCAACACCGATGGTACCTCCGATGGCGATCGTCAAATGCTTGACGATCGCCAATCCCAAGCCGGTCCCACCGGCTTCTCGCGACCTAGCTTTATCCACCGTGTAGAACCGCTCAAAGATCCGGTCGATATCCGAGGCCGGGATACCGATCCCCTGATCGATGACCAAAATCTCTAGTCGATTCCCGTTGGGGATTGCTCGAAGAATCACCGTTGCTCCTGGTTTGGAATAACGGATTGCATTGCTGAGCAAATTCCCAAGGATTGTGCGCAGCGAATCGAAGTCTCCCAAGACCATCGGATCTGGCGGTTGGCTTGAGGATCCGATTTGATCGTCGATGGTGATCTGGTTGGCGTCAGCAACGGTGCGAAGTTCTTTGATGACCGAACTGATCAGATCGGCCAACCGCAAAGGGCTCAGCGGTAGCTTATCAGGCATTGACTGAAGTCGGCTCAGTTGCATAACGCCTCGAATCAACTGCTCGAGCTTATTGGCCTGTTCGCCGATGCTCGTCACAAAACGATAGCGGGCATCCGGATCATCCAATGCGCCCATGAGCAAAGTCTCCGAGTAGGCTTTGATCGCCGATAGCGGCGTCTTTAATTCATGCGAAACGTTCGCGGTGAAATCCTTGCGGTAGTTTTCAAGTTGCTTGACGCGTGTCTCATCGCTAATGACCAGAAGCACAGCGGCAGCAGGTGCGTCTTTGGGTTCTGCTGAGTGGTTCTTCAGGCGAGAGGGTACCGAGCGCTTAGCCACCGGTTTGTTTTCGGGACTGATGCAGTAGGCTCGAATGCGGAGAGTCACATTTTGCTCCGAGGCATCGGTCGAATCGAATTCGCAATCGAGCGACTGTCGATGCGATTGAACATCTTGCACCAGTTGCAGTATTTTAGGTTGGCGTATCAACTCGATCAGTGGGATACTATCGTGAATGCGTGTCCCGAGATTCAAGAGTTTGACTGCTGCGCGGTTGGCAAACAGGAGTCGAAGATCTGAGGAAAATGCCAAGATCCCTTCAGGCATCGCCGAAAGAATAGCATCGGATGTCTCGGATCCACTGAGGTTGGTATATGCGTTTTGGTGCAATTGATCGCATAACGCGATTAGCTCTCTTCCCACCGGATCGATGTTGAGAACCTGAGGAAACATCTCTAGGAATTCAGTTCGCTCCAGAGGTCGCTTTACACGCGATCGTATCGTTTGCAAGGTATCGCGTAGGTTGTTGGTCGCGCGAGCGGTTTGCCAAAGGACAAAAGCCAATGAGGCTCCACCGGCTAAACCGAGCACTCCAAAAACAACAGACCGCAAGACCCAAGGGAAAAGAGGCTTGCGAACCCGTCGTCCATAGAGCATCCACTCCGTCGGAGCACTCGTGGTTGGGTCTTTGATCGGTTGCCTTACCACGATACGGTAATACCGATTGGGTTCCTGAACCCACTGCGTGGGTGCAACGACCAGCGATTGCCTAGCGCGATCACCAAGTGATGCGTCCGAAATGATTTCCACTTCACCCCAATTCATCTTGCGCAAGCCTTCAGCAAGCTGCAACCACTGCTGGCGATCCAGGCTGCTTGAGAGGGTCCGAGAAAGCAGATTCGCTTCCTGCGTCATTTCAGAGGCTTGTTGAGAGAACCAACGTTGATCCTCAGCGCGATGCATCCATGCCGAGACCAAAAGGCCCGCAAGACTACCAATCAGTGGCAAGGATACCAATCGCCATGGAAAACTCGCTCTCATCCTCTGCCAATATCTCTTGCCTGATGGAACTTGCCAACACGAAGCCCTACATACCCTTGGGATTCCCCGTTACGCTGAGTATACTCTCAAGGGCTTCAAAATACGCCCTCATCACTCGCGAATCCGATCATGCTTTTGAAATCCTACCGGCTTGTTGTTGGTTTGTGTTGCTTGCTAGCCGTGGCTCTTGCTGGCTGCCAGAAGCCAACCCCCAAACCGGTCGCTCCTGTCTTGAAAATCTCGACCGTCATGGCAGTCTCCCAAGCCATCACCAATTTCGATGAATTTGTCGGTAGAACCGATTCGGTAGAAACAGTCGAAGTCCGTGCTCGGGTCACCGGGTACATCAAGCAAATTCACTTCACCGACGGTCGTGTGGTCCAAGAAAACGACTTGCTCTTCTCGATCGAACCAGATGTTTACCAAGCCGCCCACCAGCAGGCACTTGCCAAAATCGATCTGATGAAAGCCCGCGTCGGACTTGCCAAAAGCAAGCTAGCCCGCGCAAAAAGCCTCATCGATGTCCAAGCGATCTCTCAGGAGGAATATGAAGAAAATGTCGCGGCATTGACCGAAGCTCAGGCTCAGGAGGTCTCGGCCCAAGCCGACTCGCAGATCTCCGCCTTGGACCTGAAGTACACCCAAGTCCGTAGCCCCATCAGTGGTCGTATCGACCGAGCTTTGATCACACCAGGCAATATCGTCACCGGTGGACTCGGAAGCGGAACCCTCCTGACGACCATCGTCAAGAACGATCCGATGTATGTTTATTTTGATGTCGATGAACAAGCCGTCTTGCGGTACCAACGTATGACTCGAACGCAGAATGAAAACGAAGGAACCAGCGGCAACTCGGCCCGCGACCTAAAATCGTTCGAGATCCCATGCATGGTCCAATTAGGTGATGAAAAGGATTTTCCTCACCCAGGAAAACTCGACTTCCTGCAAAACCGTATCGACGAAAAAACCGGCTCGATCAAACTCCGTGCCGTCCTGGACAACAAAGTCAATTTGCTCAAATCCGGGATGTTCGTCCGCATCCGTGTACCCGTCTCCGAACCCTACGATGCGGTGTTGGTTCCTGAAGCATCGATCGGAGTCGATCAAGACACCCGATACGTAATCGTCATCGGTTCCGATAAGAAACCGCAACGACAGAGCGTGGAACTCGGACGCTCCATCGGTGCTTGGAGAGTGATCACCAAAGGGCTCTTGCCGGGCGCTGAAGTCGTCTATCGAGGTCTACAACGTGTACGTCCAGATGCAGAGCTTCAGATCCAACGAATCGATGTTCCCATGGACTTTGATTCCATGCCCAAAGGAGCTCAGTAATGCTCTCGAGGTTCTTCATCGATCGGCCTATCTTCGCAGCGGTTATCTCGATCCTCATCACCTTGGCAGGATTGGTCTTTGTCTGGCAATTACCCATTGCACAGTACCCGGAGATCACGCCACCGACGGTCCAAGTCGCCTGCGTTTATCCAGGTGCAAGCGCTTCGGTAGTCTCCGAAACCGTCGCGGTCCCTATCGAACAACAAATCCTCGGTGTCGAGAACATGCTCTACATGTCGACCCAATGCACCAATGACGGGGGTTGCTCAATCAGCGTTACCTTCGAAGTCGGCACCGATTTGGATATGGCCACTGTGTTGGTCCAAAACCGCGTCAACTTGGCCCTTCCAAGTCTTCCTAGCGAAGTCAAACAGACGGGCGTTTCGGTCAAGAAGCGATCGCCAAGCATCCTGCTGGTGGTCAATCTGATCTCGCCCGACGAGTCGAGAAACCAGTTGTATTTGAGCAACTACGCAACCATACAACTGCGGAACGAATTGGTCCGTGTCCCCGGGGTCGGAGATATCAGCTTCCTAGGACAACTCGATTACTCGATGCGTGTGTGGCTCGATCCGACCCGAATGGCTACCTTAGGAATCACCGCCAGCGACGTGATGCAATCGCTGCGCGAGCAGAACATCCAAGTAGCTGCCGGCTCTCTAGGACGCGAACCGATGCTCCCTGGGCAGTCGTTTCAGTATTCGCTATCTACCAAAGGTCGCTTGATCGAACCCGAAGAATTCAAGGCTATCGTGGTCGGGACTAGCTTATCTGGTACCCCGGTTTACCTCAGGGATATCATCACCGATCGACGCCAAGCTACCGATGGACGCACCTACGGAGGAATCGAGCTGGGGGCCAAGAACCAAGACACCGCCTGTACCCTGGACTCCAAACCCTCAATCGGGATGGCCATCTATCAGCAACCCGGTAGCAATGCGATCGATACTGCCCGGATGATCCAAGAAAAAATGGACTTGCTGAAGGCCTCGTTCCCACCAGGGGTCGACTACAAAATCGTTTACGATACGACCCCGTTTATCTCCGAATCCATCATGGAGGTTTTCAAAGCCCTCCGAGACGCAATCCTTTTGGTGGCCATCGTCGTACTAGCCTTTTTGCAGTCCTGGCGCGCGAGCATCATCCCTTTGATCGCAGTTCCCGTAGCCATCATCGGAACATTTGCCGTCATGCACGCAATAGGCTACAGCCTCAACAACCTATCCCTCTTTGGCTTGGTCCTGGCGATCGGAATCGTCGTCGATGATGCGATCGTGGTGGTCGAAGCCGTCGAGCACCATCTGGAACATGGACTCTCTCCACACCAAGCTGCCATCAAAGCGATGGAAGAAGTCTCCGGTCCGATCATCGCGATTTCTTTGGTCCTCATGTGCGTCTTTATCCCTTGCATCTTCATCGCGGGAATCACCGGTCAATTCTTCCGGCAATTCGCAGTGACCATCGCCGTATCGACCTTCTTCTCGGCCATCAACTCGCTGACATTAAGCCCGGCTCTTTGTGCCGTTTTACTCCAACCCAAAGACAAACAGATCGATCCGCTGTCGAAGCTCCTCAAAGTGACTCTCGGATGGTTCTTCACGCTCTTCAATCGATTCTTTAGTTGGAGCTCCAATCTCTACGCAGGCACCGTGGGCCGATTGATCACCGGTCGGGCTGTCGTCATGGCACTGTATGCTGGGCTCCTCTATTGGACTTACTACGGGATGACCCACACCCCAACAGGTTTTATTCCAGCCCAAGACAAAGGATATCTGCTGGTTGACCTGAGACTCCCAGATTCTGCTTCCGTCGAACGCACCGGTCAAACACTCAGTCAGTTTGAAAAGATCGTCAAAGAAATACCCGGCATTGAACACACCATCGGAGTTACCGGTCAGTCCTTCGTCCAAAACGCCGTAGGCTCGAACTTTGGTAGCATGTTCATCATCCTGGATCCGTTCCACGATCGAAAATCGATCGAAACCAAAGCCCAAATCATCGGAGCAAAAATCCGTCAACTTAGCTCCAAAGAAATCGATGAAGGAATCTTCAGTGTCTTTGGACCACCCCCTGTCGATGGCATCGGAAGCGCCGGTGGTTTCAAACTCATGCTCCGCGACACCGGAAATCTCGGTTACGAAACGCTCCAAGGAGTCGCCGACGATGTGAGCAACTCCTCAGGCCAAACTCCAGGGATCCTCGGTATGTTCAACGGATTTCGCAGCAATACTCCACAGATGTTCGTCGATATCGATCGCCAGAAAGTCAAAACACTCGGCATACCCCTGCAAGAGGTCTTTACCACCCTACAAGTCCAACTCGGTGGTGCTTACGCCAACGACTTCAACCAGTTCGGAAGAACTTGGCAAGTCAACGTCCAAGCCGACCCTCAGTACCGGCGCACAGCTGAACAAGTTGGGCAACTGCGTGTCCGAACACTCTTGCGTCAAATGGTTCCCCTGTCGACCTTTGCAACCGTGCGAGAAATTCTTGGACCATCGATGATCACTCGCTACAACGGCGATGTCGCCGCCGCGATCAACGGCATATCGGCCCCAGGCCTGAGCTCTGGCGATATGGTCAAGGGCATCCAAGGTATCCTCGACGAGAAACTGCCTGAAGGGATCAAACCCGAATGGACCGAACTGACCTATCTGCAGCTCAAAGCCGGCAACACCGCGCTGCTGGTCTTTGCTATGGCAGTGGTTCTGGTTTATCTAGTCCTGGCGGCCCAATACGAGAGCCTGATCCTACCGCTGTCGGTGATCCTAGTGGTCCCGATGTGCCTCTTGTGCTCAGTCCTTGGTGTTGGCTGGGTAGGACTCGATATCAACATCTTTGTGCAAATCGGATTTGTGGTTCTAGTCGGATTGGCCAGCAAGAACGCTATCTTGATCGTCGAGTTTGCTAAACAACTTCAGGAATCTGGCAAATCCGCCAAAGAAGCCACCGTGGAAGCATGTCGTATGCGCCTGCGACCTATCTTGATGACTTCCTTTGCTTTCATCTTGGGCGTCTTGCCATTGGTGCTAGCCCAAGGTGCTGGAGCCGAAATGCGAAGAACCCTTGGGATCGCTGTGTTTGCGGGAATGCTAGGTGTTACTTTCTTCGGGATCTTCCTCACGCCGGTCTTCTATTACCTAGTAGCCGGGTTCGTCAAACCCAAACACAAACCCAATTAAACAATGCGTATCGCTGTCATTGCTATTCTGCTTTTTGCGTGGACCACAAACCTGCTTGGCCAAGAACCATCTGGTCCATCGTCGATCCTAGACAGGCCAGCGATGATTCGCTCTCAGCGATATTTCGACAATCAAGATTGGGATTGGTTCGTCGAGCATATTCCATTCCTAGATTGTCCAGATCCAGAAATCCAAACGACCTATTACTATCGCTGGGAATTGATCACCAAACATCTGACCTACGGCAATCAAGACACCGGCTATGTGTTTACGGAATTCATCGATCGACCCTTTTGGTCGGGTGCTTACGGTGCCATCAGTTGCCCGGCAGGTCACCAACTCTACGAATCCCGATGGCTTCGGAACGGAACCATCGCCAAAGACTACTCGCGCTACTGGGTCGATACTCCAGGGGCACAGCCAAGAAATTATTCGACATGGCTGGCCGATTCGGTCCTTGCCGTCGATGCAGTACACCCAGATCCTCAGCACCTGAGCAGCTTGCTGGATAAACTTGTCGCTAACTACCAAGGATGGAAGAAGCGACATTACGATGAATCCGTCGGTTTGTTTTGGCAAACAGGCCATGACGATGGCATGGAATTCAATATCGCAAGCCGGCAAACCCAAGACATCCTCCGAGGTGCACCTAGCTACCGTCCCTCCTTCAACGCTTACATGTGGGCCGACGCGCGAGCCATCGCACAGATCGCTGCACAAGACGCTAAACCAGAGATCGAAAAAGAATACAACGACTTTGCCGATCAACTGCGAACAACGATGCTCGCAAAACTGTGGGATCCTGGCCGCAAGTTCTTTTTTCCGATGTTCAAAAACAAGGAGAATCGGGATGGCTACGACATCTCCGCAGGCACACTGGTCTACCAGGAAGGAAGATTCGCCGGTGATAGCCACGGTCGCGAACTCATCGGCTATGTCCCTTGGCAATTCCCAATGCTCCAGCCCAATAGCACCTACGAACAAGCTTGGGCCAAACTCATGGACACCGATGGCTTCTACGCCGACTTTGGCCCAACCACGGTGGAACGAAATGATCCGATGTTCTTGCTTCAAAAGAGTTGCTGCTGGTGGAGCGGTCAATCCTGGCCCTATGCCACCACGCAGACTCTCAAAGCCCTAGCAAACCTACTGCAGCGATCCGAACCCAAGTTCGTAACTCCAGAGGATTACGTCAAACTCCTAGGGATCTATGCCAAGTCCCATCGCAAGGATGGCAAACCCTACTTGGCCGAAGCACTCCATCCTGACACCGGTTCGTTCGAAGGACACGATGGATACAATCACAGCGAACATTACTTTCACTCAGGATTCTGCGACCTGGTCATCACCGGCTTAGTTGGCGTCCAACCCGTGCATGAGGATCGACTGGTCCTGCATCCTTTGGCGCCCGAGTCGTGGGATTATCTAGCCCTCGATGGACTCAACATCCGAGGCCGCGATGTGTCGATCCTCTGGGATAAAACGGGTCAGCGATACCGGCGCGGCCAAGGCCTCACCGTATGGGTTGATGGAAAACAGATCGCCCAGCAAATGGATCTCAAACCCATCGCGATCGAGTTGCCCGCAAAAATAAGCTCACCAAGCTCACCCCAAACACCACTGGTGAATCATCTGGTCAACAACGATGGAAATTATTACCCAAGACTCCAAGCCTCTAGCACTCAACCAGGGACCTCGATCGCTAAAGTCCAGGATGGCAACTATTGGTACATGCAGCATCCACCCAATCGCTGGGAAAGCGCATCGAACGAACCCTCATGGATCGAGCTCCAGCTTGGTACCGCCCGGCAGATCGATTCGGTCCATTTGCTTTTCTTAGACGATACCATCGAGTGCCAAGGCCATGGCCAAGCGGCTGACATTGCCAAAGCCCAAGTCGCCGTCCCCGAAACCGTTAAGCTCGAGGCTTACAAAAACGGAAAATGGGAATCGATCCTAGAGTTACCCAAGGCGTCCCTCAGAGGTAAGTCCCCTACCAAGTTCGCTTTGGGTCCGGGAACCTTCGAACGTCTCAGATTCCAAATGCAACCGCAAGGAGGCAAACGAGTTGGACTTACAGAGATCCAAGCCTGGGGACCTGCTCCGAGCCCTTATCCGCTAGCTCCAGGACCATCGGGCAACTTGGCCTATCGAGCCCCTGGAAAAGAGTATCCCAAAGCATCCGCTTCGCACAGCGATCGATTCGGAGGCATTCCCCAGAAGGCCAACGATGGCAAAACCGTTTTCGACCCCAATCCAGTGAATCGCTGGACCAGTTACGAGTCAACCCAAAGCCAAGACTGGCTAGAACTAGACCTTGGTGAACCCAAAACCTTCAGTCGTTTGGAACTGGCCATCTACGACGACCGTGGAGGTGTGCAAGCCCCTGAATCCTATCGGATCGAAGTCTGGGAAGATGGCCGATGGGCTAGTGTCCAACAAGAAGTTCATCTGCCCGAAAAACCAGCCGGAGGGCAATGGAACCAAGCCAGCTTTTTGAAAGCCAAAAGCTCGAAGTTGCGGATCATCTTTAAGCACAAGCTACCAGCCAAGAGCGGCCTGAGCGAAGTCATGCTATGGGAGTGACGCTATCGAAGCGATGCTACATCCCCCGAAGCTTGCTCAAGCTTCACCACCGTATCGATACTCTAGGCCCGCTTCTCTTAGGATTCGTCGAGTTCTTCGAAGATCACTTCGTCAGACTCAGGACTTGCTGCTGGCTGGGAGCCCAAACCCCATTGCTGCATCCGACGCAAAAGGCGTGCGCGAGAGATCCCCAGTGACTTGGCCGCCGCCGTGTTGTTTCTAGGCTGCAAGGAGATGGCTCGCTCGATCAGCATCCTTTCGAGTCGCTCTAGAACTTGGTCCAGATCGATCGGCTCGGGGGCAACAGGCCGTTCGATATGCGAAGGATAGGTTCGTAGCGAGATCGGCAAATGGCTCTCTTCGAGCACTCCTTGGGTCGCCGTCCTGGTCGCATGCACCAGGGCTTGGTCCAATTCATCGATGTCGCCTGGCCAAGAATAAGCCAACAGCGCGTCCAAGAAGGCCGGTGTCCATTGAATGCCCTGACATCGACGCATCCAAGCAAACAAGAGACTTTCGATCTCGTCGGTTCGGCTCGATAACGGCAAGACTTCGATTTTTTGGATCCGACTGTTGGCGATCAGCCAATCCCAGTGCTCAGAACTCTTGCTCACCAGGTCCAGCGCATCGGTTTGTACGGTGGTTATATAGCTCCACTTGCGTTGCCGGCAGATTCTCGCAAGCGATTCTCGCAGTTGGTGTGGCAACAATTCCAATCGATGCAGGATCACGTCGGGAGTGTCCCCTTTGCGCCCCGTGTCATCGATCCACTCGATGGTGCTCTGGAGTAAATCCTTGTCCATTAAAGAGCAATCGATCGTAAATGGCTGAGCCTTGGTCCCCTGTTGGCTCCGTTTCGATCGCCGCTCTTTGAAGATCAGCCCAGCGATCCTGACAAGGTAGTTTCCAGGCTGGCCCATAAGCTCCAGAGAATGCTCGCCTGTGATGGCCAACTGCAACTGCATTCGCAGGGATTGGCTCGCAAGCGACTGTCCTTGAAGAAACCAAACGCTATCGAGATTGGAATGAGTTTCCCAAATCGCAAGCGAGGGGACTTCGACCCTCTGATGAAAATCTCTGTCGAAGACCGATTCCAAATCGCCGCGATCGGGCTTCAGTAAGCACAAGGTACATGGATCTTTGGCGTCCCCAAGAGGGATGATCCAGCGCAGCAGGGATTCATCCTTGGAAGAGTCTTGGTTAGGCAACTGATCCCCAACGCATTGAATCGTGCTCGCCGAGACGTTTGTCGGCAAAGCAAGCCACCGAGCTAGGGTGGTTCGCGATGGGGTTGGCTCGAGCGAATCCGGTTTGCAGTTGAGTCCCAGGGGTTCTGGGCCTAGTTCAGGAAACAGCGACTCGAATGCTTCGTTGACAAACACCAACTGCGAGTCTTCCGACAAGACCCACATCGGGTATTCCGACGAGCCGATCAGGCGAGCGATCTGGCGTTTGGGTACGGAGCGCTGTGGCTGAGCCTCAGACATGCGTCGACTGCCAATTTCGATAGTTTGATAATGCGAAAACAAAAACACCGCAGGAGGCCGACGGCAACCTGCGGTGTGCGGGAATGGAATGCAGCCTTCAAAGGCTCGCCGTAAGATAGTCTCAGAGGACTAGAATACGTCGAGAATGAAGTGGTGGCCCCAGTGGTACCGACGGTTGGTCGGATACTCATTATACCAGTGGCGATTGTAGACGGGGATCTGAGCCTCAGGAGCATACCGATAGTACATGCTATCGCTGCTCTTGTAGTACTCGCTGCCGTAGAAATTCTGTGGATAGTAGACGTAAGGATAATGGTAGAAGCGTGAATAATCGCGGTTGCTGGCTGCCCCGCCCCAGGATCTACCGTAGGCTTGTTGCGCTTGCTGTGCTTGAGATTCAGAAGCGGTCGAAATGCTGGCGACTACGGCCAGGGCGACTACTATCAGCGCCTTGCGAATCATAATTCCCCCCCGAGAATACGGCTTGTTGGACGTCGCCGGCACACTTGCATCCTTGCGACTATCGTGCTTTTTCGGCCCAACAGGATCCAAAAGTTCAATCAATTTATTCCGAGTTTGCGGTAAAACCGGATCGGCGATCCCCCACGATCAGACCGTTTGTTTTGATAGCCTTCTGGGGTTCCAGCCGGTAAAATGCTCAGTCCAGTACCTTGTTTGAAACCCCAACTAGGCTCGATCATGTCCTTCCAAATCCAAAAAGGGAAAGCCCTCGAGTCCTTGAATCTGACTCCGCTGATCGACGTGGTTTTTCTGCTGCTGATTTTTTTTCTGGTCGCAACGCAGTTTTCCCAAGACGACGAGCAGTTGCCAATCCAGCTCCCTTCGGCCAAAAGCGCACTGCCGATGACGGTCCAACCCGACGAACTGGTCATCAGCATCGGACAAGATGGAACCTACATGCTCGCCGGCCAGCGCTTGACGATCCAGCAACTCGAACCCTTGTTGGCCAAGGCGGTCTTGGACAATCCGGTCCAACAGACCTTGATTCTCCGTGGGGATAAACGGGTCGAGTTCCAATCGGTCGTTTCGCTGATCGATCTGTGCAATCGGTTAAAAGTCCCTTCGTATCGCATCACAACGCTTGAAGATTCCAAGGACCAAAGTGAATTGCCCCCGGGGTCGCAACCATGACCGCTTCGGGTACCAATCGAGCATCCAACGTTTGGCTATTGGACTTGGGGATCGCCTTGCTGGGCCTGTTGGTCATGTTTACGGTCCTGCGAGTATTGCGATTTGACGACCCAAGGATTCTCTACAACGCTTGGACATATTGCCTTGCGATCCCGACGGTGATCATCTCCTCGACGATGCTTGCGCATGTGATGATCCCTCAGAATGCCGAAAGGTCGATTCAAACGGGATTTCTCTTGAGCGTGTTGGTCCACTTGGGTTTGACCTTGGCAGCCATCAATACCGTTTTGTTCTCAGGGCTCTGGCAAGAGGGCACTGAGAAAATCGAGATGAAACTCAAGTCGATGTCTCAAGGGACTTCCTTCCAAGTGCCTGCTATCAACTCGGATAACGCCGTGCCAGATTATCTGCGACCGGTGCAAAACCAAATCGATCCGGCCACCGACATCGAGCTGAAACCTACGGCCTTGCCGCCAGAGTCTCTTGAACTGCTTCAAACTCCAAATGAGATCAAAATCGATACCAACAAGACTCTTCAAGACGATCAGCTTGCAAGCGTTACGATGGACCAGCCAGCAGTGCAAGCCCAAGAGGCCCAAAGCATCGAACGTCCTGAATTCCAGATCCATCCGATTCGGCCTGCTGCGATTCAGGCCCCGACGGTCCAGCAGACCCCACTTGCTCAAGATAGCTTACCGGAGTCCAAGCCGTTGTCGGTAGAACGTGCGACGACCGATCCGGTTGCGAGCCTCCAGAGGGCCACCGAGATTCCTCAAGTAGAACCCATGGCTCAAGAGACCAGCCCAACCAATACCGGCGCTGGCCTCGAGGCCTCTGCGATGGCCTTGCAGCGTCTTCGTATCGAAAGACAGCTTAGCAATGCCATGGAATCCACCAATGCGGCAGATGCTCCGACCGACGTACCACCAAAATCACCCAAACCGACCGATCGCGTAGCGAGCCTAAAGGGCATCCCAACCAAAGTACCCTTGGACAAGATTCCACCAGAACCCAGAGCAACAGACCCAGCATCAACAAAGAGTGGGTCGGGCGGGTCTGCCAGTCAATCGCTTGGCGATCTGCTTGGCGATCGAGGAACCATGACCCGTCGCAATCCGACATCGTCTGCTGCCCTGCGCAGCGACAGCCCTGGAGGTCTTGCTTACAGCGATCCGATCGCCAGCTCGGCAGCATCGTCTTGGTCCAAAAGATCCTCGATCGAGTTACCGAGAATCAGCGATGCACAAGGATCATTACCGGGACTAGAGAATTTTCGCCCCGCAAGCAGTAGCAACAAGCAATCTTCAGGTGGTCTGGTACCAATCCCGGCACCGGCTTTCCAGCAACGAGCCCGCCGCATGGATGATTCGAGCAATGAGGAACTTAAAGCCATGGGGCCACTAGGGCCCAAGACCGAAGAGTCCATCGAACGAGGACTGGAGTTTTTGGCTAAGCACCAGCGGAGCGATGGTTCATGGAAATTAGAAGACTTTGGACAGAAAACTGTGATACGAAGCGACACAGCAGCAACGGCTCTGTCGTTGCTTTCCTTTCAAGGAGCAGGATATTCCCATGTGCAGTTCAAATACCAGAAAGAGTGCCGCAAAGCCATCGACTTTCTGGTCTCTGGCCAAAAGCTAAACGGGGATTTGTATCGGTCCATGGACGAAGCGTCGGATCGCAACGGATGGATCTACAGCCATGCGATTGCAACGTTGGCCTTGTGCGAAGCCTATGGGATGACCCGTGACGAGAATCTGCGCGCGTCGGCTCAGCGGGCAGTCGATTTCTTGGTCGATAGTCAAGATCGCCAGGAGGGAGGTTGGAGGTATGCACCCAGAATAGGCAGCGACACGAGCGTCACGGGCTGGGGGATGATGGCGCTCAAGAGCGCAGAACTTTCTGGGCTGTATGTACCTCGGCAGACTTTCCAAGGGATCGAAAAGTGGCTAGATCATTCCCAAGCAAGCGCCAGAGAGAAGTTCTTGTACCGATACAACTGGTTGGCAAACACACCCGAGACCAAGCATGGAGCGCTACCGACTCGGGTGATGACCAGTGTCGGTTTGCTGATGCGACTGTACATGGGATGGAAGCGGGACAATCCGGCGATGGCTCAAGGAGCCGATTGGTTGCTCAGAGAATTGCCTGCAGACGAAATTTCGCAAACATCTGTGCGGGATACTTACTACTGGTACTATGCCACCCAGGTTTTGTTCCACATGGGAAGCCAGCGATGGAAATCGTGGTACGAGTCCCTGTACCCGATGCTTATCGAGTCCCAGGTGACCCAGGGACCCTATGCAGGCTCGTGGGAACCCATGGGGCCAGTCCCCGACGCCTGGGGAGAATACGCAGGCCGATTGTATGTCACGACGATGAATTTGCTGTCGCTTGAAGTCACTTACAGGCATCTTCCGATCTACGAAGCGACATCGCGATAGAATCTCCTTGTGTTTCGCTACTTGACATTTTGCACCGGTGGTGAAAGATATGTCGTTGTCGAAATAAACAGTCATTACCTGATGCGACCCTTTTGGCTTGAACGAGCCGAAAAAGGTCGCATCTTTTTTTCTGTCGAAACAGGAGTTTGCAATGAGCGATTACGTGCCTATGACCCGCGAAGGGTACAATCGAATCAAGGCCGAAATCGAACGCTTGGAAAACGAGGAGATGCCTCGCATTGCCGAGAAGATCGCCGAGGCGCGAGCCGAAGGGGACCTTAAGGAGAATGCCGAGTACCATGCTCAGCGTGAGAACCAAGGCCTCATGCAAGCCAAAATCAATTCGCTGAAAGTCAAATTGGCCAGCGCCCACATCGTCGATACCGCTTCGATGCCCAAAGATCGCGTTGCATTTGGGGCTAGGGTCAAGCTCAAGGACTTGAAGTTCGGCGACGAGGAAGAGTACACCTTGGTCGGTGCAGGTGACGAAAACTATGAGACCGGTAGGATTTTAACCACCAGTCCTTTTGCGGTTGCCATGATGGGCAAGAAGGTGGGCGAAACCATGGAATTCAAAGCCCCTGGTGGACTGATGAAATACGAAGTCCTCGAGATCCATTTCGACGAGGTCTAAGTTTACTTCGGGTACTTCGGACGGAATTGAATTCGACAGTGAGCTTCAAGCAAGGATAAAGTGACGTGAGTACCAATAACAATACGACGACTAGCCCAGATCCAACTGGGGATAAAGATGTATCATTGGGGCCGGCTTGTTTGGTCGTGTTCGTCGTCGGTCTGATGCTCATCTGCATCGCGGTGGCCTACATGTCGTTTATGCTCACAGGAAACCAAGGGCCTCGGGCAGCGCGGGCATTGCGCAAGCAACTGATCCCATGGGTCGACGATTCGGCATTGAGCAAGACCGACCAAGCTGCGATCATCGACGAGCTCAACGATCTAGCTTCGAAAATGGATCGGGGTGACCTGACCAGCAGGCAGCTAAGCCGTCTTGGCATCCGGCTAACCGATTCGACCCTATTGCAGTGGGGGGTGGTCGAGGATGTGCAGCGGTATGTCAAGCAGTCCCAGGGGTTCACCGACAACGAGAAAGAGGATATCCAAAAGACGTGCGATCGATGGCTGCGATGCGCCAGTGAGGGCAAGTTATCGATGACCGAGATGGAGTTTGTATTTCAGGGTTGTGGGCTTAAAGAGCCACGATCGGGTCGATTGAGTTTGCGCAAAGATGTAACGGACGATCAAATTCGCGAGTTTCATCGTCGAGTGTTGGGGGTTTGCGAGAAGTATGACACCTCCACAGAGCCTTTCAACAAGAGCGTATCGCAGGTCTTCCACATGATGATGGAAGACGGACTATCTCAAAAGTAGTCGATTTTCTGGGAAAGCGAATTCGGATTTTTTTGTTTTTTGGGACTTGATGCGCGCTTTTTTTGAACTTGGGCCGTTTGTATCTCATTGGGCTATGACGAAACGGGTGTACTTGCGGAGCTTGGAAGATCGATTTAACCAGTCGCTATGAGAACCTATACTCGAAGGATTTCCGGTTATTGGAAGCGTAGATCGCAATGGGTGAACCGCTTTTTAAGCGGCTCTGAGGCTGGTGTCGAAACATTGCAGGTGGTAATGCTCTTGGCGATCGCCGCTGTATGTTTGATAACGATCAGGCAATGGTGGGTACCGATTTCGGCTTACTTTCGAGCTCTCGTTGAACTGCTTATTCAGATGTAGGCAGCTTGTTTTGTAGCGATCCAGGGCTTCATCGGTCTTAGGGGTGTTTGAATGGTACGACTTGTAATTGCTTTGTTGCTCGCAGGGTTTTTGTGTCCGTTTGAGCAAGCCGTCGCACAGACGTTGAGTCCGGATGAACAGATACGCCAAGCGATAGCGAAGTGCAAGGCAAATCCCGAGGCAACTCGGCTTGCCAAGGAAAAACTAAACCGTCTTGCTTCTATTTTTCGCGCTGCCAGGGGCGATCTTGCAGCAAACCACCTTCAGCATTTCCTAGGAAAATCGGGGGTCGATTTGAAGTACGCGCTTGGCCATCCGGTATCTGAGGCGGTAGCCACCTATGACGATGCCGCGTTTTCTCATAACCAAGCTCACCAGTACGCGCTGAGGCGAATACTACCCTACTTTGAAGAAAAAATACGCATGGGAATCGTCGATTTCCCAGGGGAAATTCCGTTGTCTGATCTGGGATTTACTCAGGAGGGTCAAGATCGACTTCAGGGTCCAAATGTCTACAAGCAAGGAGCTATTTTCAACGTTCCGGTTTTTCCCCCTATCAAGCTGAACATGGCGGCGGGGTTTGGGGATTTACAAGGTCCACATTCGGGAATCATTCGGAATGTCAAAGTGGTAGAGGGTAATGCTGGTTCGAAGCAGCCAAGCAAAATATTGACCTTTGATGTCGAGTATACGTGGAATGACGTCTATACATTCAACAATGATCAAGGCATGAGCGACTGGGATGCAGCGGCCTATTACCTGGAATTTTTTGCTGAGGAAGCCATGTCTTTCAAGACCTCGGTCGTTATTAATTCGTCAGTTCGTAAGGTCGTTTCAAATGACCCCAAAGGGGATAAAAACCCACCGACAGATGGGGGACAACCACAGACGCCGCAATCCCGTCGTTACCAAGGTGTATTGAAGGTTCCCAAGGATGTTCCTGCCTGGATTACTGGGAAAGTGGATAACGTAGATGATGTGCCTTACGACATTGACGGAGGATCAACCAGGAATCGTGGGACTGTTCCAGGACAAGCGCCGGGGTTTATTCCCAGAAAAGCCACTACGGAAGGTTCGAAACCCCAACCCGTTGCTGAAGAAAATCCTTCCTCCGCACCCTCGGCATTAACGGCGGATATCACGGCCGATAAGTTGAAAAACTTATCGGCATGGCGAGATCTGCTTAGTTTTCGACCATCTGAAGACATTCAGCGCCAGGTTCACTCCAAAGGAGAATCATGGACGGTGCATCGCGTGGAAGATGGTTCAGGGGACGTCAACTTGGACTACTATCCGATCTCCGTGGAGAAGCTTCCGGTGATCAATGGAAAGGAAGTTCGTGCCGAAGTGGTGTTGGAGTACATCCGCCGTAATTTGAACAGCTTGGTTGACAACTCCCGCAGTGCCTTTGCACCATTTAAATTGGATGACCAGCAAAAGTGGAATTCGAATAAACCCCAGGGTTCTATTCTCCAGATCGATATTGAACTACTGCTGCCATTAGGGCTTACCGACGTACCAATCGGGGTGACAGACCTGGCGATGGTGGTTGTGTCGCAAAGGACCTCCTCGGAGTGGGTCTTTTCGACCGTTCGCGGAGGAAGTGGATGGTGGGCTATCAATGACACGGACACACCGGGGGCTCATCCCGTTTCCGGCAACCGCGCTTTTGGCTTTCGCAAAGAGTCCAATGAAACTTACACCTTCTACACCATGGGTGCCGACCGTGCAACTCGCGGTATGGACCGCTTAGCTAGCCCTGTGGGATTTCGGATGGCGGATCGGCTATGGCGATCCCATCAACAAGCCGTTGTTGAGTTTATCAATCGCTACGGTGGAGTTGCTCGGGTTGATTACGACAACACGATATCCCAGCGCCATAATTGGGAAGATGTTAAAAACGATCAGAGTATCTACGATCCAATCAACCAACCGATTTGGTTACCTGTGCCGAAATAACGACAATTGATTGCGATTGGTCGCACATGTGTCTGCAATCAGACATTCAAGTCGTGCAAGTTGGACGCTTTAGGATTTTTTTCCGGAATAAACGCCAGGAGCCCCGTTGAGACTGATCTTGGAATCTAAGCTGCTGGGGATCGAAACCCTGAAACGCTGTTCTCCGATCTGAAATTCGAATTTATCATGAATGATTGCGGTACGGACACGAAGCCAGGTGCCGTTGAGCGAGTTGTTATCGTCGACGGTCCATTCCTTGGAGTTCTTTTGGCGAAAAAAAGCATGCACAGGTTCGACGAATGGATCGTCTTTGCAAGGGGTTAAACCCAGAGAGTTTCGACCAACTCGGATCTCTTTCCCTTTAAAGCCCCAAAGTTCTCCTTGTGGATTTTGCGAGACATGCCGAAGTCCGGTTTCTTTACCTTGATTGACAAATCGGTATCTTTCTTTGCCAATTTGCAACATATCGTTGTGCCGCAAATCCGCCGAATGCACCCTTACAAAGGTGCCATTAGTACTCTTTAAATCTACTAAATGCCACTGATGTTCTTGGTTTGCGCGACGTCGTTGTATCTCCAAATGCTTGGAAGAAATACTCAAGTCGTGGGGGATCACCAAATCACCGCTAACGCGTCCAATACTGAAACGTTCACCCGTCAGCGCGTAGTTGATTAAAAAGTTCTGATCATCAGAAAGCAAGTGAAGAATTGGCATCGGAGGGCGAAGCGTAGGGCGATATCTCGATGTTGGAGAGACGCTTACGTCCATGGCTGAATCAGCTCCGGAGGCAACCATGGTTCCTGCGGAATCGCTGACCGATGACTGGCGAAACGTGACCCTAAAATCACTATCCTCTTGCGGAAACTCATGATCTTTGTCGACAAGAGACTCTGGAAGCGAAGGACCTCCAGCAGCATCTGGTTGCTTAGATGCTGAGGATTCCATCATCAACCTCGATGCAGAACTATCATTCAAAAGGGCGTCGACTACTTCAGAGGAAGGCAATGCGTCAGAATGGTCGATTTGCAGATTCTCAAATGGCTCCATGGCTGGGAGGATCGACCGTCGCTTGGCCGATTCGATCTGTCTGAGTCGCTCTAGATGAACCGCTAGACGATCGCTGAGGTCGGGGTACAAGTCGAGGACTTTGCTATCGCTGAGAATTTCGCCCGATAAACGACGGTCACGAACCTCGATCGTTATCTTTTTGCAAAGCTCCTCTTTTGGATCCATGGGATTTGTCATGAATCTGTTTCCTTTTCGAAGACCAAGGACCTACGCACTTCCATCAAACGAAAAAAGACATCCGTACAATCGAGTCTTTGATGTGTTGGCGTGCTCTTTGCCGCAATCCTCGTACGGCATCGGGTGTTATTTCCATCCTTTCTGCGGCCTCAAACACCGATAAATCATCAAAATACAGGAGTTCGATTACGCGTCGCTGCCTTGGATCAAGATCCCGCATGGCTGAAATCAATGCACCTTTCAACTCATTTCGACAGGCCAGTTCACTGGCTCGCAGATCATCAGTAACCGCCAGGGAGGCGACAATCTCCGAGACGCTGTCATCGTTCGGCTCACCCAAAGGGTTGCCTTGCAAGCCAGATTTAGAACCTGCAACTTTTCGAACCATGTCGATTGCCGTGTTTTGGACGACCACTCGCATCCAAGCAAACAACCCAGCCTCGGTCTCAGGTTGAAACTTAGCAAAATTCCTAAGGATCTTTACAAACGCTTCTTGGACGACGTCTTCTGGAAGAATTTGATTCGCGTAACCTTGAGAGACCGTACTGGCCGCAACGCTCCTTAGCCAGTCGTAACGCAGTAACAACAGATCCTCAAGGGCTTTGCGATCTTGCAAAAGAGCTCGCTGTATGATCGCTGCTTCTTGGACTTCAGGTGGGCTGTCCACGGAAGAAAACCTTGTTCAAGAGATCTGTCTTGTTCTTACCTCTAAAAACACTCATGCCTATGAGGTATTGGGGTGTTTTTTGGCGAACGCTATATATTCTCACAAGAGTTTCGGTACACCGGCAGTCCGATGTCCTGAACCCGTTCGAGTAGAACTCCAATCTAAAGGACGGGAAACTGCCTTGATTGGGAAGCCAGGGTTTGCTTCGGAGAGATCAAAGAATTAAATTTTCCAAATTTCCGCGTGCCTTCTTGGAGCGTCCAACGTTCGTTAGAGTATAGTTGACGCCAATGGGGTGTCAATGGTGACAAGTAATGGCACTGATCCTACCGGGAGATAGACTCATGAAAACAAGAGTAAAGCAAGCGATTCATAGGTTCCACAAAAACGAAGACGGCATTGAGGCCATTCAGGTCGTCATGATCCTTGCCATTGCGGCGGTTGCCCTGATCGTTGTTCGATCGCAGTGGACCTCTATCAAGGGCTGGTTCAACGAACAAGTTGGCGATTCCGTAGACGGTTGGTAGCCTTCAGTCACCAGGCAGAGTCTGGGTGATAGTAATGCGGAGGATCTATTTCAATGGATTCTAACCTTAGCGACCCCCACAAAACCAGTCGCTCAACACCTTGGACTCTCGGATTTGCCATACCGGCGTTGCTGATTCCCTTGATCATTTTGGTCGGACCAGCAGCGCCTCTTCGCTGGCAGAGTGTCTCTGGAATTCTGCTCCTGTTGTTGATCGCTACGGTCTCTTGGACCGACGCTACTTCATTTCGGATACCCAATTGGGCCACTTATCCTGGTGTTGTCTGGGGTTTGGTCATTAACGGGGTTTCCGAGTTAGTATCGCCTGAAACCATCAGGAAGCTAGGAGCTGTCGGGTTGCTCGATAGTTTCATGGGTGGTTTGCTCCCGTTTATCGCGATGTTAGTTGTCTTCTCGATGACTGGAGGAGGGGCAGGAGACGTTAAACTAGTGGCCGCTATCGGTGTTTTTTTGGGTCTACCCCAAACCATCAGTGCTATCCTGTGCGCGTTTATCTGCGCTGGATGCTTCGCGTTGGTTCGGGCGATTTGGTCAGATGGACCCGTAAAGATCATCAGTGCTGCATTCCGAAGCGTTGGGCATTTCCTGCTGCCAAACTTCATCATTGGGCCAGACCAGTCCCATAAAAAGTTGCTGCGATCACAAATGCCCTTGGCCCCTTCCTTCGCATTGGGCACAGCGCTTATGCTCTTTGAAGTGGTTCCAGTTGAGTATTTTCTATAAAGAACTTTGCAACGGGAATTGGCCGATGAATGTCGAACGCAAGACTCTGACTAAACGCAAGAATTTGCCCAAGGGCCTAGCCGCTTTGGAAGTCGTCATTGCCACAGGTATCATGATTCCCTCTTTGGTCTTGATGCTCTGGCTGGGCATGAAGATGATGGCCGCATTTTTCTCGCTTTTCGGAACGATGGCTGGCTCAGCGATATCCTGACTTACCGGACTACACTTCGAAGGACCATGGTTGCCTAGATAAATCAAAGTTGTTGCGAAAAACAAAGAGCATATCCATGTTGAATCTGAGTGAATTGTTCGAAGGAGTCCAGGATGTTTGGCTGATTTGGTTGGCCGGGGTGCTGGGCGTTGTTTCGATGAGTCACAGGGCTATGCGACGGCCGCAATGGAAAAACGTTTTGGATTTTCACCAAGAGGATCGAGGTGCCAGTTACGCCTTGCCCTATATGATGGTCTTTCCGATTTATCTAATATTCATGTGCTGGACCATCCAAGGGACCATGATGCTCATGACTAAATTTGGAGTGGTTCATGCCGCCCATATGGCTGCTCGAACCGCAGTGGTTTGGAGATCTGCAGACCAATACGACCAACGCCGAGGTTGGGATACAGCGCAGCGAAATGCACAGCATGCCGCCGCTTTGTCTTTGGCCCCTTACGCTTCTGGGTTCTCAAGATACCAACTCCTGTATCCGACCTACCCGGGGGCCTTGGTTAGATCTGCTCGAGCGATCCCAGGATCGTTCGTCTACCATTATCTTTACACTCAATTTGCCGAAGAGACTCAGGCCGGAAACAATCTTGCAAAGGAAAGCTATGTCAAACAGAAGTATGTCTATGCTGCAGCAATGACACGCGTGACTCTTCGAGAATCAGCCAACCGCTTCAACGGAGAGTTGACCGCTCAAGTGACTCACAGAATGCCTTTGCAGGTACCTCTAACAGGACGACTCTTTGGGCAGTTGGATCTGACAAGAAGGGCATTCTACCGAGATATTCGATCCACCGCCGTGATGCCACTTGAAACCCCCGAGTCGGCGAACCTACGGCTCGGGATTGATTACGATCCTACCGTGGCCAACTGAGAAAGGAAAACCATGTTCTCCGAGAAACTAAGTCAGCTTTTCACGGATATTCGCCTGGGCAACGGCGCTTCTGAAAAACGGTCGCATCGCATTCTTGCCAACGAAGATGGACTCATCACATGGGCAACTCTAGTCGCAGTCCTTTTGTTAATCGCTTTGATTGGAATCGTGTTTAATGTCGGTCGTGTGACCAACGATAAGCTTCAGTCGCAAAACGCAGCAGACTCGGTTGCCTATTCGTCTTCACTGCTACATGCTCGCGCCATGAATGCAGTTACTGCCACCAACCATATGATGGGGGAGCTGACAGCCCTCCACACGTTACATCATTCTCTAGGTGGCAAAGTGCTTGACGAAAGGCGCAGAGCAAACACTTTGTCCGTAAGCGGATTGAACTTAGGAATTACCGTGACCCACGCTGCGGCATGGATTGGATACGGAATTGGATCCGTTCTTCCGGCCTGCCCTTTTGTCTTGGTTGGAATTCCAAATCCTCCAGCCTCCTATGGTCCAGCCCTGGATATTCCTCGAGGCGAAGCGACCGTCTACGATTCGAAGTGCCTTCTCAAAGCCAAAATCATCGAGCAGTACGTCAGCTACTCTCGAGGCACATTGGAAATGATCAAGGGGATCGGAAAGACTTGGTCTTTCTGGCCCCCGACTGTGGCCTCAGGTTGGCGATCCATCGCGAACGGTCAGCGAACGCGAAGTCAAGCAAACAGTAAAATCCGAAGCCTTGTCCGGGAGTATAGGTTTATCATTAAACTCGAAGACTTTGCGCTTCGGACGCTCCCAATCAAACGTTCGATCCCCCGAATAACCGATGGTTTGTGGGCTTACCAGAGAATGGTCGTGCAAGGAACCCCATTGATGGTCAACCAAGTTGCATCATCAACAGCCCAAGCAAACGGATGTGTGGGAGAAGCCCTAGGTAGACCCACTGCGCGAAACATCGCGATTTCGCAGACGGGAATTCCGGTAGCTGGATTGCCATTAATTCAAGACCCTTGCCGAACCCCGCAGAAAACCCAATTGATGCGAGCAACCTATCCTTGGGTCCAAGAATGGAGATGGCCAATCCTGTATGCCTTTGGTGCCGTCGCATTTGAGTCCCGGGCCATGGTATTTTACGAACACCATTCGGATCAATACACATTGGAAACATCTAGGCAATTTGTCAATCAACGTGGTTACCGCTTGTATGTGATCGAGGAACTCGATGCAACCAATGGTGCTCAACGAGACAAAGGGACCGAGACCTGGCGACGTAGAGAATTTAGTCGGAAAGCAGACCAAATGTTTGCTCTGGTTGGAATTGCACGTAAAGAGAATCCACCCAGCATGTCTCTCAATCGCTTCTTTTTACCCAAGGCCAATGAAACCCCAATTGCAACAGTCGCTCAAGCGATGATCTACAACGCCAACCAAACGAAAACTTGGCGATTGCAACGGGCTGATATTATCTCCCTCTTCCTGCGGCGAAGACCGCAACCGGTCCAAGCCTGGGATACCCTTGCATGGACCGAGGGCGCAACGGAATGGAAAGATGGAAAACCCTACTTCATTCTGCCAAAAACATTGAACTGGACTCTCGGATACGCTGTATTCATGGATTTTATTTATCCACCCGATGTCCCGATTCCTCTGCTTCGCGATTCAGGTCCACCTACCCCTAAGGTGCAATTGAATTGGCAAGCAAAACTCAGTCCAGTAACCGCCCGTAACCTAAGCATGCGAGTCCTGATGACTCGAGACGAAGAACTTAAAGAGAGAATGCACAAGCAAGTACTCCCTGTGACGTTGGCCGAGCAAGCGCGAATCGACTTCATAACACATTAGCCCATCCCGAAAACCCATCAGGATTCCATATCGAGGCTCCAATGATTTTAACATCCTATAAAATACCAAAACGAAAACGCCCTGCGAATCGAAGCGGTATTGCAACCATCGAATTTGTGATGTGCTTTCCCGTACTTGTGATCATGGTCGCTATGATTTACACAATGGGCACTGCCGTCTTAACTCAATCACAAGTGACCATGAATGTACGAAAGGAAGCTTGGGGCTTGCGTACCAACCCACAAAATCAACGACCTTTTGGTATCGTCCAAGCGCACACGTCTGGTAAGGGGACCAGCGAAAAGACGAAGTTATTTCGTAGATACACCAACCTGTTTCCACAAATACCACGTAGGTCGTATGCGACCAACGTTCTGCTTACTGGGTCATGGGACTATCGACAAGTTTCCTTCGAAAAACCTGGGTTTTCTCCAATTTACCCACACTTAGGTGTCCTGACTCAAATGGTCTCACAAGGCAACGTCAACACAGGTGGTGCCAGCGTTTCGAGTCTCTCGAATCTTACGGACGTACCGATCAATTGACCGAGGAATCGCTATCGGCCCTTCATTGTGTTTATGGAAAGAGAAACTAACCCTTTGCACCGACAAGATTCCGTTTCCCCAAAAGGATTCTTTAACGCTCTGAATTTTTTAGGTAAGATCGCGCTGTCTATCGGCCTACTTCTAAGTTGCATCTTTTGCATCTCTCTAGTAATCGATGCCGGCAAATCTCAGACACGATCTGACGCGAAATCATCCGACAAGCAACCGTCCGCATTGAGCTTGCAAGAAAACTTCTTGGGCAACTGGGTTTTCACCGAATTGCCTTGGTCTATCCAAATACAATTATTGCCAAGATCCAAAGCTAGAGAACTTTTTGAGCAGGAAATACCGGTATTAAAATCGATCGAATCAACCGACCA
>Ga0208222_1000073_pt1 | contig 25426 bp, 16 predicted proteins | sample LakMenEpi13Sep09_FD_150694 | JGI IMG/M metagenome (GOLD analysis project Ga0208222, IMG submission 150694) | Freshwater microbial communities from Lake Mendota, WI - 13SEP2009 deep hole epilimnion (SPAdes) | ecosystem: Environmental > Aquatic > Freshwater > Lentic | place: Lake Mendota, Madison...
CCCCGGGAATGCCGCCCGAGCAGACGGTCAGGAACTGGCACATCAGTGACATCAACGGGTTTGCTGCGAAATACGCACAAGCGAGGATTGCCCAGGCCCACCGATGGGCCGAGGAGATCGTCACCCTGTCCGACATGCCACCGCCGCTCACCCCGGACGGGCGCTACGACTCCGGCGCAGTCGCCCACCAGCGCCTCATGGTCGATACCCGCAAGTGGCTCCTGGCCAAGGTCCTGCCCAAGGTCTACGGCGACCGCGTCAGCCTTGACCACGGCGGCGGCATCGTCCTGAACGTCATCACCGGCGTCCCGGATGCCTGAGACGATCCGGCTCGGATACGAGCCCAGGGCGTGGCAGCGCAAGTGCCACCTCGAGCGCCGCCGTTTCACCGTCCTCGCCCTGCACCGACGCGCCGGGAAGACCGAGCTGGCGCTCATGGAACTCATGCACCGAGCGGTCAAGTTCACCGACGAACTGGGGTTCTTCGTATACGTCGCCCCGTTCCTGAAGCAGGCCAAGGCCATCGCCTGGGCGCGATTGAAGCAGAAGCTCGACCCGTTCATCCGCACCGCCGCCATCGAGATCAACGAGGCCGACCTGGCCGTCACGTTCAAGCACAACAAGGCCACGATCCGCCTGTTCGGCGGCGACAACCCTGACGCACTCCGCGGCGTGCGCCTCGACGGCTGCGTCATCGACGAGGTCGCGCAGATCAAGCCCGAGGTCTGGAACGACATCCTCCAGCCCGCCCTCTCCGACCGCAAGGGATGGGCCATGTTCATCGGCACCCCCGCCGGGATCAACCTGTTCAGCGAGCTGTTCTACCGGGCAGGCTCCCTGCCCGACTGGTATGCGGCGAGGTACACGGTCCACGACACGGACGCGCTCGACGCCGAGGAGGTCGCACGCCTACAGCGCGACATGCCCGAGCAGGCGTTCGCCCGTGAGTACCTCTGCGACTTCAGCGCCGCCGGCGATGACCAGCTCATCAGCCTGTCCGAGGCAGACGCCGCCGCCAGCCGCCGCTACCCGGACGGGGACGTCCTCGAGTTCCCGCTGGTGATCGGCGTCGACCCGGCCCGGTTCGGGGATGACCGCAGCGTCATCGTCCTGCGCCAGGGACTGCGGATGGAAGACCCGGTCATCCGGCAGGGGATCGACAACATGAACCTCGCGGCCATCGTCGCCAGCATCATCGAGGACCGCGACCCGGACGCCGTGTTCATCGACGCAGGCGCCGGCTCGGGCGTCATCGACCGCCTGCGCCAGCTCGGCTACGAGGTCACCGAGGTGCCATTCGGCGGCAAGGCCACGTTCCCCAACCTGTTCGTCAACAAGCGCACCGAGATGTGGTGGGCCGTCAAGGAATGGCTCGAGAACGGCGGCAGCATCCCGCAGGACACGACCCTCAAGCAGGAACTGTCGACCCCGATGTACTGGTACGACGCGGTCGGCAAGCGCGTCCTGGAGTCAAAGGACGAGATCAAGAAGCGGCTCCAGGGCGGCGGCAGCCCGGACATCGCGGACGCGCTCGCGCTCACCTTCGCCTACCCGGTCGCCAAGATGCTGCCTCGCGAGGTGCGCGAGCGGCTCGACCCGAAGCCCAAGGACTACGACCCGTACTCCGAGATGCGGTGAGTACCCGTAACCGATGATGGGAGGAATACAGTCATGCCCGTAAGGCTCGCGACTGCGGACGATCTCGACGTGATCGCCGCGATGGGACAACGGTTCTTCGCAGGCACCCGCTATGCAGCAGCACTTTCGCCCAGTCACGAAGACATGCGCGCCTCCATTGGCGCCATCTTCGAGCATGGTCGTGTGTGGGTGGCGGAAATTGACGGCGTGGTTCGCGGCTTCCTTGCGGTTGTTGTCCAGCCCGTCTGGTTCAGTCCCGGAACCCGCATCGCCCTCGAAACGGCGTGGTGGATGGACGAGGAGCACAGGGGCCGGCCGGAAGGGGTGCGGCTCCTGTTCGAATTCGAGCGTTGGGCCAAGGAGCAAGGCGCGAAAGTCATCTGCATGTCGGACATCGTCCTCGAAGGGGAAAGCGCGGCAGAGCGCATCCTGACGAGGCTTGGATACAAGATCACCGAACGGACGTTCACGAAAGGACTGCAATGATCGTGATGGAAGGACACTCGCTTCGCCGCCGCCGCGACCTCGCCGCACGCCGTGAACGGCATGTCGTTGGCTCGATCATCGGAGGGGTCATCGGCGCGATCACGTCCGCAATCGGCGGCCTCGCCGGGATCGCAGGCGGCGCAGCCGCGGGCTCGACGCTCGCGACCGGGCTCGCAGCCGCAGGAGCGGCCACCGCAGCCGCCGGCACGGGATACGCCATCGCGGCGGGCGAGAGCGGCAAGAAGGCGCAGGCGCAGGCAATGAAGGAGCAGCGCACCGCGCAGGAAGCCACCGCAGCGCAGGCACGCAGCCAGCAGCGTCAGTCGCAGCAGGCGATGGCAGCCGCCACCCGCGCACAGCCGGACGTCGCTGGAATCATGCAGCAGGCGGGCGCCGAGGGCGGCCCGTCAACGACCATGCTCACCGGGCCGATGGGCGTCAACCCGCAAGACCTCCAGCTGGGGCGCCAGACGCTCCTCGGAGGCTGAGTGAGCCAGTACGTCGGCGACGGCCAGAGCTACGAGGACGCGCCCACGCGGGACAAGCTGTTCACCCGCTGGGGCCAGCTCAAGTCTGAGCGTGCGTCCTGGTACGCGCACTGGCAGGAGCTCACGTCCTACATCCTGCCGCGCAACGGCCGCTACTTCCGCCAGGACCGAGACAAGGGCTGGCGCCGCCACAACAACATCTACGACAACACCGGGACGCGTGCGCTCCGCACGCTCGGCGCCGGCATGATGTCGGGCGCCACGAGCCCGGCCCGCCAGTGGTTCCGGCTCGCCACGCCAGACCCTGAGTTGAACTCCTTCGACCCGGTCAAGCTGTGGCTCGATGACGTCACCAAGCGCATGCAGCGCGTGTTCCAGAAGTCGAACACCTACCGCTCGCTGCACATGATGTACGAGGAGCTCGGCACCTTCGGCACCGCAGCGTCCATCGTGCTCCCGGACTACGAGCAGGTCATCCACCACTACCCGCTCACCTGCGGCGAATACTGCATCTCGACCGACGCCAAGGGCCGAGTCTGCACGCTCTACCGCGAGTTCGACATGACGGTGTCGCAGATCGTCAAGGAGTTCGGCCTCGAGAACTGCTCCGTCACCGTGCGGAACATGTACTCGAACGGCACCCTCGACCAGTGGGTGCCCGTGATCCACGCCATCGAGCCGCGTGCAGACCGCGACATGGGCAAGCGCGACTCGCGCAACATGCCCTACGGGTCGTGGTACTTCGAGGTCGGCGGCGAGGACGGCAAGTTCCTGCGCGAGAGCGGGTTCATGCAGTTCCCGGCCGTTGTCCCCCGCTGGGCCGTGGTCGGCGGCGACATCTACGGCCACAGCCCGGGCATGGAGGCGCTCGGCGACGTCAAGCAGCTCCAGCACGAGCAGCTCCGCAAGGCGCAGGCCATCGACTACCAGACGAAGCCGCCCCTCCAGGTGCCGGCGTCGATGAAGAACCGCGACATCGAGATGCTCCCGGGCGGGATCTCCTACTACGACGGCGCGGCCAACAACGGGATCAAGACCGCGTTCGAGGTGAACCTCAACCTCCAGTACCTCCTGAACGACATCATGGACTGCCGCGAGCGCGTGCGGGGCGCGTTCTACGCGGACCTGTTCCTGATGCTCGCCAACGCCGGCCCGAACACGCGGATGACCGCAACCGAGGTCGCAGAGCGCCACGAGGAGAAGCTCATCATGCTCGGCCCCGTGCTCGAGCGCCTGCACAACGAGCTGCTCGCCCCGCTCGTCGACACGACCTTCACCCGCATGGTGCAGGCCGGGATCGTCCCGCCTGCGCCGCAGGAATTGCAGGGAATGGACCTGAACATCGAGTTCGTGTCCATGCTGGCGCAGGCGCAGCGCGCCATCGGAACGAACGCCGTCGACCGCTTCGTCGGGAACCTCGGCGCCATCGCGCAGATGAAGCCCGACATCCTCGACAAGTTCGACCAGGACGAGTGGGCCGACGTGTATGCCGACATGCTCGGCATCGACCCGGCGCTCATCATCGCGGACAAGGACGTCGCGCTCATCCGCCAGGCGCGGGCGCAGGCGATGGCCGCGAAGGAGCAGGCGGCCGTCATGCAGCAGCAGTCGCAGACGGTCAAGAACATGGCGCAGTCGCCGACAGGCGGCGACAACGCCCTCACCGACATCACGAACATGTTCTCGGGGTATGGCTCCCCGAGCCCGGTGGAGCTCTGACGTGGGATTCCTGAAGCAGGGATTCCCGTGGATCTACGACAACGCATCGGGCGACATCGTCGGCGTCAAGGATCCTGACGGCAGCGAGACGTACTTCTCGAGGGCGCCGTACATCGGGTCGTTCTACGACGTCTCGAACCAGCCGGCGTCCGCCAACACCGAGACGCTGATGGAGTGCGACAGCGTCGACATCTCACGCGGCGTCGTGATGGTCGACAACACGAAGATCACCGCCGGACGCACGGCGACATACAACATCGCCTTCAGCGCCCAGTTCGCGAACTCCGGCAACGACGAGCGCGAGATCAGCATCTGGCTCGCCAAGCAGGGCGCCGCACTCGCCAACTCCAACACGATGGTCACCATCCTCAAGAAGCACGCCGGAGGCAATTCGTTCCTCGTCGCGGCGTGGAACTTCTTCGTGGACCTCGACCAGGGCCAGTACGCGCAGATCTACTGGTCGGTCAACGGGACCGGGGTGTCGATGGCCTACACCGGGACGCAGACCACGCCGACCCGCCCGGCCACGCCGTCCTTGATCATCACCGTGAACGAGGTCGATGGTCAGTACCCGTAAGCAACCAACGCGGGACTACATTCGCCGATGAGCACGAATTACGACCCCCTCGACCTGCGCGGGCAAGAGCGCGACCGAGCCGACAAGGAGCTCAGGGAGCGCCTGGACAGGCAGAACGAGGAGGCCGACGTGAAGTGGCTCATGTCGCAGAAGCGCGGCAGGCGCATGGCCTGGCGCATTCTCGACCACGCGGGTGTGTTCCGATCTACCTTCGCGGCCAACGCCATGCAGATGGCATTCGCGGAAGGGAACCGGAACGGCGGATTGAGGCTCCTCGGCCTCATCCACTCCGCGTGCCCCGAGCAGTACCACGTGATGATGAAGGAACACCAGGATGACGGAACCAACGATGATGGAAACAGCCGCGGCAATCACTGAAGCAGCTGCACCATCGACGGCCCCGGACAGCGTGGCGGCGACGGCCGACAAGCTCTACGGGAACACGCAGAAGGCTCCCGCGACCCAGGACCGGCAAGCCGCCGATGCGGCCCCTGCCGGAAAGGAACCTGCGCCGGCCGCCGCCGAGGAGGCCAAGGCACCCGCCGAGGCACCCAAGGCGCCGGAAGCCTACGAGTTCAAGGCGCCCGAGGGTCGAGTGTTCGACTCGGAGGTCATGGCCTCGTACTCGCAGGTGGCAAAGGAACTGAACCTGTCGCAGGAGTCCGCGCAGCGCCTTCTCGACGCAGTCGGCCCAAAGATGGCCGAGCGCCAGATGGCGATGATCGAGGCCACACGCAACGGCTGGGCCGACAACTCCAAGTCCGACCGAGAGTTCGGCGGCGAGAAGCTGTCGGAGAACCTGGGCGTTGCAAAGAAGGCGCTCGATGCGTTCGGCACCACCGAACTCCGCACGCTGCTGAACGAAACCGGACTCGGAAACCACCCGGAGCTCATCCGGTTCATGTTCCGAGCCGGCAAGGCGATCAGCGAGGACCGCATGGTTTCCGGCTCGGCCACGCAGGCCAAGGCCGGGCCACGCAGCTTCGCCGACCTCGCCGAGGCTCTTTACTCAAACACCTAACCCAACAAGGGAACCACAGCAATGGCAACTCTCTCCACTTCCAACCTGACCCTCGCGGACTGGGCCAAGCGCACCGATCCCGAGGGCAACGTGCCCATCATCGCCGAGCTCCTGTCGCAGTCGAACGAGATCCTCGAGGACTGCGTCTTCAAGGAGGGCAACCTCCCGACCGGCGAGCGCGTCGTGATCCGCACCGGCCTGCCCCAGGTCTACTGGCGCGCCCTCAACCAGGGCATCCCGAACAGCAAGTCGACGACCGCCCAGGTCGACGAGGCCTGCGGCATCCTCGAGGCCCGCAGCGAGGTCGACAAGGACCTCGCCATGCTGAACGGCAACACCGCCCAGTTCCGCCTGTCGGAGGACACCGCCTTCCTCGAGGCGATGAACCAGACGATGGCGAGCACGATGTTCTACGGCAACCCGGCGACCGACCCGAAGCAGTTCCTCGGGCTGGCCCCGCGCTACTCGGCGCTCACGGGTTCCAACAACAGCGTGAACATCCTCAACGGCCTCGCCGGCGGCGGCTCGTACTCGGGCACCGCGAACACCTCGGTGTACCTGGTGGTCTGGGGCGACAACACCGTCTACTGCCCCTTCCCCAAGGGCTCGACGGCCGGCCTCATGCACGAGGATCTCGGCGAGCAGACCGTCTACAACTCGGACGGCACGCGGCTCCAGGCGTACTCCACGCGCTACCAGTGGAAGAACGGCCTGGTCGTGAAGGACTGGCGCTACGTCGTGCGCATCTGCAACATCAACACGACCGACCTGCTCGCGCAGTCGAACGGCCAGGCGACCACCTCGGCCAGCAACCTCATCCGCCTCATGGCGCGTGGCCTGTACCGCATCCCGAACATGGCGATGGGCCGTGCCGCGTTCTACATGAACCGGACCGTGCACAGCGGCCTGTCGATCATGGCGCTCGACAAGAGCCAGGCGGTCGTCAAGGTGAACGAGGGCCTGTCGCAGTTCGGCACGCCGTACAGCTGGCTGTCGTTCCTCGGCGTCCCCTGCCGTCGCGTCGATTCCATCCTCAACACCGAAGCCGAAGTCAGCTGACCCGCACACTCCTGAAGGGAGACACCCACAATGATTACTGACGTCCTTCTCACCGTGTCCGGGTCCAACACCCCCGGCTCGGCCATCTCGGGCCAGGCCATCACGGCCGACGCCTACAGCACCGACACCATCGACCTCGGCACCGCTCGCGACATCGGCGAGGGCCACCAGCTCTACATGGTGTTCACCGTCGTGACCACGTTCAACACGCTCACCAGCCTCGACCTCGAGGTGGTTTCGTCGGCGAACGCGAACCTCTCGTCCCACACCGTCCTCGCGGAGACGAACGTCCTGCTCGCCGGCCTGACCGCCGGGAAGCAGTACGTGGTCGCCATCCCGCCGCAGATCGCAAGCCTCGGCCTGCGCTACCTCGGCGCCCGCTACGACGTCAACGGCACCAACCCCACGACCGGCAGCATCCTGGCTCAGATCGTCATGGACATCCAGGACGGCAAGAAGTTCTACGCCAGCGGCTTCACGGTCGCCTGATAGGAGCATCACATGGCAATGGTCAAGGCATTGGTCGACTGCTTCGTGGACAACGGGCTTCGGAAGGCGGGCGAGGAGTTCCGCTACTCCGGCCCTGCTCTCCCCGACGTGATCGAGTTCATGGACGGCGGCCCCGTCCTCGACGCCGCCGAGCCGGAGCGCAAGCTGCGCCCCGGACGGAAGCCCAAGGCCGAAGCCACGCCGAACTGATGCGTGCCTGAGTTCGCGAACAAGGGAGGGGGGCCGTCCACGCCGGCCCCCCTCCTGTCACGAAGGGAGCGAGCATTGGGTTACGTCGGCAAAGATCCGAAGAAGTGCACGCGCTGCGGCGAGTTCAAGCCGCGTTCGGATTTCTCCAAGCACGCCGTGGCAAAGGGTGGAGTGCAGTCGACATGCAAGCCTTGCTCCGCAATGATTGCAAAGACGCGATATAAAAAGCACCCACTGCGACACGCGCAAATTAGACGTAATGCCAAATTGAAGGCAACGCACGGAATCACCAGCAGCGATTATCAGGAAATGCTGGAGCAGCAGAATGGCAAGTGCGCCATTTGCGGTACGACAGATCCTGGTGGTCGAAAGGGATTGTGTGGTCCAGTGTTTCACGTGGACCATTGCCACAGCAGCGGAAATATTCGTGGACTGCTGTGTCACTCATGCAACGTTGGGCTCGGGAACTTCAGGGACAGCGTGACCGCCTTGGCAAACGCCATCGCGTACCTCGGAAGGAGCGAATAACTTGCCATCGGTCGTCGATTTGTGCAACCTCGCACTCGCATACCTCGGGGATGATGCCACGGTCGCAAGCATCGACCCGCCGGAGGGCTCCGCGCAGGCAGAGCACTGCCAGCGGTTCTACCCCATCGCACGCGACACGCTGCTCCAGATGCACACTTGGAGCTTCGCCTCGCGGCGCGTCAGCCTCGCGCAAGTGACGATGCCGTACACGATGTGGAAGTACGCATATGCCTGCCCGGGCGACATGATGACCGCCGTGGCGGTGCTGCCCCCGCAGGCAGAGAACGACTACGCGGTGCGCGCCTACCCGGCCGACCGCTACGGCTGGGGCTGGATCAACACCCCGTTCGTCGCCGGCGGAACCTACGTCCCGCAGGAGTACCAGATCGAGACGGACACGGCCGGGAACAAGGTGATCTACACCAACCAGGAGAATGCGCTCCTGCGCTACCAGGCGCTCGTCACCGACCCGACCAAGTTCGACCCGCTGTTCTCGAACGCGCTCGCGTGGCACCTCGCGTCGATGCTCGCAGGCCCGGTCGTGAAGGGCGCCGAGGGCGCCGCAGAGGGCCGCAAGTGCATGCAGATGGCGCTTGGCTACATCCAGCAGGCGAAGGCGTCCGACGCCAGCCAGCGCGACGTGAAGCCCGAGCACATCACGCCCTGGATCTCTGGACGCTGACCGATGGCACAGACCCGCGTCTACCACCGCTCATTCGGAGGAGGCGAGATCAGCCCGGAGATGTTCGGGCGCATCGATGATGTCCGCTTCCAGACGGGCGCGGCCACGATGCGGAACTTCATCGCCCTGCCGCAAGGAGCCGTCGAGAACCGGCCCGGCACGCAGTTCGTGCGCGAGGTGAAGGACTCGACCAAGAAGACCAGGCTCCTGCCGTTCACGTTCAGCACCACGCAGACGATGGTGCTCGAGCTCGGCGCTGGCTACTTCCGCTTCCACACGCAGGGCGCCACGCTCGGCCCCGGCACGCCTGCCGCCTACAACAATGCCACGGCCTACTCGATCGGCGCGCTCGTCTCCTCGGGCGGCGTGAACTACTACTGCATCGCGGCGACCACGGGCAACGCACCGCCGAACGCCACGTACTGGTACGCGCTCCCGGCGGGGATCTACGAGATCCCCAACCCCTACGCCGAGGCCGACCTGTTCGACATCCACTACGTGCAGTCTGCGGACGTCCTGACGCTCGTCCACCCAAACTACGCGCCCCGCGAGCTGCGCCGGCTGGGTGCGACCACGTGGGTGCTGTCCACGATCTCGTTCGTGCCGACCGTCAGCACCCCGACCTCGGTCGCGGTGACTGCCAACCGTGGGCAGGCGCTCAACATCACGGCGTTCACGCAGGCGAATCCGGGCGTCATCACGACCATCGGCAACCACGGCCTCGCGGTCGATGACCCGGTCTACGTGGACGGCGGCACGATGACCCAGGTGCGCGGGTTCTACACCGTGAACTCTACGCCTGCCGTGAACACGCTGTCGCTGCGCGCATACGACAGCGGCGTCCCGGTGAACACGACCTCGTTCACGGCGTGGTCGGGCGGCGGCTTCGTGCAGTTCGGCGCGAAGACCATCGACTCTGACTCGTACTACGTGGTGACGGCATTCGCTGACAACGGGATCGACGAGAGCGCACCGAGCGCGGCGGTGAGCGTCACGAACAACCTGAACGCGCCGGGATCGAGCAACACGGTCACCTGGGCGGCGTCTGCGGGCGCGGCGCTCTACAACGTCTACAAGCGCCAAAGCGGCCTGTACGGCTACATCGGGCAGACGCAGTCGCTGTCGTTCACGGACAACAACATCGCCCCGAACCTCGGGATCACGCCGCCCATCGCGGACACGACGTTCGTCCCGGGCGCGATCCTGTCTGTCCCGGTCACGAACGGCGGATCTGGCTACGGCTCGACGGTGGTGAGCGGCGGCTCGTTTCAGACCGTGGCGGTCATCGCCGGCGGCACGGACTACGACAGCGGCGAATCGGTGACCGTGGCCGACCCGACCGGGAGCGGCGCCACGTTCACCGTGACCGAGTCGGCGGGCGTCATCACGGCGGTGGCCGTCACGGCCGGCGGAAGCCTGTACAGCGACCCGACCTTCTCGGTAGGCGGTGCGGATACCAGCGCCTTCCCCGCCCCAATTGTGGTCGGCAGCGGCGCACGGCTCCTGCCGACGCTCACGCCGCTGGTCTATGGCAGCGTCACCATCGGCGTCACCGACACCACGGGGACCGGGGCCGTGCTCGAGCCCATCGTCCAGGGCGGCGTCATTACCGCCATCCGGGTCGTGAACGGCGGGCGCAACTACACCAGCCCGACCATCACCGTCACCTCGGCGGCAGGCGGGTCGAGCGCCACGTTCGGTGCGGCGGTCCTGTCGGCGGTCCAGTTCCCCGGCGCGGTCAGCTACTTCGAGCAGCGCCGCGTCTTCGCCGGGACCACGCTCGCGCCCCAGACGCTCTGGATGACCCGCACGGGCACCGAGAGCGACATGTCCTACCACATCCCGGTGCAGGACACCGACCGCATCTCCTTCACCGTGGCCGCCCGCGAGGCGAACACCATCCGCCACCTGGTGCCGCTCACGCAGCTCCTCGCGCTGACGAGCGCCGCAGAGTGGCGAATCTCCCCGGTCAACAGCGACGTCATCACCCCGACCACGATCTCCGTGCGCCCGCAGGCATACGTCGGGGCCAACAACGTCCAGCCGTCCATCGTCAACAACACGGTGGTCTACTGCTCGGCCCGCGACGGCCACGTGCGCGAGCTCGGCTACTCGTGGCAGGCCAGCGGATTCGTGACGGGCGACCTGAGCCTGCGCGCCACGCACCTGTTCGACAACTTCGACATCTCGGACATGTGCTACAGCAAGGCTCCGCAGCCGCTCCTGTGGTTCATTTCAAGCACGGGCAGGCTGCTGGGCCTCACCTACATCCCCGAGCAGCAGATCGGCGCATGGCACCGCCACGACACGGACGGGTCGTTTGAGTCATGCACGGTGGTCGCGGAAGGCGTCGAGGACCGCCTGTACGTCATCGTGAAGCGCACCATCGGCGGCACGACCAAGCGGTACGTCGAGCGCATGGCGAGCCGCCAGGTCGGGGACATCGAGGACTGCTTCTTCGTGGACAGCGGCCTGAGCTACGACGGCACGAACACGGGCTCGACCACGGTGACGGTCACGGGCGGCTCGACCTGGGGTCCGGCAGACGTCCTGACCGTGACGGCGAGCGCCGCGATCTTCCAGTTCCCGGCGACCACGGACATCAACGACGCCATCGTCATCACGGCCACGGACGGCACGCAGTACCGCCTGACGATCCTCGGCACGTCGAGCACCACGGTGGCGACCGCCAAGGTGGACAAGGTCATCGCGCCCGCCCTGCGCGGCGTGGCGACCACGCGGTGGTCATTCGCACGCGACTCCATCTCAGGGCTTGGGCACCTCGAGGGCAAGACCGTGAGCATCCTCGCGGACGGGGCCGTGATGCCGCAGAAGGTCGTGACGGCAGGGACGGTCGCGCTCCAGCGCGCATCGACCGTGGTCCATGTCGGCCTGCCCTACGACAGCGACCTCGAGACGCTGCCGATGACGCTCCAGGTCGAGGCGTTCGGGCAGGGCCGCGCCAAGAACATCAACGAGGCATGGCTGCGCGTGGTGAGCTCGAGCGGCATCTTCATCGGCCCCAGCCTCGACAACCTCGTGGAGGCCAAGCAGCGCACCACGGAGCCCTACGGCAGCCCCCCGGCCCTGAAGACGGACGAGATCGGCGTGAAGCTGACGCCGTCCTGGCAGCAGGCCGGGCGCATCTTCGTGCGGCAGTCTGACCCGCTGCCCCTGACCATCGTCGGGCTGACGCTCGAGGTCGCCATCGGAGGATGACATGAACCTGACCCCGGCCCAGCAGTGGATGCTCAACATGCCGTACCAGACGCAAAGCGTCGGGACGATGCTGACGGGCACGAACCTGCCCTACTACGAACGCACGGGCGGGATGCCATCGGCGCCCGCCGCGGCGGCTGCGGCCGATGGCGGCACATTCATGCAAGGCTTTGCCCCGGCCTTCGCCGAGGGCATGACCGTCGCTGGGCCGATTGTCTCGATCTTCGGGGCCGCGTCGAGCGCCATCGGGTCGTACTACGCAGCCGAGAGCCAGAAGAACGCCCTCAAGATGCAGGCGCAGAACCAGCGGTTTGCTGGCGAGATGGCCCGCATCAACCGGCAGGGCGCCGAGTTCACCGCCGCGCAGGTCGGCCGCGAGGGCGCCATGCGGGCCGGGATCATGGGAATGCGCGCCGGGCAGGCCCGGGCCGGCGCACGGGCGTCCTTGGCCGCACGCGGGGCCGTCCTCGGCGCAGGCTCTGCACGCGAGATCATCGGCAGCATGGACCTGATGGCCGAGATCGACCGCCTGAGCATCAGCGCCGCCACCGTGCGCGAGCAGGAGGCCGCCCGCCTCGCCGCCACGAACCTCGGCGCTCAGGCCACGATGGCCGGAATCTCGGCCCGAAACCTCGAGGCGACCGCAGGAACGATCTACCCCGGCATGGCCCTCGGCACCAGCCTCCTCGGCAGCGCCACCGAGATCGGGTCCACGTGGGCCAGGAACCGCCGCATCGAGGAACTGCTCTCAGGCGTGGGAACGCAGAGGATCTGACCAATGCCCACCGTACCGACCACGTTCGTCCCGCAGGTCGCGCCGCAGGCGCCGGGCGACATCGGCCAGTTCCAGGCGCCTGGCGTGCAGGCCGCCGAGAACCTTGCCGGGCCGCAGCTCGCCCGCTTCGGGCAGGCGATGACCGGGGCAGGCAACGCCGCCTTCCGGCTGGGCTCCGCGATCCAGGACGGGATCGACGATGCCACGACCAAGCAGGCCGACGTGATGGGCACGACGGCCATGCAGCGCGTGGCCGACCGCTTCCTCGGCACGGTCGGGCAGCAGTCCGAGCGCGACTTCGAGGCGTCGATGGGCGAGCTGTCGCAGGCCGGCGCGGCGGCGATGGACACGCTGAAGAACGACACGCAGCGTGCGATGTACGCGCCCATCCTCGCCCGGAACATGGGGATGTTCCAGAGCCGGATGCAGCAGCACCGCAACGGCCAGGTGCGCGTCTGGAACACGAACGAGGCCATCGCACGCAGCGAGGTGAACGCCGACAACGCCATCTTCGCCTGGGCAAGCCGCAACGAGAAGGACGCCGCCGGGCGCCCGGTCGGGATGCTCCGGTATGCCGCCTACGCCGACACGGCCGTGGACGAGGCCCGCAAGGCCGGCGAACTCATGGGCTACGCGCCCGACTCGGCGCAGATGAAGCAGCTCGAGCAGAAGGTCCACGACCGGATGGCGAAGGGCATCGTGGATTCCATGCTCGTCAACGGCGAGTATGCCGCCGCCGACGAGTTCTTGTCCGACCCGGACACGCAGGAAATGCTCGACGCCAGGGCGGCGCAGGCGCTGCGCGAGAGCGTGATGACCAACCAGCAGCGCGCCGTCATCGGCGAGCTCACGGCAAGCATCAAGGAAACCGGGACGCTGTACGCCAAAAGCGACCCGAAGACCTACGGGCAGGAGGCGAAGGAAGGCGCCGAGCCGCCGGCCACGCTGCGCGATGCGCTCGAGCGCGCCGAGTCGATCAAGGACGACGACGTCCGCAAGGCTGTGCAGGCGCAGCTCAGGACGCAGTACGCGCAGGACGAGGCGCTCAGGACGCAGGAATACCGCGCCCTGATCGACGCCTACGAGAACCACATGGCGGTGCCGGGCAACTCCATGTTCAACCTGCCGCCGGCTCTTGAGAGCCAGATGGCCGCCCTGAGCCCGAAGGACCGACAGTCGTTCTACGCGCAGCAGCGCGAGTCTGACGAGATCGGCGTGCAGGAGGAGCTGGCACGTAACCCGGCCATGCTCACCCGCGAGTGGCTTGAGCGCAACCGCACGAAGATGACGCCCGGCACCTACGTCAAACTCCTCGGCGAACTCAACCAGCCCGAGAAGATCATCGAGGCGCAGGTCGATGCGGATGACATCAACCGCCAACTCACGGACATGGGCATGCCGCAGTACGTCAACGCACCTCGTGGATCGACCGACGCGCAGCGCCACCTGATCTTCCGAAACAACATCACGCAGATGATCGAGATTCGCCAGCGGGAGCGTGGCGGGAAGATCAGCCCAGACGAAAAGCGCGACATCATCCGCAAGGCCATCGTGGACGAGGCATACGTTTCCATCTCATGGGCGAGAGATCCAAGAATTCCAGTCGCCATGATGACGCAGGAGGAGCTCGGGAAGGCGTACTACGACATCGGTGACCAGGAAGTGCCATTCGCGCAGTACCGCATGGCCGAGCAGCAACTCATGCGCGCCGGCATCGCGTCCCCGACAGAGGCGCAGATCCTTGAATACTGGACCCGGAAGGGCAAGCCGAAGTGATCGAGCCGGACATCAACGAGCGCATGGCACGATTCTCGCCCTCGCAGGTCCAGGACGATGTCGACCCGATTGCGTCCGAGATCGCGTCACGTGCCGCCGTCCCGACGTCACAGCCGACGATGGCGATGCCAGATGTCGATCCCATCGCCCGCCAGATCGCGGAGAACGACCGCGAATCGCTCGACGCCGCCGTGCTCGGCGCCCGGGCCGTCAACCCGGACGAGGCCGCACGCGCCATTCAGGTGGGACGGAAGGTAGGCATCCCGGCCGAGGTGGCCCGTGCGGACATGCAGCGAGCCGAGCAGCAGGCGTACCTCACGGACCTGCGCTCAAAGGACTTCCTCCGCACCGACCCGGTCATGGCGAACTTCCTCGCCAACAAGGAGTTCGCGGAGGTCGCGCATGATGACGTCGGCGTGCTGGATGCCATCCGGCCCATCATGCAGGACTGGGCGATGGTGTACTGGACGGGTGCCACGCCGGGCATGCGCCGGGGCTTTGAGCGCGGCCAGCTCGGCGCCGAGCGCGGAGAGATCGGCGGCATGGCGATGGCTGGCCTGGCGCAGCCCAAGGACTTCGAGCGTGCGTCCAAGATCCGCGACCGCATGCGCGAGCTGGTGGACGTCGGGTTCCTGGGCGCGACCACCGAGGTCATCGCACAGAACCTTGCACAGATCCGAGGGATTGGCACGTTCACGGTCGGCGGCGCGGCGCTCGGCAGCGTGGTGCCCGTGGTCGGCACGGTTGCCGGCGGAGCGCTCGGCGCGACCGCAGGCGTGGTCGCCACGACCGGGCAGATGGAGGCCGGGAACCTGTACCTCGACCTGCGCGAGGAGGGCGTCGAGGATGACGTCGCCATCCCGGTGTCCGTGGCCGGCGGGTTCCTGAACGGCGTGATCGAGGTGGTCGGCATGAAGATCGCCGCCAAGCCGTTCCAGGCGCTTGCCAAGCGCTTCATGGCTGAGGCGGTCGCCAAGGCCGTCGCGCAGCCCACGACACGCGCCGCGCTCGCCGCGGCCGGGAAGGGATACATCCTTCAGGTCGGGACCGGGGCCAGCGAGGAGGCGCTCCAAGAGGTGGTCATCATCGCCGGCGAGGAGATCGCCAAGGCGGCGTCCGGGATCGACAGCGAGACGGGCCTGCGGCAGGCCACCGAGCGCGTGGTGGATGCCTTCGTGCAGGGCGCGATGGGGTCGGCCATCCTGGGCGGCATCGGACCGGGCGCGAACCTGTACGTAGACCTGAACCGTGCGGCCAACACCGAGCGGCAGCAGGTGTTCTTCGAGAAGCTCGCCACTGCAAGCAAGGAAAGCCGGCTTGCCAAGCGCAGCCCGGAGGCATACGAGCGGTTCCTCGAGGCGCAGGCGAAGGACGGCCCCGCCGAGACGATCTACGTGGACGGGCGCATGGCGCAGGAGCTGTTCGCGCAGAGCGGCCTGACGGCGGCGCAGCTCGAGGAGGTGCTGCCCGGAATCAAGGCGCAGGTGGACGAAGCGGTCGCCACGGGCGGGGACGTGACGATCCAGACGGCGCAGTTCGGCGCTCGGCTCGCCAACACGGAACTCGGGAACGCGCTGCTGCCGCACATGCGCTTGTCGCCGGACGCCATGAGCGCCACCGAGGCGCAGGCGTTCGAGGCTGAACGGCAGGCAGTTGTGGAGGAGGCACGCACGATCCTTGCAGCAAAGCAGGAAGCCGACGCTGCGTTCGTCGCCGAGGCGCAGCAGGTCGAGGACGAGGCGTTTGAGCAGGTCCGTGCGGTCGGCCAGTTCACCGACATTGAGGCGCGGACGATTGCCAAGTTGCGTCAGGCGATGGTGGTCGTGGACGCCGCCGAGGCCGGGATGACGCCGGCCCAGTACCAGCGCGAGCGCGGCGTTCCGTTGCAGGTGCGCGGCGAAGGTATGGCTGCGCCGATGGCGCAGGCTGCACGAATTACGCTTGCGGATGTTAAAAGATCATTCGCGGAAATCGGTGTAGAGCAGCGTCTTACGGAAACTGACACGACAATCCGACCAGGAATCATTCGTGTGCCAGCGGACCTGCGTGGTGAAGGACGGGCAACACGGGCGATGCAAAGCCTAATTGCATACGCCGATCAAGCAGGAAAGCGAATTGATATCTCTCCGACTGGTGAATTCGGTGCAAACAAGAAGCGACTAGTTGCGTGGTACAAGCGCCTTGGATTTGTTGAAAACAAGGGTTCCAACAAGGACTTTGCGATCAGCGCGACAATGTATCGGCTTCCATCTGCGCCGATGCTTCGACAGGCCGCCACGCTCGACGCCGACTACCTCGCTGCCGTCGAGCGCGGCGACATGGCGACGGCGCAGCGCATGGTGGACGAGGCGGCGAGGGCTGCAAATCAACAGAGAGTTACAAGATTTACGGTTGGTAACCGTGGTTTGCTAAATAATCAAGTCCTCAATTACGACAAATTGTCAGATGACGAAATGGCTGAAGTTGAGGTTCTGCTTCCTCTTGGTTTGCAGCAACCACGGGACGTACCTGCCAATGCGACATTCTTCTTCACCGACGAAGGATTGATTCGGCAAAATCGATTGATTGAGTTGTTGAAGAAAGCGGCGAAAGGTCGTGTGATAGAAACGACTGCTTATGTTCCAAATGATCCTGTATGGACATCAAACGATGGACAAGTTGCTGTGGTTCCGGAGCAGATCAAGTCTGCCAACCCCGTCACCTACGACGAGCAGGGCAACATCGTCCCGCTGTCGCGCCGCTTTGACATCACTAGCCCGAAGCTGTTTGAGCAGGCCGCCACTCTCAACGCCGATTACTTTACAGCCATTGAGCGCGGAGATACGGAAACCGTTCAAAGCATGATTGACGAAGCGGCTGAAAGACAGATGCCGTCCAGTCAAGTGCGCGATGCGGCAGGAAAACTGCTTCGCATCTACCACGGATCACAGAGAATTGATCGAGTCGGAAACCGTCTGCTGAAGAAGCGGGCCACATCCGGGCCGATGCCGTTCTTTACCGACACTCGTGCGATTGCAGAGGGTTATGCCCAAGGCAAGGAAGACACGAGCATTGAGAACATCGGATACGAGCAATGGTTCAAGTACAAGCCACGCGGACAGCGAGGCACTGTCACTCTTGACCAAGCGTGGTTCTATCTCACGCCAGAAGAACGCGCTACTGCCACCGAACGTTTGTATACGGTTGGATACGAAAATCCCGACGAAGGAACCGGGGAAATCGTTGGCAATACCAAAACCATTGCGTCACGCGACCATGTGCAATTCTTGATTCGTCAGGCCAAGGGAAACGCGCTGACTGCTGCAAAGGAACTCTGGCTCAACAGCGGAAGCCTGTTCAACGACGAACAGAAGTTCATGGATGTCCTGAAGGGCATGGGACTAGGAGAACGATTCGTTTACGACTCTCCTCATGCGGTCAATTCCGGAATCATTGAGGCATACGCCAACATCACGAATCCGCTCGATACATCTGCAATTCCGACATCAGTAGTTGATGCGCTTCAGAAGCGCGCAAATCGCGTGCGAAAGCCAGCAGATGAATACGGGCAAGATGCGTGGGACAAGCGGACTCGTGATCCGCAATCTTGGATGGAAACGCTCCGCTCCGACATCGCTGAAGGCCGGACGCAGGCATGGACTTCAATCCCGGATTGGGCGACCGATGTTCTGACAAAGCTTGGATATGACGGCATCAAGGACAGTGGTGGCAAGTATGGCGGCGATCCGCATGTCGTATGGATTCCATTCAATCCGCAGCAGATCAAGTTTGCCAATCCAATCACAAAGGATGGTTCCGGGAAGATCATCCCGCTGTCAGAACGATTTGACCTGACATCTCCGATGATGTTCCGTCAGGCGGCACCCGGCCCAGCCCGCGGCGGATTCGACCCGCGCACTCTGAACGTCCTTGTCGGCAAGGGTGGCGATGTATCGACGCTCGCGCACGAACTGATCCACCTCCGTGTCGCCGAGTACCTACGCATGGCGCGTGGCACCACGCCGCCAGCGCGTGTGAACGCCGACCTCGAGACGCTGTTCGACTTCATGGGCGTGGAGGGCGCGACGTTCCAGGAGCGTCTCGACAACTACGAGACGATGACCATCGACCAGCGCAGGCCGCTGGAGGAGAAGGTCACCTACAACTTCGAGGTGTATCTGTACGAGGGCAAAGCACCGAGCGTTGAGCTGCGCGGTGTGTTCGACCGCCTCGCCGCGTGGATGCGCCGCGTGTACAAGTCGATCCGCGATGACCTGAACGCGATCTACCGCCGCGAGTTCGGCACCGACCTGCCGATCCTCACGTCCGAGGTCCGCGCCGTGTTCGACCGAATGCTGGCGTCCGAGGAGGCGATCAAGCGCCAGGCGGCCATTAACGAGATGAAGCCGATGTTCCAGACGCAGGCCGAGAGCGGCATGTCTGACGCGGAGTGGGCTGCGTACCAGCAGATGCAGCAGGAGGCCATCGAGGCGTCGGTCATCGACATGAACGTCGCCAGCATGCGGCAGATGCAGTGGCTCGGGAACGCCCGCAGCCGCGTCCTGCGCGAGGTGCAGAAGAAGCACGACGCCAGGCGCAAGGAAGTCGCCGTCGAGATCGCCGCCGAGGTCAAGGTCGAGCCCGTCTACCGTGCGATGACCTACCTCCGCACCGGGAAGTTCGTGGACGCGGACGGGGCCGAGGTCGCCGTCGAGGGGCCGCACCGCCTCGACACCAAGCGCGTCAAGAAGCTCTACGAGTCGGTTCCGACCGTTGCCTCGCTCGAGGCCGTGCGTGCGACCGGGATGCCGATGCCGGCGGTGATCGCCCCGGACATCGCCAAGCTCGGGACGGGCAAGGGCGGCATGATGGGCCTAGACGGGCTCGACCCGGACCTGGTGGCCGAGACGTTCGGCTACTCGAGCGGCGACGAGATGATCCGCGCTTTGGTCGCGGCTCGGCCCATGAAGGAGATCGTGGCCGAGCGGACGGACGCCGAGATGCTCAGGCGCTTCGGGGACATGACGAGCCCGGAGTCCATCGAGGCCGAGGTGCAGGCTGCGCTCCACAACGAGGCCCGCGCCCGGTTCGTGGCCGTCGAGCTGCGCTACCTGTCCAAGGCGACCGAGCCGGCGCGGGTGATGGTCGATGCGGCCAAGCAGGTCGCCCGCGACCTGATCGCCGGCAAGCGTGTCCGGGACGTGCGCCCGAGCGACTTCGTGGCCGCCGAGGCCCGCGCCGCCCGTGACGCCTCCCGCATCGGGTCGCCCGTGGACGCCGTGGCCGTTGGCCGTGCCGCCTATACCCGGACCTACAACGAGCGGATCGCCGCGGGGGCCGACGAGCTGACCGCCGTGGCCGAGGCCACCACGGCCAGCGTGGAGGCCGCCAGGATGGCTCAGGAGCGCACGGAGGAGATCAAGGCGCGCTACGGGGCCGATCCGGAGCAGGCCCGCATACGGGCAAAGCGCGCCCAGCTCTACCAGAACCAGCTCGCCGCCGAGGCGCTGCGGGTCAAGGCCGAGGTGGACAAGCAGGTCAAGTACCTGCGCCGGGTGCTCAGGGACGAGAACGTCAAGCGCATGGGGGCGCAGGCGGCCGACCAGGTCGCCGGGCTCCTCGACCGCTTCGAGGTGGCCGCCGTCAGCCTGAAGCGCCTGGACGAGCGCAAGGCACTCACCGACTGGCTCGCCGAGCAGGAGGCCGCCGGGCTGGTGCCAGACATCGCACCGGAGATCGCCAACGAAGCTCGCCGCGTCAACTACCGCGAGATGAAGGTCAGCGAGTTCCGCGACCTGGTGGACGCGGTGAAGCAGATCGAGCACGTTGGCAAGAACGAGCGGAATATGCGTCTGGCCGAGGAGCGTGCCGCGTTTGAGGAAGTGCGCGATAACGCGGTCACGCGCATCCGTGCCTCTGGCAAGGTCCGCGGCCTGAGCCTCGACCCGCGCACGCCCCTGACCGGGATCGGCCGCGCCGCCGCGTTCCTGCGCGGGTTCGCCGCCCAGCACCTGAAGGCAGCGTCCATCGTTCGCGTCCTCGACGGCGGCAAGGAAGACGGACCGCTTTGGAACGCCATCATCCGCACGGCGAATGAAGCGGCTGACTTTGAGACGCGACGGCGTGCTGAATCATCGTTGAAGTTTGGCGAGATCCTGAAGCCCGTGTTTGCGCTCGGCGGAATGGGCGGCAAGGGGATGTACTTCCCGTCCATCGGGCGCAGCCTGAACCGGGAGGCCCGAATCGCCATCGCCTCAAATATGGGAAACGACGGCAACCGCCAGCGCCTGCTTGACGGCGAGGGCTGGACGCTTGAGCAGGTCCAACCTGTGCTTGAGAGCCTGACCGAATCCGATTGGCTGGCCGTGCAGCAGATGTGGGATTTCATCGATAGTTACCGCCCGGAGATCGCCGCCAAGGAGCGCAGGCTCTATGGCAAGGAACCTGAGTGGGTCAAACCCGTCCCGTTCACCGTCCGCACGGTCGACGGCAAGGATGTCAGCCTCCAGGGCGGCTACTACCCGATCAAGTACGACCCGGTGGCCTCCGACCGGGTGGCTACCGTGGACGCCGCCGAAGAGGCCAAGCGCGACCTGCAAGGCGCGTATACGGCGGCCACCACGCGTCGGTCGTTCGTCAAGGCACGCGCCAAGGAGGTCGTGGACAGGCCGATCCTGTACACGCTCGATGCCGCCTTCAGCGGGGTGAACGACGTAATCCACGACCTGGCGTGGCACGAGTGGCTCATCTCGACGAACCGCCTGCTGCGGGACGTCAAGTTCGCAAACGCCGTGCGCGAGACTCGCGGGCCTGAGTTCCTGAAGAACCTGCGCGACTGGACGAAGGACAATGCGACCGGGGGCCGCGGTCAGCAGGTTGCCGGAGAGGCGGCTGTTTCATGGATCAGGCAGGGAATTAGTGCATCGCGGCTTGGATTCAACATCAACAGCGCGGCACTCCAGATCCTCGGCTTCAACCAGAGCATCGTGCGTGTCGGCGCGAAGTACATCGGTCAGGGCATCACGCAATTCGTGACCAGCCCATTTGACTCGGCAAAGATGGTGGCCGAGAAAAGCCAGTTCATGGCTGAGCGTGGCCGCACGCAGTTCCGCGAGATCAACGAGATCAAGAACCGTGTACGCGGACAGACAGAGATTTCGCGGCGGGTGTTCGCCGGCACCTACTTCCTGATGATGAACATGCAGCGGTCGGTGGACATCCCGACCTGGCTCGGCGCCTACCAGAAGGCGCTCGACGCCGGGAAGGACGATGCTGTTGCCGTATCCATCGCCGACCAGTCGGTGCGTGATGCTCAGGGCAGTGGCCTCGTTTCTGATCTTTCGGCTGTTGAGCGCGGAGGCCCATATACGAAGTTGTTCACGGTGTTCTATTCGTACATGAACACGGTTTACAACATGGCCGCGGTGCAGACGATGACCGCACGCAGCAAGGGCAAGCTAGCCGCCGATTACGCGATGCTGTTCGTGGTCCCGGTCGTATTTGGCTATGCGCTCAAGAGCCTGCTTCAGCCGAACACGGATGACGAGGAATTCGATCCCGAGGCGCTGGCACGCAAGCTCGCCGCCGAGGAGCTGTCGTACATGATGGGCACGATGGTGATCGCCCGCGAGTTTGGCGGTGCAGCGCAGCTCCTGACGGGCGCGGAGGGCGTGCGGATGGGTTACGGTGGCCCCGCTGGCTTGGCGGCAATTGGAGACGTGTACACCCTATCCGCTCAGGCTGGGCAACTTGAGTTCGACCGCGCCTTCCGCCGTGCGGCGGTCAACACGCTCGGTGCGTTCACCGGGCTGCCGGCGGCGCAGATCAACCGCACCATCGACGGTATCGAGGCGGTGGTCGAGGGCGAGGTCGAGGGCGTCGGCGCGGTGGTCGCGCCGCTCACCGGAGTGCAGCGTTAGTACCCGTAACCGTACCCGTGATTCATAGGCTGAACCAAGAGGCGATGCATCCATGACCATCAGCAGCACGACGAGAATCGCCGGCCCGTTCATCGGTAACGGGACCGCCTCTGTTCTGCCCTTCACTTTTAAAGTTTTCTCGGCCGCCGACCTCGACGTCGTGCGCCTGAATTCCTCCACGGGCGTGGAAACCACGCTCGTTCTCACGACCGACTACACGGTCACGCTGAACATCGACCAGGACTCGAACCCGGGCGGGACGGTCACGCTCGTCGCCGGGCCGCTGGCGACCGGGTTCACGCTGACGATCACCTCGGACATCGCCAACCTCCAGCCGACCGACCTGACCAACCAGGGCGGCTTCTACCCGGAGGTCATCACGGACTCGTTCGACCGGGCGACCATCCAGATCCAGCAGATGGCCGGGGAAGTGTCGCGTTCGATCAAGGCGCCCATCTCGGACGGCAGCCCGGACATGGAGCTCCCGGCCGCCTCGGTGCGCGCCAACACGTTCCTGGCCTTCGACGCCAATGGCGTCCCGACCGTGCAGGCCGCGAGTTCGAGCGCGGCTCCGACCTCGATTACCCGCCAGGTCTTCAGCGGCACGGGGTCGCAGACGGTGTTCACGCTGGCGAGCGATCCGGGCGGTGCCGGAAATTCGGCGCAGGTCTTCATCGGCGGCGTGTACCAGCAGCGCAACACGTACACCATCGCCGGAACCACGCTCACGTTCAACCAAGCGCCCGTGGCCGGGACGAACAACATTGAGTTCGTGAACTTCCTGATCGGCAGCGGCTCGAACGGCGTCGGCATCGTGACGCTGACCGGGGACGTGACCGGGTCCGGGACGGGCACGGTGCCTGCGACCGTGGCGGCGAACGCCGTCACCTTCGCCAAGATGCAGCAGATCGCGACCGACCGCCTTCTCGGCCGCGACAGCCTGCTGACGGGCGACGTCGAGCAGCTCACGGTCGGCGGCGGCGTGGAGTTCACCGGGTCGGGCGGCATCCAGACGAGCGCCTTCACGGGCGACGTCACGAAGGCCGCAGGCGGCACGGCGACCACCATCGCGAACAGCGCCGTCACGATGGCGAAGATCAGCGCCACCGGCACCCCGTCGGCGAGCACGTTCCTGCGCGGCGACGGTTCGTGGCAGGCGGTGCCTGCGCTGACGGACGGCGACAAGGGTGACATCACCGTCAGCGGCTCTGGCGCCACCTGGACCATCGACAACAGTGTGGTGACGGTCGCCAAGATCAGCGCGACCGGGACGCCAGGCAGCGGCAACTTCCTTCGCGGCGACGGTTCGTGGTCCACGGCCACGGCAAGCGTTGCCGATGGCGACAAGGGTGACATCACGGTTTCCTCGAGCGGCAGCGTCTGGACCATCGACAACGATGTCGTGACCTACGCCAAGATGCAGAACGTGTCCGCTACGGACAGGCTGCTCGGGCGCGACACGGCCGGCGCAGGCGACGTCGAGGAGCTGACCGTTGGCGGAGGGATCGAATTCACCGGAAGCGGAGGTATTCAGACTTCGGCGTTCACCGGGAACGTCACCAAGTCTGCGGGCGGCACCAGCACGACCATCGCCAACGGCGTGGTGGCACCTGCCATGCTCACGACCGGCGGGCCATCCTGGACTTCCGGCGGCGACGTGACCGTGACCGGGGACATCACCGTCACCGGGAACGACATCAAGTCAAGCAGCGCGACCGCCATCACGCTTTCGAGCACGGACGTTGCCATCGCAGGTGACCTGACGGTCACGGGCAACGACATCAAGTCCAGCACGGCTACGGCGCTGACGCTCTCAGGCGCGGACGTCACGGTGGCGGGCGACCTGACCGTGACAGGCAACGACATCAAGTCGAGCTCCGCGACTGCGATGAGCATGTCCGGCGCGGACGTGTCGATGCAGGGCAACACGTCGTTCAAGAACTACACCGAGGGCGTGGTCGCCATCGGAACGGTCGGCGCGAGCCACACGTTCGACCTGGCGAACGGCACGGTGCAGACGGCCACGCTGACCTCCGGCACGGCGGCGACGTTCACGATGCCGACCGCCACGGCAGGCAAGTCCTTCGTGGTGCTCCTGAAGCAGCCTGCGTCAGGAAGCACGACCACGGCGACGTTCACGGGCGTGAAGTGGTCCGGCGGCACGGCCCCGACGATCACTGCCACGCTCGGTCGCCTGGACGTCATCTCGTTCTTTGCGGACGGGACGAACTGGTACGGATCGTTCATCCAAAACTTCACGCCCTGACCATGTTCGCCGCGACCAAGAGCTTCTTCGCCAAGGCACCGCCGAGCGGCAGCAGCACCTACAATATCGAGTATCTCGTTGTCGCAGGCGGAGGCGGTGGTTGTCGCGGCGGCGGAGGTGCAGGCGGCTACCGCACCGCGACCGGATACAGCCTCACGGTCGGCCAGTCCTACACGGTAACGGTCGGGGCAGGCGGCGGCGGCGGAAACGGCAACGCAGGACCGGACGCCCCAAACGGTAGCAATTCTGTATTCGACACCATCACCAGCACAGGAGGTGGAGGTGGTGGATATTCAACCGGCACTGCTCCTTCCGGTGGATCAGGTGGAGGCGGCGGCGCAAGCGGAAGTGCGACTCGTTTGGGTGGAGCCGGGACTTCCGGCCAAGGCAACGCGGGCGGAAACCAAGCGCACACCGGGAACCCGTACCCTTCTGGCGGCGGTGGTGGCGCGAGTGCAGCCGGTGGCAACACGACCGCAAACAACGTCTCCGGAAACGGAGGCGACGGAACATCGAGCAGCATCACTGGCAGCGCCGTAACTCGGGCGGGCGGCGGCGGTGGTGCCAACTTCAGCGGCGGGGGCACCAATGGCTC
>Ga0208222_1000075_pt1 | contig 24987 bp, 27 predicted proteins | sample LakMenEpi13Sep09_FD_150694 | JGI IMG/M metagenome (GOLD analysis project Ga0208222, IMG submission 150694) | Freshwater microbial communities from Lake Mendota, WI - 13SEP2009 deep hole epilimnion (SPAdes) | ecosystem: Environmental > Aquatic > Freshwater > Lentic | place: Lake Mendota, Madison...
TTATCCGCTTCAATATCTGGTGCAAGTACCGTGGCATTTTTGACTTCAAAACCATCGGAACAGTTAATAGGAATTGGTGAACCTTCCAAAGAAGTAACAGAACCTAATTTTTCTAAATCGGCTTTTGCTAGTTTACCCGAAACTACATGAAATTTTAGGATTCTGGCTAACTGCGGTGGATTTTGAACTAAGGTTTGTACTGTTCCAGGGGGAAGTTTTGCAAACGCTTCGTCATTGGGTGCAAACACAGTAAAAGGGCCAGGACTTTTTAATGCTTCCACTAAACCTGCGGCTTGAACAGCGGCTACCAGGGTTGTAAATGAACCCGCACTTACAGCAATATCAACAATATCAGCCATGGAGAGAATTTAACCTAATTAAAAAAGAGTTCCTCTAAAAATGGTAAACGAATTTTGAACAAAATTAGAAACCATTGCTAGAATTAGAAAAATTTGGCAATTGATAAGTGCTGATTACTTCAGACATTAACTTGAGATTACTCATAGCTAAACTCCTAACATCACTTCCTAATTGGGTCGAGGTTAATTTCCATAATTCATTGCCATGTATGCCATCATCAGCGAGTAAATAAAGTGTATTATTCACATCAACGGGAATGGAAGGATTAGAACTTCCTTTTCCTGGGTTAATATCTGCTACCATCATTGTACCTGTTTCTGTACCATTACTCATCCATAATTCTGTACCATAAGTTGGATCAGTTAATTGAAAATAAAGGATGTTATTGATGGATTGTAATTTTTCGTTGTTAATAGGGAAACTGGTATTAGGAAAATCTTTGACTAATGTTGTCCCGACATCTGTACCGTCAGTCTTCCATAATTGAGCCGTTGATATATTATTGGTATTATAGTCGTATTTTGATATTTGAAAATACAAGTTATTGTCAATAGTTTCCCAGTCCTCAATTGATAAATCTCCCACATCTTTGATTAAACTAATATTGCCATCAGTCCCATCTATTTTCCATAACTGATTGTTGTCTGTCTTGGTAAGAGAGTCATATTTATTAACTAAAAAATACAAGGTATTGTTTACTGTTGTTAAGTAATCTGGAGAATAATTTCCTAAGTCTTGAACTAAGGTTGTTCCGGCATTTGTGCCATCACTTTTCCATAATTCATAGGTTGTTTTATTGTTATTTTCTGAGGGGGAGACGGATACTGAAAAGTAAAAAGTATTGTTGACTTCTCCCCAAAATTTATTAATATCTCTGATGTTGCCAAAATCTTTAACGACAGTTGTTCCCGTATTAGTTCCATCACTTTGCCAGAGTTGATAATTTACGGGAACCTCTGGCGAATATTGACTATTCACTTCAAAGTATAAGGTATTATTGATAATGGCTGTGTTATTTTCAGAAGTATCACAAAATATTGAATCACCAAAGTCTTTAACCAAGGTTATTCCTGCTTCTGTACCATCGGTTTTCCACAACTGAAACGCAGAGGGAAGGTTAATGGTAGCAAGATCTATATGCAAAACGTTCTTGTCGTTATTAACATCTAAATACAAAACGTTGTTAATTTCTCTGAAATTAGATATAGTATGGCCGAAATCTTTAACTAAGGTTGTTCCCGCTTCTGTACCATCTGTTTTCCATAACTGATTCTCATCATAGGAGGAGCCTACTGTAGTAAAATAAAGGCTGTTCTCAATGGGAGTAAAATTCCTGATATTCCAGTAACTTCCCAAGTCTTTAACTAACTGAACTCCTGTATCTGTGCCATCAGTTTTCCACAACTGCAAGCTTGAGGTCATTGTGCTAGGATCTAGATTGATGACTTGAAAATATAGGGTGTTGTTATCTACTTTCAAGGCTGAAGAACCGTGAGAGGATAAACCTTGATCTTTAACTAAATTAGTATCTGCTTCTGTGCCATCACTTTTCCACAACTGTTCCTTGGCTGAATAGGAATAATAACAAGATCCAGTTTGATCAGCTTGGAAATAGAGGGTATTGTTAAAATTTGTCAACTGATCTGCGGAAAGGTCAGACTGTCCGGGAAAAATATCTTTAACGAGTTCGGCTTTCCAAGGAGAAATAATGGTTAAATCTTGAACCGTTGACATACAATTATGCTCCTTTTTACAGTTCTAAGTTATTTTGTGAAAGGGTTGGGTAAAAATATGACTTCCTAGGAGTCTTTCCAAGCAGATGAACCTGTTTATATTACTCTTGAGTATATATACTTAACAAGTATAACTTTCTCAAAATGGGATTGTTCTTTTCTTAATCATTTCTTCAATAAATTATTGAGATATATATTTATTTATCAACTATTATTAATATACGAATTGAATCCGTATGTTAATCTTTCCAGCCTAGTTTTATGATAAAATATTAATAATTGTCAATATTAATTGCTACGGAGGTTTTGACAGCAAGCATAGGTATCAAATAACCCGCCCACTAAACTAAAGGTTAGAGCAATAACCAAACAACCTTGCAAGGGATGTCCATTGCCAAAGGTGGCAAGAAATTTGAGCATTTGGTGACAGCCTAACGTCCCTAAATTTTGTATAATAGGGAGGTGACTCATCAGGACAAAGGTGATTAATCCCACGGCAATGAATAATAGCGGGGCGATGAAACTAAAGGTAATTGCTAGTAACAAAGAACGAAGGAAATGGGGCAAAATGCTCATAAATTTGTCCAAAGGAGATCAGCTATCTTCAGCTTGTTTGCCAGTACCGTTGACTTCAGTTAGATTGGAGATCAGGGAAAATCTAGCCTATCAACTTCTAAGATAGGAGCGATCGCTCGTTTTTATCGAATCTGTGAGAAATCTTAAATATAAAGTAAAAAAAATTAAGATTTAGGCTTCATAAATCTTGTTGAAGATTTGTATATTTCTAGTTATCGGTTGAACTTTATACAGTTGTTATTCCCTTGAGCAATTCTAAAACTCTTTCCAGCTTTGGACTTTGGCTACAGCGATTTATGGCCGCCCTGTTATTGGCGGGTCAGGTGGTGGTGCATTTACTCCAGGGCAAAATTCACCGTCGTAATACTTTGGAACAAATGATCATAGTTGGCCCGGAATCCTTGATGATTGCTCTGCTCACGGCGAGTTTTGTGGGGATGGTGTTCACAATTCAAGTAGCACGGGAATTTGTCGCTTTGGGTGCGGTTAATATTGTCGGGGGAGTTCTGGCTCTATCCCTGGCCAGGGAACTTAGTCCGGTATTAACAGCCGTAATTGTCGCTGGGCGAGTCTGTTCGGCTTTTGCGGCGGAAATTGGGACTATGCGGGTCACGGAACAAATTGATGCTCTTTATATGTTAAAAACTGACCCGGTGGATTATTTAGTAATTCCCAGGGTAATTGCTTGTTGTTCGATGTTACCAATTTTAATCGTAATTTGTTTAGTTACGGGATTAGCTGGGGGTCTATTAATTTCTACTACTATGTACAATATTTCTTCAACGGTATTTTTAGATTCAGTACGGAATTTTCTACAAGTTTGGGATGTTTGTAGTGGGTTAGTTAAAGGCTTAGTTTTTGGGGCGACCATTGCCATTATTGGAACCAGTTGGGGATTAACTACCACCGGAGGAGCAAAAGGTGTGGGTCAGTCCACGACAACGGCTGTTGTCACCGCCCTATTATCTATTTTTATCATTGATTTCTTCCTATCTTGGATTATGTTTCAAGGGATGGGAAGCTCGGTCAATGGTTGATAAATTTTTAGGATATTTGCCTAATAATAACCGTACTATCCACAAAAATGATGATAATTTTGGTAAAATTGATTGAACTGCTTTTGACTCAAAAATAACAAATGACCACAACACCCACAACCCAAACTTCTAATATCGTTGAGTTACCTCCGAATTATATAATTCCGATAGTGCTGCTCATTAGTGCTTTTCCCCTATTTTTAATTCAAAGATGGGTGAGTTTAGGAGTCGCTATTTTTGCCCTATTTTTGTTAGTGCAAACCGCCCTCATTCGTCTACAATTTACCCCCACGGATTTAGACGTTTATCGGTCAGGTAAACTGCTGCGTCGATTTCCTTACCAAGACTGGATAAACTGGGAAATTTTCTGGACTCCTGTACCAATTTTATTCTATTTTAGGGAAGTTAAAAGCATTCACTTTTTGCCGATTATTTTTGATGCTAAATTGTTGGAAACCTGTTTAAAACAACATTGTGGAAATTTAAAACAGAATTAACAATTAGGCTTCTTCTGTCACCCTCCGAGATGTCAATCCCTAGAATCTTTATTAGTCAGTCAATACAAGCTATCCTATTACAAAAACTAGGTTGTTGTATTTGTTGTTAGAAAGAAATAGCAGCGATCGCTTCCTATGCAAACGCTCCATAATCCAGAAATGGCAAATAGGCAATCTTGCTAGGGGAAGAAAGTCTGAATCTGATCGGGTTTGACTAACGGAGGAATTTATGATTGGCATTTTTGAGCAATTTTTGATACTCTAGGATTAAAATATCTTTGTCAATCTTAGTCAGGATAATGATTGCTATGAAATCTCAACAGATGATTACCTTTTTTTCTGAAATTGTGACCCAAAAACCCGAACTATTTTCGGCGGAAGTTTTAAATGATTTAACCCGATTAGAAGCGGTTTTGGATAACTCAGAGACAGAATCGAATTCTGATCGAATTGAATCTATATCGGAAGCTATTATTGAGTTTTGTGATGTCAACCCTCAAATTAATTCTAAATTGACAGAAATGGGATCTGAACCTGAATTCAATGCGGCTCAAAACTTGGAAGAAAATCAAATTCAAACCTTAAGTAATTCCGTTAAAAAAGTTTTAGATTTACATTTTTTAAACCGCTCTAATGTTTAAATGTATAGCAGTTATATATAGGGATAATTCATGAATTATCCCTATATATAATTTATTCATGAGGTGCGCTTAAGCGCAACAACGGGCAAAAACATAAAAAATAACGCGAGATTAGCCGATCCCGCGTTACCTGAGTTTAATTGAACAGCTAACCGCTAAAAATTAGACCGCAGCGGCAACTTTTTCGTTAGCACTAACTAAGCGCTCGTAGGTCGCCCGCATTTTCAGACCAACTAACACCTGGAATAATCCGCTACCATTATTGGAACCGGGATACTCTTGGCGTTCGCGGAGGAGGTGGGTCATCTCTCCATAATATTTCGTAGACAGGTTGCTTAAGTGTCCTTCGACGTAGATCATTTCATCGAGGTTATCGAATTGACCATCAACTTCGAGGATAGACACTTCATTTCCGTAGTAATTATCGGGGCCGTAATACATTTTTAGACCCGGATAGGAACAGGTGAGTTTACGTCCGCAAGGTATCCAGTAAATCGTTGATCCTTGATCAAATAAGTAGGAGGGTTCGAGTCCTTCCACACCTTCTTTCTGTACCAAACGCACCCGCAGAACTTTGTGTTCCTTGTCTTCAGCAATCAAGTTAGTGGGTAGAATTTGAACCACCACATCCGCATATTGCTTTTGGGGGTCAATATAGGCTTCAAAATCAGGACGACGAGCATTAATTGCCGCCAAAACATCTTCATAACGATGTCCCCGTTCCGCCATATCGCGCTGAATTTTCCACGAAATTTTAACTTCGTCGCTGATATCCAGATAAACACTAAAATCAAGCAGCGATCGCACTCTTTCGTCATATAACGGGTGCAATCCTTCAATCACAATAATATGATTGGGCTCGATTCGTTCGGGGGGATCTAACTCGCCAGTTTCATGATTATAAATGGGTTTATCAATGGATATACCGTTTTTAAGAGCGTTAACTTGCTGATACATTAAATCGAAATTATTAGCTCTAGGATCAAGAGCAGTAATTCCAGTTTCTTTGCGTTGCTTACGATCTAAACAATGGTAATCATCTAAACAGATAACCGTTACAAAATCTTTTCCAAAGATGTCTGTTATCCGACGTAAAAATGTTGATTTTCCGCACCCAGAATCTCCAGCAACACCAATTAAAACCACGCGATCCGGCTTATTTCCCATCTTCCTCTACCCTAAAAGAAACTGTTGACAACTTAAGATCATTGAATTTAAAGCATTAAAACCTTGACCAATGCCAGCACCGTTGAGTCTTCACCTGATCCGAAGGTGGAGTAAACCTCAACTTTGTCGTAGTGAACGGACTCCCAACTGACAAAAGGCCTTGCACTTAGGCAAGCTAAGTATTTAATACTAACTTTTGTTTCTAATTTTACCAGAAGGGGATCATCCCTACAAGCATTAATTCCAATATATGGCAATCCTATTTGAGTTTTATCCAAAATTCAGGGAACACCGGAAAAGGCAACGGGCAAAAGGCAACGGGCAAAAGGCCCACGGGCGACACCGCAACAAAAGATAATCAACGGCATATTACAGATTCGGGGAAGGTGGGGATTATATCCAATATTCATCAAGTTATTCCTTTTTCATTCCGATGCTGCACACTCAAAGGTATCCGTAGAGACGTGCCACGGCGCGTCTCTCTACTCCAAATTTTTATCGAAAATAAATTATTGAACTTGAGCACCATGGGAACGGGGATCACTACTGCTAGGTTGATCAATATTTAAGGGAGAATTAAAAGCCGAAACTTGACCGATGGCTTGGGTATAGGGAAGGGGATTTTCTGCAATTAAAGACTCTAAATTGGCTTCTAAAATCGGGCGAGGAATTTCGCCAATGGTTTGGGCAATTGTTTCGGCTTTTTGATTCAAATAAACGAAATGAGGAATGCCATCGACTCTATATTTTAGCAGTTCTGGCAACCATTTACTATTATCGACATTCAACATCACAAAATTGAGTTTTTCCGAATATTTATGTTTAATTTCGCTTAATTCTGGGGCCATGGTTTGACAACTGGTACACCAATTTGCATAAAATTCCATTAGGGTCGGTTTGCCATTATTCAAGGCAATATCTAGGGGAATTGATTCTTCCACGAGTTGAGGGAGGGAGGTGGAAGTGGCTTCGCTACGAATTGCTAAGAAAACCGAGAGACTCAGAATTATAGCTGCGATAATAATTAAAAAGTTTCTGATCCGTTTGGCTAAATCGGAAGGTTCGGTTGAGGGGGTTGAATGTAATGGGTTTTCGTTCATATTGATATTGTCAAAGATGATAATTATTATTGATGATTTTAGTTTAACAAAATTTTGAACCAAATTGATTAACGTTCTTGTGAAAATTGTTGTAAAATAGAAATGTCAATGAAATATAAAAGGAATAAAAGTCTGTGGTGCGATACTAACTTATCCTGAAATGGACTCTGGGACAAAAATAATTTAGGATTAATCAGATGAAAAAACGAGTGACTTTGACGTTTCCCAAACGTTCTATTCAAATACCGATTACCTATAGATTGGCTAAGGATTTTAATGTAGCTGCTAATATTATTCGCGCTCAAGTTGCGCCGAATCAAGTCGGAAAATTAGTAGTAGAATTATCAGGAGATATTGATGAACTAGAGGCGGCTATTGAGTGGATGCAAACTCAAAATATTGGAGTTTCTTTAGTCGGACGGGAGATTATCATTGATGAGCAAAGTTGTGTGGATTGTGGACTCTGTACTGGAGTTTGTCCGACGGATGCCTTGACCCTGAATCCAGAAACCTTTTATTTGACGTTTACTCGCTCACGGTGTATTGTTTGTGAACAATGTATTCCAGCCTGTCCCCTTCAGGCAATTTCTACTAATCTTTGAAGGGAAATCCCATCTAAAAATTTATTTTTTATCCTAATCTTTCAATGAAATCACAACAACAAATTACAATTATTACTTGGTTTTCCTTTGGATTACTTCTCGTGACTTGTCTGAATTTTGGTTGGTTTTTATTTGAGTCGAGTTGGTATTCTTTGGTTTCTGGTCTATTTTTAATGTTGATTTGGTCAATTGATTTATTCTTTACCCTGCCATTGAATCAATTAAATTCGTTTGTTTTAAAGAAAATCAGAACGGATTTAGGCACATTTTTAATGATTGTGTTTATCTCTATTCTGGGTGTATTTATGCTGACCTGGATTAAGGTTTCTATTAATATTTTATTAATGGTTTCAGCGACAGCTTTAGCTCGGTTAGAGTTACAAACTGCCCGTTTTAAAGATTGGCACTCTTTTATTATTTTATCTATATTATCTACCCTGGGTTTAATATTAGGATGGGGATTAAATCACTATTTTTCCTTCGGACATTTAGAATCCCAGTTTTGTTTACCCTTTCATTTAGGATGTATTCATGTTCCTTATCGTGATAGGTAATGGGGATCACGGATTTAAGAGGATTTCACGGATTTTAATCTGTGTTAATCTGCGTAATCTGCTTAAATTCGTGATAGGTAATGGGAAAAATATAAGTTTGATCTGTAAACTCTTTAACTGATAACTGATGACTGGTACTGGCGGGTTCATCGAGATTTAGATAATTAACAAAGATCTAAAAGAACCCGTCCCTACAACCAATAAATTAATTATTTTAAATCTAATAATCCACTGGTTTTTAATTTGGGATTAAAGCGAATTTCCTCTTGTAATCCTCGGGCTTTTAGTGCGGCAAAAATTTGTTCTTCTACACGACGGGCGATTTGTTTTAACAGTTTTTCTTGACCGATTTCATCGGTTTTTTGATACTGATCTTGTTCTTCTGGAGTCATCAAAGGTTTCACTTGAATTGGATCATTCCAGATAGATTCATCTTCCCCATTACCGGGAGGAATTGAACCATTTTCATCAATCCAAGCCTGTTTAATCCCTTCTAAAATAGTGCGACTCGGCCGATCAATAGTTTGTAACTTCAACCAATAGCAGGCTTGATTTTGACGAATAAAATGTTGTTTTAAACTTAAATATATATCCCTAGAATAGCCTACATATTTTAAATTTTTATCTGAATTAAAAATAGCATAAACTCCGATTTTTCCTTGGATTGATTCGGGAATTTTGCCATTTTCATCCAGATAGGGAATATAGTCCAAACTATTAAGGGAAGGAATTTCGGTTGGAGTAGTCATTGATCCAAAAAATGCTTTCTCCCTGATTTTAAAGGTATTGGTGTCGATTTCTGAAAATTGGATACTAAAGTTTTATTAAGCCAAGCTCCATATTAAGGTTTCGGTCAGAATTTCTGCACCAGTTTAAGGATTATTGTGGAATTTGAGTTAGCATAACTCTAAGATTGTAGTAAGTCAGCCACGACCATGCAGAATAGTGAAGAAGAATTATTAAAACCGTCGCCCCATCCTGTCGATGGGTGGAAGTTAGCCGAGTATGTTTCTATTGCGGGGACAGCAGTGGGAACACTCGTTGCTGCATGGTATCAGCCGATTATATTTGCTGGGACTCCCCTAACTTTGGCCTTAATTTTAAATGTGGTAAATCGCCAACGGTTTGAACAGGATATGCGTCAATATCTGGATGCGGCGATTACGGATGTTCGGATGGTGGTAGAATTGCTGCATCAACAAATTCAACTACTACCCCCGGAGTCGAATGCGAATGAACTTGATCCAATTACGGATGTCCTGACGGAGTTACAACGGGTGACTCAAGGGTTAGAAAAAAATGCCCTGCGACAAGATGATTGGGAAGTTATGAATGTCCGCTTTCAGTTAATCCAAGAAACAATTGATGAATTGAAAACATCAATGGAGACATCAGGACTTAATTTTGAAAAAAACGATCAAGAATCTTTAAACGCAACTTTAGAAGCATTTGTAAATCAGTCAATTACGGATTCAGCAACCATGCAAATACAAATCGATCAGCTTTCTGAACAGGTTAATATCTTACAAACGGAACAGCAAACCCTAATTAAACCTTATATTAAACGCTTAGTTAATGCGGTTAAGGAGTTAAAAAGTCGTTAAATTTTAATCCTATCCCCCCTTTTTTATGGGGCGTAGGGGGGATTAGTGGGGGAAAATATCAAGGGATTTATCTATATTCGTCACCGCAATCACCAATTATTTCCATCAGATCTTGGGATTGAAAAAGAACGGAATTAATATTTTGATAATCTTCGGAGTCGAGACTAAATTCAAAGACTTTAGCATTATCTTTGATATGGTCGGAAAGCCCTAATCTTGTCCCCACCATGGCTCCAGCAACGGTGGGTTGTTCTAGGATATAACGAACTGCAATATTAGGAATTGTTACTTGATGTTTTTGGGCGATCGCATTTAAAGTTTTTAAGAGAGTTTGAAATAAATTCCATCCTCCCCAAGCATTGATCATATTTTTATATTTTTTCAAGCTAACGGTTTCTAAATTAAAGCCATTTGGTTCAGGTTTTCCCAGATATTTTTCCGATAAAAAACCACCACAAAGAACACCATAGGGAAGTAACTTAATATTATGACCTTGACAAAATTCGGTCATTTGAGCTAAAGGACGGCGATCAACTAAAGAAAACTGCACTTGATTGGATACAATTTTAATCCCATTTTCAACAATAATTTTTAAGTGTTGAGTATCAAAATTGGTTAATGCTAAATGTTTGATTTTACCTTCGGTTTGTAGTTGCGCCAGATAATTTAAAGCATCTAAATAACTTTGATCTCGATAATCCCACCAATGAAATTGTAGTAAATCGAGACAATCAACTCCCATGCGTTGGCGAGAAATATCAATATTTTTTTCCACCAGGGCTTTTGTCATTTTACCCGGACGGGGAACCCATTTGGTAAAGGCTTGTACCTGAGATAAAGCCTCCTGTCCACGGGTGGAAATTAATTGTCGCCTAAATTCCCCAATAAAATCCTCCGCCGGGCCATAATGATCAGCTAGATCCCAAGTGGTATATCCTGCGTCTAGGTATTTAAACATACTTTCGAGCGCAACGGTGGGATTAATCCGACCATGGGCACCAGAGACTTGCCACATTCCGTTTAAAATGCGACAAATATTTAAGTCTTCTGTGAATTGAAAACGACTAGAATCGGTAAGTTTCATAGGTGATTTCGTTACTTATTTATCAATTTTACTCAGTATTGTCGCTCTCCTGATCGCAACTTTAGTGGGTTTAATAACTTCTCGTTGGATTTTGATTCCTTTGACCCGTTTAAAAGAGGCTGCGATCGCTTTTTCCCAGGGAAATAATGTTACAGCAGTCGCCAGATCTATTGTTTGATCGATTATTTAATCAAAGCCAAAAAATAAAACCTGAGACTAATAAATAATCCCAGGCTCTATTTTATATTTAGTACCCCCAAGGGAATTCGAATCCCTGTCGCCTCCGTGAAAGGGAGGTGTCCTAGGCCTCTAGACGATGGGGGCTTAGGGTGTTTTGCGGTTAACTTTTTCTCGGTTGAGTTTTGGTCACTCGCCTTTCACCTTTATTAATGTAGCCTATATTTTTATCGGTGTCAACCCTTTGAGCAAAATTAGTTTGATCTTTTTTAAATTTGGCTGAAATCCTTTTCACAGAAGGCTTGTAGAACTTTAATACAATTAGCGATCGCTCCCAAATGGGCCAGTTCATAGCCATGGGTGTTCTGAGTCGGGAAACCCAAGCAAGCCGCCCGGGCTACATGGCCAAATTTCATGGCAATAGAAGCGTCACTTCCAAAGCCACTAAGAATTGTCAATTGTAACGGGACTCCGGCGGTGGTCGCCGCCTGTCGTAATTGGCTGTTTAAACCCTCATCGTAAACACCATAGCTATCCTGGGACAACAACACCGGTTTTTCATCCCCTGCAATCGGATATTCCGGGGCAAGGGGGCAAATTTCCAAGGCAATTAACGCCTCTAAGGTTTGTCTTTGGGTAAAATATAGGGCCCCAATTGCTCCCACTTCTTCCTTTGCCGAAGCCACTAAATATATATCAATGGGCGGGTGTTTGACGGTTTCTGCTAAGGCTAATAAAATCGCCAGAGACGCTTTATTATCGAGGGTATAACTAGCAATATAATCTTTAATTCGGATAGGTTTTTTACGATGTTTTCCTACAACTACCCTGGTTCCTGGGCGAATTCCTGCGGTTGCTAATTCTTCCGTTGTGCATTTGGTTTCAATCCAAGTATCTTCCCATTTCAAGGCTTTTTCTTCCTGGTAAACTTTTTGAGTAGATTCATGGGAAATATGACGAGAACCAAAGCTCAAAATACCGCTAAGAGTTTGATGATCTCCTAATAAATCAACCACTCCTTCCCCATAAACCCAAGGAAATGACCCGCCTAATTTTCTAACCGAAACCCGTCCCTTTTCTTCAATGGTTTTGACGATCATGCCAATTTCATCTTTATGGGCGGTAATGGCGATAGCTCTTTCTGAAGTTTTACCAGGAATTTTGGCAATAATATTATCCGCCTGATCTCGCCAAACCTCTACCCCAAGTTGAGAAAATCGTTCTAACAACCATTGATTTATTTCCGATTCTACCCCACTGGGAGAATGTTGCAAAACCAAGTTTTCAATTGTATTAAATAAAGTCTGATAATCCATTTTGTCTGTCCTTAATTCAATTATCCCATCAAGAATTATTAGGATTAGGTTTTAATAATAATGCTACAATTAAAGCTGGGGTTCCGCCAATTAATCCAATGATTAACCATCGGGGATAACTGCGTCCTTTTTCTCGAGCCACAAAAGCTGCGATCGTACCGATAACACCATGAAGAATTGCCAAAATTAAAATCACAGAAGGGTCATTTAAGGAATCAAACATTTTACGCTAAGATAGAAATTATAGCCGAGAACAAATAAATAAAATAAATCGGATTTCCGCTATTTAACTCATGAATTAAAACATAAGCATTGGTTCAGAAACCCGATTTTTATGAAAAATGATTCAATTGGAAGTTTAATCCAAAAATCCCATCAAAGTCATGGGATCATCAATATCATTGCTGGCAATGGGACGGTTCATGATCATTGAGGTAATTTGTAAATGACTGACTTCAATGGGGCGATTAGCTAAGGCTCCCACCGTATCTTCTAAATGAATAAAGGCTACATTACTAGCACTATTCGCTTTAAAAATAGGACGTCTTGGTGATAGCATTCCTGAAATTTCAAGATGGCTATGTTCAATTGGGCGATTCATAAATGTCGTCATCGCACCGACTTGAATTTGGGTGGATGCAGTATTGGCTTCAGAGCCTTTTTTTGCAGGTTTGTCCACAATATCTAATTTCGTTTCTTGGTTCATATCTGTAGTTGGTTTGTTTTCAACAAGATCTACTTTAATCTGATCAGCTTCAGTTTTATTATCTTGATTTGAGTTTGCTGTTCCACCGGTTCGCTTTCGGGTACTCCCCCTTTTGGGTGTAGATGAGCTAACTGTCATGATGAATACCTAGTTTTTTTACAGGGTGAATTCATGATTTACACTTAACCTTGTTATTAATTTCATCGCTGAAATTTCCTTAACCTTTGACTCAATTAAGGACGGGTTAGGTATTAATTTTGGATTAAAGCTAAACCAATTATAAAATAAATGGGATCTTTAGTAAATGCCATTTTGAGAAAAATATCTTTTTGTAACAATAAGTAAAGACAATCTTGGGAGCAGGGGGAAAAGGGGGAACAGAGGGAACAGAGGGAACAGAGGGAACAGAGGGAACAGAGGGAACAGAGGGAACAGAGGGAACAGAGGGAACAGAGGGAACAGAGGGAGGTAAACTCTTGCTATTACCTATTACTCATTACCTATTGCCCATTACCCATTACCTATTAATCAAAAATACCGAAAACGGGGCGTTATTGGGGTCACAGGGAGTGTGTCCTTCCTGGCTAAAACCCAACTGCCAACCTCTAATTAAAATTTCTTTACAAAATCCAAGGCTGTGATAGTATCTGGATGGATTTACACTACTGATGGACAGCCAATGGGCTGAATTTCCGTGGTGGAGGAGAGTAGAGGAGTGCAAAATAGGATGTCCCTTGGATATTCAAATGCTATGACTGGAAGGAATTACCTTGACCCGATTCAAGTTGGTGTGATCGGTGTGGGTAATATGGGGCAGCATCATACCCGGGTTTTGAGTATGCTCAAGGACGTGGAACTCGTGGGAGTTTCCGATCTCAGTGTTGAACGGGGAATTGATACGGCGAGTAAGTATCGAGTGAGGTTTTTTGAAGATTATCGAGACCTTTTGCCCCTAGTAGATGCTGTCTGTATCGCAGTTCCAACTCGGTTACACTATCCGGTGGGGATGGCCTGTTTACAAGCCGGGGTTCATGTATTAATTGAAAAACCTATTGCTGCGAGTATTGGTGAGGCAGAATTGTTAGTCAACGCCGCCGCAGATTATCAGCGAATTTTACAAGTCGGTCATATTGAACGGTTTAATCCCGCTTTTCAAGAATTTAGTAAAGTTTTAAAAACGGAGGAAGTTTTAGCATTAGAAGCCCGTCGCATGAGTCCCTATTCTAACCGAGCCAATGATGTTTCGGTGGTCTTGGATTTAATGATTCATGATATTGATTTAATGTTAGATCTAGTGGCGGCTCCTGTTGTTAAATTAACCGCCAGTGGTAGCCGAGCTTCCGACTCTGGCTATTTAGATTATGTGACCGCTACCCTCGGTTTTGCTAATGGTGTGATCGCAAATTTAATTAGCAGTAAAGTCACCCATCGCAAATTGCGTTCTATTGTTGCCCATTGCAAAAATTCTTTAACCGAAGCCGATTTTCTCAATAATGAAATTTTAATTCATCGGCAAACCACGGCTAATTATGTTACGGATTATGGTCAAGTTCTCTATCGTCAAGATGGGTTAATTCAAAAAGTTCATACCAGTAATATTGAACCCCTACACGCTGAATTGGAACATTTTGTCAGTTGTGTTCGGGGTGGAAATCAACCCTCCGTGGGTGGAGAACAAGCCTTAAAAGCCTTGCGTCTAGCCAGTTTAATTGAACAAATGGCATTAGATGGTAAAGCTTGGGATTTGGTGGAAACCGACTATCTTTTTGATTCATCGACGGTTTCCATCGGTTAGGGGAAGGAAAAAAAGCGAGGTTTGGGGCTGAAGTTCACCCGATGCGGCTCCCCTCAACCCTCAACAGTTGATCCCTAATTTTTAATCCTTAATCCATTTCTTTGCTACAGTTTGATAGCCAATTAATTTATAGGTTAATTTAGCAACGGTAAATTCAGAAACCACTGAACCAACCACGGGAGCTAATTCCATGACATCACACCCAATTACATCTTTAGATTGAAATAAACGGCGTAAAAATCTTAGGGTAGAATACCAATTTAATCCCCCCGGTTCGGGAGTTCCCACCCCAGGAATTAAACTCGGATCAATGCCATCAACATCAATGGTTAAAAAGACTTTTTCTGTGGGAATACTGGCGATCGCTTGTTCAATCCAATCCAGATTAAAAGCCATTTCTCTAGCCCGAAAAACCGTTAAATTTTTCTCTTTAATTAAATCAGCTTCCTCTTGACAAATGGCTCTAATTCCCACTTGAACTGTCGGTAATCCCATATTCACAATTCGACGCATAACACAGGCATGACTATGAATTGTATCCTGATATTCATGTCTTAAATCCCCATGGGCATCAATTTGAACCACGGTAAAGGATTCTTGATATACTTGACGATATCCCTGTACCACTCCTTCGGTAATACTGTGTTCTCCACCAATGGAAATCACAAATTTTTTCTGTTCAACTAAAGACTGGAGCGTTTCTTGGGTCACCCGCAACATTTCTGCGTCTGAAACTGTCTTTCCATGGCGAGTATCTGCAATCGGAGCATGGGTAAAAATTCCCGCATCAAAACAGATTTCTCGGTCTAGTTCTTCATCATAACATTCTAACTGATGGGAAGCCTCCAGTAAAGCATTCGGGCCGTTCTCGCAGCCTTTTCGATAGCTAGTTGTGGCTTCATAGGGAATCGGTAAAATCACAACTTTAGCGGTTTCATATTCCGGGACAATTTCCGAACCCAGAAAGTCTATAGTAGCAGTCATTTTAATTCGGGAATTAACACCTCTTAATTTTGACACAAGAGGAAACATTTTTGTCAAAAGATAGAATGATTTATTGCTATAATCATAACAGTTAAAAAATAAATCCCCATTACCCATTACCCATTACCCATTACCCATGTTAACTACTTCATCTGTACCGCAAACTTGGATTTGGAAAGGATACCCGATTTGTTATGTCCGAGAGGGTGATCATGGCCCGGCGGTGGTTTTAATTCATGGGTTTGGGGCATCTTGGGGTCATTGGCGAAAAAATATCCCTGAATTAGCAAAACATTGTCGAGTCTTTGCTATAGATTTAATTGGATTTGGGGGGTCAGCGAAACCGAAACCCAGTCAAGAAATAGGTTATACTTTTGAAACTTGGGGAGAACAAATTGCTGATTTTTGTCGAGAAATTGTTCAGGATAAAGTTTTTTTAGCGGGAAATTCCATTGGTTGTATTGCAGTAATGCAGGCGGCTATTGATAATCCTGATATTGTTCAAGAAGTTGCGTTATTAAACTGTTCTTTAAGATTATTACACGATCGCAAAAGATCCGAACTTCCTTGGTATCGAAATTATGGCTCTAGTTTTGTTCAACAGTTATTAAAATATTCCTGGTTTAATCAATTATTTTTTAACCTTTTAGCCACCCCAAAAACCGTTAGAAAAGTATTATTACAAGCCTACAAACGAGATGAAGCTGTTACAGATGAATTGGTAGAAATGTTATTAAAACCCGCCCAAGATCAAGGAGCAGTTGAGGTTTTTGCCGCCTTTACGCGCTATTCTCATGGGCCATTACCGGAGGATTTATTGCCAAAATTACCTTGTCCAGCCATAATATTATGGGGAACCGATGATCCTTGGGAACCGATAGAAATTGCTGAACAATTCAAACAATATTCAACGGTTAAACAGTTTATTAGATTAGAAGGAGTCGGTCATTGTCCCCAAGATGAAGCCCCAGAATTAGTCAATCCTATTTTATTAAAGCGGATTGCTCTATACTAAAATTGTGTCTATAATGCGTTAATTCACTCTTAACTATGTCCCTAAAAAGACGTCAATTTCTATTGTTAGCGAGCTTGAGCACTGCTGGTTTTATCGGATTAGGAGCTACTCGAAAAATCCTGAGCCTTCCTGAGATTCCTAAACAACAAATTTCCCAGGGAGACGGTGCAATGCCGCAAGGCGGCGACTACGCCATCGCATCTATGCCTGAAGATAAACCCCTATTTCGTTTTGTCACTATTGGAGATGTAGGAACGGGAGAAACAGAACAATATGAAGTCGCAAATGCTATGGTTCGCTATCATCAAAATCATCCTTTTAAAGTAGTCACTTTACTCGGAGATAATATTTATACTAATGGTGAAATTGAAAAAATCAAGGATGTATTTGAAAAACCCTATCAATCTTTACTAGAACAAAGCGTTAAATTTTATGCCTGTTTAGGAAACCATGATATCAGAACAGAAAATGGTAATCGACAGGTGACTTATCCTTTATTTAATATGCAGGGTCGTTACTATACATTCAAATATGATCCTGTACAATTTTTTGTTTTAGATGCGAATGATAATGCCGATTGGGACAAACAAATACCTTGGTTAGAAGACCAACTTCAACGGAATAAAACTCCTTGGAAAATTGTTTATAGTCATTTTCCCATGTATTCTTCTGGGTTATATGGTGTGAACAAAATATTGATTAATCGCTTAACTCCTTTATTTAAAAAATATGGGGTTCAACTCTATATGAATGGTCATGAACATAATTATGAACGTACCCAACCCATTCATGGTACAACCTATTTAGTTAATGGTAATGGCGGGGCAAATATACGTCCTGTAGGAAGTTCGGAGTGGACAGCAAAAGCCGCCTCAACCCTTGGATTTACTGCGATTGAGGTTTATGCAGATCGGATGATAATTCAGGCAATTGATACTAATGACCAAGTGTTTGATCAAGAAATTATTCGTTTATAAACCAATAGTAAACTGGGAAGATATAACCTAAATTCCCTATAAATTGAGTTAAGGAAGATGCCCCAAAATCCTCTAAAATAATTATGAATGTTCTTTGATTGGCTTCTAAACTATAGACTTTAATTACCCTATCTATTTTATAGAATACATCCATATTTTTATTTTAAATCAAAATATTGACTAAAATTTCAATTCAAGTTAAAATGAAATACGTTAATAAAATTTTGAGGAATTACTGACCTGTGAATGCAAAAAAAAATCCTCTGGTTAAACCATTTTTAAAATGGGCAGGAGGGAAACGGCAATTATTACCTGAAATTCTCAAATATCTTCCTAAAAATATTGGTAAAACTACATATTTTGAACCCTTTTTGGGGGGAGGCGCACTTTTATTTGAGTTGCAGCCGAAACAAGCAATTGTTAATGATAGTAACAGGGAATTAATTAATTGTTATCGAGTGATTAAAGATAATGTTGAAGAACTCATTGAGGTTTTAAAAGTTCACAAAGCGAAAAATTCCAAAGAATACTTTGATTATCTTCGTGAAAGAGATCGTTTAAAACAGTATAATAAATTTTCTGATATTCAAAAAGCTGCTAGAATTATTTATTTAAACAAAACTTGTTACAATGGATTATTTAGAGTTAATTCTAAAGGACAGTTTAATGTTCCCTTTGGTAGTTATAAAAATCCCAATATATTAGACGAAGCTGTATTAAGAGGAGTTAATGATTATTTAAACCAAAAATCAGTAACTTTTTTAAATCGTGATTTTGCTGAAGCTGTTAAAGATGCGAAAAAAGGCGATTTTGTCTATTTTGATCCTCCTTATGATCCCGTTTCTAATACCGCTTCTTTTACCGGATATGATATTAATGGCTTTAATCAAAATGAACAAAGACGTTTAAAACAAGTGGTTGATGAATTAACCGAAAAAGGATGTAATGTGATGTTAAGCAATTCAGCAACAGATTTTATTTTAGATTTGTATAAAGATCATAAATATACAATAGAAACTGTTTCTGCAACCCGCAGTATTAATTCTAATGCTCTTAAACGAGGTAAAATTAATGAGGTTTTAGTTTTAAATTATGTTCCCAAACTTTAAAATACATGAACAACAAAAAACCTGGGAAAAATGATATTGCTTGGGAAACCTTATTTCAACGATATAGCATTTTAGAGATTATTGATCAACAAGGTTATTTTGAAATAGAAGCTACTAAAATTAATGAAGAACGAGAAAGTCGGTTAATGGCTGAGTTTGATCATTCAGTGAATTTAGAAAACATAACAATTATTACTCATAGACTGCAAGCCTTCGGGAGAATCGGGGGAATTGTCAAGAATTTTTCCCGAGAACTCAGTGTAATTACGGAATATAATTGATATACTTGAACTACAAAGGCAGTTTTCTTATCGTTGGCTGCCCTGGTTGAAGAATATGATGTTTAATTAGGGGGTAAAACGATTATGGTTTCTAGCTTGACATTACAAAAAACAATCGCATGGGCGAGCTGTTTGCCCCTAAGTGTTGCCCTAGTTTTCACCTTATGGGTAAAGTTAGAGGCAGCTGCCCAGGTCAATTTTGCTCAGTTGTATAAACATCTGGACACCTCGTCGCAGTCAATCTGTGAATATGTTCCTCCCGATACGGGAAAACCCCCAGCAGGAGACGGTTCAGGTTCTCGAACCTAATCTAAGACAGGCGAAGATTTCCAGATTTTGTTTGCTTGAATTAAGGTATGTACTTTCCAGCTTGGGTATGATTGCGGGTATTCCTGTCGATAATGACCTCCACGACTTTCGAGACGGAACGCTGCACTCTTCAAAATCAACTCCCCAATACTCAGTAAGTTATGGGTTTCCCCCCACTGTTTTAGGTCGCTGTGGGCGATTTCTTGTGTTTCCAGTTCAGCCAAAGAATTTGGATGTAGAGTCGATAAAAATTGGCTGATGGGTAAGGCTAAAAATTCTTCAGACCATGCTTTCACCTGGATTAATCCCTCCTGCAAATGATCGGACTGGCGACAGATCCCGGCACTACGCCAGAGAACATCGGGCAAATTAGATCTAATTGTTTTAATCGTAGCATATTGTTCTTCCCAATGGGAGGCTGGTGATACCGATTTGGATACGGGAGCAGACCCCCCCGGGCCAGATTCAGTTTCAGCAAAATTGAGATTTTCAATTAATGCCATTTGAGCACCGAATACTAAACATTCTAGCAAAGAATTACTCGCTAAACGGTTCGCCCCGTGAACTCCCGTACTCGCAGTTTCACCTACGGCATAAAGTCCAGGGATAGAGGTTTGACTTTGAGTATTGGTAACAATACCCCCCATCCAATAATGGGCGGCGGGAGTGACAGGAATGGGTTCATGGAGAATATCAACCCCCCATTGTTGACAGACCTGAATAATATTCGGAAACCGATGCTGGATTTTCTCAGTTGGAATTGACCGTAAATCTAACCAAACCCGTTCACTATTGGCTCCTAGGATTTGCCGTAATTTTTGTAAATGGCTAAAAATCGCCCGACTCACAATATCTCTGGGGGCTAATTCTCCCCGCTCGTCATAATCAAAAACAAATCTGTGACCCTGGGAATCAATCAGGTGGGCTCCTTCCCCCCGTACCGCCTCACTAATTAAAAATCGAGGAGCCCCGGGTTGGGTTAGGGCCGTGGGGTGAAATTGGAAAAACTCTAAATCTCGGAGTAATGCTCCCGCTCTCCAAGCCATCGCCACCCCGTCCCCCGTACTCACACCGGGGTTGGTGGTGTGAGCAAAGACTTGACCTCCTCCCCCCGTTGCTAAGACAACGGCCTTGGCTTTCACCCAATAAATATGGCTATTATGAATTAAGCTAACTCCCTGACACCGTTGACCCGAGGCATCCATCCATAAATCCAGGGCAAAGGCAGGGGAAATAATTTTAATATTCGGTCTTTCTAAAACTCGTTCTGTTAAGGTTGTGATCACTGCACGTCCGGTTGTATCGGCGGCGTGTAGGACGCGGTGACGGGAGTGGGCAGCTTCTAATGTCAAAGCTAACTGGCTTTGATGACGGTCAAAAGCCACTCCTAATTCGACTAAACGGTGAATACATTCGGGGGCGTGATTAACCAGAAACTCCACCGCCGACCGTTCACATAAACCCGCCCCAGCTTTTAAGGTATCTTCTAAATGCAGACTGGGAGAGTCATCGGTTGAAATCGCTGCTGCGATGCCTCCTTGGGCCCAATCACTAGCGGACAGGGGTAAAACATCTTTACTGACTACGCCAACACTCAAATGTTTGGGTAAACAAAGGGCGGTATATAATCCGGCTGCCCCGGTTCCCACTACCAATACATCAAAGGTTAAAGGAAACTCGGACGGGAGGGAAAGATTAATTAGGGTCATGGGTCAGTGCCAGGATAGGTTGATTAGAAGTCACAGATCTGGACACTTTCCGTGACGAATTGAAGCAGAGTAAACTGACTTTAAAGATTATGTTAACTTTTTTTAAGTCCGTCAACATAATCTCAATATTCTGACACTGATCCCCACAGAATGGCTTAGTCGTAAGCTCCAACATTTAACCGTTGGTCGCCTTCGATAAATACGGATTCTGGAGGCGTTACGGTAAAGTTACCTAAATTCTGTTGCAGAATTTCTTTTTGTTTTTCTGTCAAACCAGAAATTTTCAATACATCTTCTACGGAATTATAGGGAGCATTCTTAATGATCACTGACCCTAATTTCGGAAACATTCCTTTATATTGACGAAAATCTCGCAGATCGCTATTATTTAAGTCCAATTTATTGCGAACGGTGGCCATTTTCTCGTCAACCCGATTTTTCCGAGGGGCTTCCGTTGCTAAGAGCGGAGCAACAATCCCATACTGCATCACATTGAGGTTTGCAGCTAAAACATTTTGATCTTCAGTCCATGCGAAGCAACCGACTATCAAAACTAACAAAGCCAACAGGCGACTTAATCGTTTCATCAACGCTTTTCTCCCAACTGACATAAACAGCATTTACAAGAATTTGATATTTTCAGGCTTAGTACCAGACTGTATTTTACCATCTTACGAACTTCTACTGGAGTCCCATAGTTCAATGGAAAAACTGGCTGCTCCCCTAGCCAAAAACCCCAGATTTGGAAGTCATTTCAAATCACAGTTAAGTTTATGCTGTTGTCAACCTTTTCCGATTTTATGTAAATTTTCTTAAAATTTGTTAACAGTTGCGGAGGTGAAAATTAAAATTCAGCAGTCCATCTCTACAAAATAGCTAGGCATAAGTTTAAGTTATCTTTAACTGGTTATAGTTTTAAATTTTAAAATTAAATCATTTTTTTTGGCTAATTTTGTCAAGAGGTTATTGAATTCCATTCGCAACTATTGACGAAATTCTGGGGTTTGGTGCTATAATACAAAAAAGATAATCTGGGCAAGTTTAGCTTATTAAAAAAATAGTGATTAAAAACCTTGATCCTTCGTGTAATCCTAGTGTTACAACTCTGGTTGGTTTCCGATCTATTGTACAAATCTTTTCAGGGCTAGGTTGAGAACCTCAGAGTCGAGCTTGACAAAAAAACATTTTTGTGTATTAAATCCATTTTCGCTGTTTTAAGCGTTTCCAATGGGAGGATTTTAAATTAATTAATAATTGTCGCATTTGTTTGAGGTTAACCGACTTTCCGCCATAGCGCCAACCCATATAGGCCTGAGAGATTTCATCAATCACTTCAAATTCTGAAATTGAATGATATTGATCTAACCAAGACACATATTCTAAAGGGGTTTGGGTGGGAGATTTGGGATATCCTTTACTAGCTAAAACCTGTAAAAGTTGTTGATATAGACTTTCTTCTGGGGGTAATTTAGCTAACCAGCGACGATAGCGCCAACCTCGCCAAATATCCCAACTTAACCAGCCGAAAAATGCCATAACTGTTGTGATAATTAATCCGCTAAAAATTCCTAACCATCCTTGAGTAAACAGATTAAAAAACCAGCTAATTACTTGGAATATTCCTAAAATTAAACGGCCTAAAATCGCTTGTAATCCATTCGCCAATGGAGAAGGTAGCCAACCAGCCACCCAATTCCAAAAGGCTTTTAAGGCACTAAAGGTTTGATCTTCTTCCACCGAAGGCGGAATTAAATCCATCCCAGGAATAGGGTTAAAACCAAACCAACCATATTCGGGGAAATATACCTCCGTCATCGCAAAAGCATCGGTATTTTTAACCACATATAATCCCGTAAACGGATTAAATTCTCCTGGGTTAAACCCCGCTACCAGACGCGCCGGAATCCCAATTGAACGTAACATCATGGTTAAAACCGTGGAAAAATGATCGGGGTAGCCCCCGGTAATTTTTTCTCCGGGGGGACTATCTTGATAACCAAAAAGAAACGCTTCTACTAGATCTTCATTTTCCCTTAAAAACGGCGGTTCTTCCTGTAATTTATAGTTAGGGTTTTGTTTGAGATACTGGGCTAAATATAAGGCTTTTTCATAATTGGAATCTAAGGGTTTTTTGTTTTGGGCGACTTGATGCACACTGGCTAGAATTTCTTCCGTCTTTTTCCTGACTTGCTCTTTAATTTGATCTGGAACTTGTAAATAGTATTTTTTGATATTTGGAGGATAGTTTTTAGAAGCGGCTTGTAATTGTACCCTGTCGCGCAGGGGAACTTGAGAAACCACTGTATAGGTCATGCCCTCTCGTAATTCTAAAGGCGATCGCAAATTGCCATCGGGATCAATCGCAATTTCCTCCGTCGGGAAATAGAGTTCATTCGGTTTATTCATCGCCGGAATTAAACTAGGAAGCTGTTGAAGTACGGTATAACTTTGAATCACTTCTTGAGTCTTGGCATTAGTGATTGGCGGAAATAGATTGAATTGATATGACCAACGGGGACGTCTTAAAGTGATCGCTCTATTATTTCGAGAAATTTCCCATCCCTCTCCAGTATAACGATCAAAAGCTACAACCCGCCAAAATCCCCGGGCTTGCGATCGCACCCTTAATACTTCTTGTGGCTTTAAATTGCCGCGTAAATTCTGATTAATTTTGGTATTGAATCCATAATAGAAGGTATCATTAAGAGTTCCTGCCCCCGTTTCCTGATTTAATCCGGTGCCACCTGCACCCGAATTATTATTATTATTATTTCCCGAAGACACATAACCCGGATTGAGAATGCGTTGTCCATTAAATTGTCCGGGGGGCATATCAATTGGAGAACTGACCGGAAAAGTTCTTAACTGATAGCTAGGAAACCGAGGAAGAACGGTAAAAATAGTTAATCCCAAAGCAACAACTACTAAAAAAATAATTCCTAAAGATTTAAAATTTATTCCACTTCCGGGTTGCTGGGGTGTTTTTTTAGAGTTAAATTGAATCTCCCCCAGCCCTAAACGAGAGCGATAATCTAAAATTAATGTTGGTAAAGCTAAAGCCAAAAATACTAACACCACAGGCCCAAAAGCCAAGGTTTGACTGAGAGTTCCCGCTACTCCCATTAAAATTAATCCAATCACCATCGAATAGCCTAAATCCTTACGCCGGGGTAAATCAAAACTGTGTAAAACCTGTAATTCTATTAATAATCTCGCTAAGGCTAACCGCGTATCATTCATTTCGCCAAACAGTCGCCCAAAAAATGCAGCCAGGGCAATTAACATCCCAATAGCAATACAAAATTTAACAGGCACATTGCGATGGTAACGACGAAACCAACTCCAAGTTGCTCCGACAATGCTAACCGGAATTGCCCATAAATTCAGGGGTTCTTCAATAGCGACGTCCGTGGCAATAATCCCGGCAATCACTAATAACTGCACCAATATCCGCAGCCAAAGGGAATCTTCAGGAATTGGCTTTGGTATGGCTTCAATCCGTCGCCATAATTGACTAATCAAAGGGATTGAATTTGTCATCGTTTCGATTTGAAGATTAGGGGGGTTAAATGCTCCACCCTACTCTAACTTAATCTGACCTAAACTTCAATCTGTTGTTGTTGTTCCCCATTCGTAATTCGTAATTCGTAATTC
>Ga0208222_1000078_pt1 | contig 24809 bp, 20 predicted proteins | sample LakMenEpi13Sep09_FD_150694 | JGI IMG/M metagenome (GOLD analysis project Ga0208222, IMG submission 150694) | Freshwater microbial communities from Lake Mendota, WI - 13SEP2009 deep hole epilimnion (SPAdes) | ecosystem: Environmental > Aquatic > Freshwater > Lentic | place: Lake Mendota, Madison...
AACGGGTTGCCGGTATCTATCACACATCGCATTGGTGCATCAAGGCACTGGAGCATCTTATCACCGGGGTGGCGCAGCGGCAGCGCGCGTGGCTCATAACCACGAGGACATACGATCGAAACGTATCTCCGGTATCTATCACACATCGCATTGGTGCATCAAGGCACTGGAGCAATTTTAACCTCCTTAGCTCAGCGGCAGAGCACGCGGCTCATAACCGTGAGGTCGGCGGATCAAAACCCCCAGGAGGCATTTATCACATATCGCATTGGTGCATCAAGGCACTGGAGCATCTTTCACCGGCATGGCGCAGAGGCAGCGCGCGGGGCTCATAACTCCGAGGTCACTCGATCGAAACGGGTTGCCGGTATATATCACACATCGCATTGGTGCATCAAGGCACTGGAGCATCTTATCACCGGCATGGCGGAGAGGAAACGCGCGTGGCTGACAAACCACGAGACATACGATCGAAACGTGTTGCCGGTATCTTTCAATTCGACAGCTTTACAGAAGCTTTCCGTCAAGCTGGACGTTAAACGCAGCTGGCATTGATATAACTCAGTGGTAGAGATGGACTTTCGGTCCAAGGTCGCGAGTTCGACCCTCGCTGTCAATGCTGTTCACTTCGCCAGCTTTACAGAAGCTGGTCGTCATAGCTAAGCGACGTCAAAACACAGTATTATAGTGCCGGTGTAGCTCAGTGGAAGAGCGCCTAAAACACCGTCTCCTAACCCCTTGACCTGTGCAGATCTCTTTGACCTTCACATGTCCGAATGGGGGATGGTTATCCGATCATAACGGGGAGGACGTAGGATCGAAACCTACCACCGGCATTCACTTTTTTAGTTCATTTTTTTTTAATCAAATTAAATGAATTTTATTGTTGCAGTGAGTTTAGGAAAATGGGTTTAAACCGTTTTTCTTTGCGTTATACTGAAAAAACATGAATCTATGCAATACATAAAAGAGATGAGCGATACGACAAGCATTGATGACCTGCCCACTGCATCCGGTCAAAATGCTAATTCACAAAATCAAAATGTTGTTATCCAGAAATCAGAACCGGGAGCTATGTCTTACTCGCCAAATGTTCCTGATTTAGCACCGGCTTCACAAGGACCTCCGCTGAATCCCAATCAACAACCTAACCAAAAACTTATGAATGAATTGGTTAGTGGCGTGCAACGAGCCAGCATGACGGGAATGACTGCGCTTCCGTCGAGAGATATTCCGCGCGACACCAGTGGCATGATGCAGGATGCTCAAGTGCAACCCACTTACGTCCCGCAACCCCAGAGGCAGGTGGATTACATTCAAGACCATGAAACCAGCTCCACCCTCGAGCGTGTCATGCAACAAAACACCCGTGGTTCCAATCGCGCTGACACTTTAGAGACGTTTTATGAAGAAATTCAGTCGCCACTCATGCTGGCCATCCTCTATTTTGCATTTCAACTGCCGGCAGTAAAACGATACATGTTCAGATACTTACCTTCGGGCTTGTTCAATGCAGATGGAAATGCGAATCTGACTGGACTGATTGCCACAAGCGTCATGTTCGGCTTCTCGTTTTACATGCTTCAAAAGAGCATGAACCAATTGATGGATTTTTAAATTTATTTTAATTGTGTAATGTATAATTCAAAATCATAATGGTTGGTTCTAATAAGAAACATGATGTCAATAGGCGACATCAACGAGGAGGAACGTTGTCTCTTCAAAACGTTGCGGATCAAATGATTTATCCATACATGCATGATAAGTTATTTCCTCCATACCAGGCACTACCACAGTTCAACACTCCAGAAATTAAGTCATTTGTTGCAAGTAACATAAAGAAAATTCGAGAATTTCTGGTTGCACCTAAAAACCTTACTATATTTACCGCCGCCGCGCTCTCTGCCGCCCCTAAAATGCAAAAAAAATTTATTGAATTTGGCAATCATTTATACGACTCATGTCATGAACATTTTGATGCTCAACTTAAATCATTACAATCTGATTCTACATCGCCATCCGGATTGTTTTCAGGTTGGATAATTGCAAACAACAAACAATATGTGAACATATTCACAAATGAAGCACGGAGTGAGAAACCAACCAAAGAAGCTGATAGTGGATTATGGTCAGTGCAAAGGCAAATACTACTTTCACAGGTACCTCCAACATCAGTTCGTCCAACATTAACAGCAGATAAAACGAATATAATAGAAGGTGAAACGGTAACTATAACCCCGACATATGGAAATTCTGCCACATTGATGGTGACAATGTGTAAGCCCCCGATAATCGCGAACTCGGATGTAAATGATGCAGCAAAAAATGTACAAAATGGTCTTAATACGGAATATAGCGGTAAACCATTTATATACGAAGGTTTACCAGCTGGCACATACACATTACGTTTAATAGGGAATGATTCATCTGAATCAGACCCACTAACGTTCACAGTTGAACCCAAATCAAGTGGTAAGGGTGGCAAAACTCGTGGGCACAAGCGACGTGCATCCAAACGCACGCGAAAGCATTGAAATGTGTTCCAATCTTTTTGTTTTCAGTTTTCGTATAATTTAATGCATTATCTTCTATCATTTGTTATAGTTTGTAAAAATGATACAGCGTCTTTTAGCAAAATTGCAAGAACAAAAACAAGCAACCGAAGAAGAAACTACAACTGCAACTGCAACACCCCCAACTACAACAGCTTCAAAGTCATCGCATTTGGATACGCCATTCAAGCTGCCAATGGAGTATTTGCCCAAGGATGTTTTATGTTCCATTGATAACAGCGTGCTGTCTGATTTGGAACTCATCGAATGCACCAAACCGGTAAACAATCATCCAGATGCCGACGACGTGGAATCCAAACCCATGTATGCTCACATTTTTCAACCACAGTCTGCATTCGCCAAACGATATCTCGGCATGTGGGCCAAACAAATGACATCCAGCATCCCGCATTTGCAAGACACCCAACGCTTCATTGCTGCCATTTCAAAAGCGCAGGAACATGATGCCATAGATTGTGATAAAGTTGAAGCCATTTGGACCCGTATCAAAACGGATGCGTCGTTTCGCGACAAGTTCAACTACATCGACTATGCACCACTCGACATGTTAAACCGTTCGCCCACATTTTTGCAATGCTACAGCATGTATAATCTATTTTCACCCGTTCTCTCTTTTTTGATGCCGGTCATTATGCTCATCGTGCCGTTCTTCCTCCTCAAGTTGCAAGGCGTCCCTATTACACTGCCCACTTATTTCGGCATCATAAAAATGATGCTTTCACAACACGCCATTGGGAAACTCATTTTTGACATGAGCTCCGTAAGTTGGGACAAGCGCATTTACATTCTGGTTTCCGTCGTGTTTTACATTGTGCAAATGTATCAAAATGTGGTTTCATGCCACCGGTTTTACCGCAACATGTTCCTTGTGCATGATGACCTGGCTGCCATTCGCGCGTATGCCAATGAAACCATTGCGCGCATGCGCAAATTTGCCGCTCATGCGCAAGGAAACAGCACCTACGAACAATTCGTGTCGGATTTGAATTCCAACCGCGAACAGCTGGAGCACATGGTTGTCGCATTGGACCGAATCGACCCACCAGCGCTCACCGCAAAGAAGTGTTTGCAAATCGGCTATATCATGCAGCAATATTATGCAGTGTTTTCAGATGCGACCATTTCAGCGTGCATGCAATACAGTTTTGGATTCAATGCATTTGCCGAGCACATGATGCACTTTGGTGCATTGCTTCAAGACAATAAGGTTGCAGCATGCGAGTTTATCACTGGCGATGAAACCACCGAAGACGATACAAACAAGGAAGACAAAGACAGTAAAAAGAAATCCAAATCCAAGTCCAAGCCCACCAAATCCGGACACCACACAGAAATCGTCAATGGATACTATGTTGCAACTGCCGTTGGCGACAATGAGACCCCCGTGAAAAACACAGTGTCGTTGAATAAACGCCTTGTTATTACGGGCCCAAATGCATCGGGGAAAACCACCATTCTCAAGATGACCATGCTGAACATCCTGTTTTCACAGCAGCTCGGCTACGGATTCTATGAAACCGGCACGCGCATTCGCCCTTATCAGCAGCTGCACAGCTACTTGAACATTCCCGACACGTCCGGGCGCGACAGCTTGTTCCAGGCTGAGTCCAGGCGTTGCAAAGAGATTCTTGACAAGTTGACACCAGGCAGACACTTCTGCATATTTGATGAACTGTATTCAGGCACCAATCCATATGAAGCGATTGCAAGTGCTTATGGATACATCACGCATCTCACAAAACAGGACAACGTGGACTTCATGTTAACCACGCACTACATCCAACTTTGCAAACTGTTTGAACAACAAAACACATCTTCAGAATCGGACAAACGAGAGAAAATCGAAAATAAATCGACCAATGCAAATACAAATGCAAAAAATGAAAACAATGCAAACAATAAAATCAGAAACTTGCACATGGAAGTGGCTGACCGCGGCAATTACGATTTCAAATACTTATATACGTTGCGTCCAGGAATTTCGTCCATTAAAGGAGGAATCAAGGTTTTATATGACCTGCAGTATCCGGCATCAATTGTTGAAACCACGCGTGGAATTTTAAGCAGTCTTTGAATTTTATAAAAAATATTTGACAAAATGCATGATTTTCACATGAATGAAATCAAGTCGCCGTTGGATTTGGGAGTGGTTGTCTTTTTTGACATCATGAGTTGTTGGGTTAGATAATCAATTGTTAGACTCTTGTTGGCCAATTCCACTTCCATTTTGCCCAGCATTATTTTTTGAGATTGAATCAAGTCTCTCAATTTTTTGTTTTCAACGTAGAAGTTTGCTTTGTTTGCATTCAAATCTTGCAACCATTTTTCATGCGTTTTGGTTTTGATGTGTGCCGAAAACATGGCAGCCGTTGTGTAAACCTTGTCCTTGCGTGTTCCACATGCACACCTAAGACCATTTGCCAATGCAGCAGTGTTGAATGAAGGAACTTTGTCGACATAGTTTCCATGGTCATCAATGTTGGGTGAATATGTGTCAGGTTCAGTTGCCAATTCCATTGTGCAGTGAGAGATAATGTGCCATGTGTGTCATGTTGTAATTTTCAATTTTTTTGATAATTCATATTAAAATATTGTACCAATGTATAGTTCAATCAAATCAACTCAATATGGGCAATTCACCATCCATTTACAATAAATTGACCCCAGATTTTCAAAGAGAAATCAACGAGCTTTACAAATCATACAACTGCAGATATAATTATCTCGAACAAAAACGCAAACAACAACATCTCGTTCCCGCCGATAAAGAACACCTTGAACTTCTTCATATTCTAAATAATTTCAAGAGCGCTCATAATCTAAAGTCAAAAGTGCATGAAGATAATACATTGGAAGATATTATACCACCCAACGTGAAAGAAACTTTGGATTCTGAATGCACTCAGGAACAGAAAGAAACGCCTGTTGACATTAAAACATTGATTATTAAAAGAGACAATATTGCAGAAAAAATTAAAGATGCAATAAAAGCAATCAATAGTGGACTTCATGAAATGCATATTGTAAATACGGAAGGTGGCTCCAAGAAGTCCAAGAAGTCCAAGAAGAATCGTTCAAAGAAGAAGAATCATCGGTCTAAGAAACATAGGTCTAGGTGTTGAAACCCACGCGCAGTTGTTTCTAACTGAGAGATAATGTGCCATGTGTTGCAATTTTAAATTTTTTGATAACCAGTCGGTTGCGTTGCGTTCGTTCAACCACATTTTATTTATTATTTGATTGTAAGACATATTAAATAATATTTCAAATACTAAAACATATTTCAATGACTGGTTCTTCATTTTCGATTGCAACGACCGCGTTTATTAGTTTAGCGATATGTGCAATCATTTCTTATGGAGTGTTTTATTATTTCAAGCAGCGACTCTCGCTCATTGAGCAGTCGCAAATGGAGCAAGCGCGCATCATGCAAGCAATCATCTCTCGAGGGGTGTTGCAGCAACAGCATCCGTCGCAAGTGCAACCTGCATCACAACCCCCGGTCCAGAAAGAAATAACCATTACTCAGAACAGCTTGATTGAAGTGAGTTCGGACGAAGAATCCGCGACTGATTCAGAGTCTGAGACGTCTGACACTGAGTCTGAATCGGGTTCTGAATCGGGTTCATCCGAAGACAAGTGGTCAATTGGTGATGAGATTCATCAAACCGAAGCATATCACAATGAGTTCAACGAAAAAAAACACATACACATTGACAGCATCGAAAACATCGAAAACATCGACATTGAAAACATCGAAGCCAATGCAGAACATGTTGAAGATGACACCAATACAAAAAAAATAATTTCTCTCAATTCTGCTGCACTGAATGCTGGTTCGGATGACGAAGACGACGATGACGATGACGATGACGACTCATCTTCATCCGAATCAGAAGAAAAACCACAAAAGTTTGAAGTGAAAATCGGATACAAATCCGCATCATCTGTGTCCAAGGTGAATCTGAACTATGGCAACATGTCGGTTCCCGCACTGCGCCAACTCGCCAAAGAACGCGGACTTGGAGGCGATGACGCAGACCTGCAAAAGTTGAAAAAGAAAGACCTCGTGCAACTTCTGCAATAAAATGTTGGCAAAACAAATTAGCATTTGAACATATTTAAAAGAATAAATGCAGACACTAACATAGCATTCATTCTTTTTACACCCATTTTCTCTCAAACTTTATGCCGACGATTCTTGAATATGTGTGGATAGATGCGGACGGTGGATTGCGCAGCAAAAACCGCGTGGTTCATGATGAAAGACTTGAAAGTTTGGTATCCGTTTCTCATCCAGAACGATGGGAATGGTCATTTGACGGTTCATCCACGGGACAAGCAACCGGAACGGACAGCGACATTCTAATTCGCCCTGTTGCTGTTTATGATAATCCGTTTTATCATGGTCTGTCAGCCTATTTGATCATGTGCGACTGCTATAACAAGGATGGAACCCCGCATGCCACAAATGCACGGGTTCGATGTGTGCAAACTGAATCCGCGTCGGCATCCGACCAACCGTTGTTTGGAATTGAGCAGGAATACGTCTTATTTGACCGACTGAAACCACATCAATATTTCACTCAACCGTATCAATGGATGAATAGCAGCAACCCGGGGTGTGGAGGACAAGGACCGTATTATTGCGGTGCAGGAGGAGACCGCTGTTTTGGCCGCAGCATCGTGGACCAGCATTTGAAAGCGTGCTTGCATGCCGGGATTCACATATGCGGCACAAACGCAGAAGTCATGGCATCACAATGGGAGTTTCAAATTGGACCACTTCCTGCATTGCAAGTGTCGGACCAGTTGTGGATGGCGCGCTACATTTTGATGCGCATCACCGAGGAGCACGGGTGCAGCGTGTCGTTTCATCCGCGTCCATTGAAACATGAATGGAATGGCTCCGGCGGACACACCAACTTCAGCACGGCGGCGATGCGGACAAAATCAAATCACGCAATGGATTCGATTAAAGCGGCATGCATCCAGCTTCAAGCCAGTCATAAAGAACACATGGCCGTGTATGGTAAACACAATGAGGAACGCATGACTGGACGAAACGAAACCAGTTCCATGCATGAATGCACATGGGGAATCAGCGACCGAGGACGCAGCATTCGCATTCCACGCCATGTTGCAAATCAAGGAAATGGCTATTTAGAAGACCGGCGCCCTGCAGCAAACATGGACCCGTATCTTGTCACCGAACGCATCATGCGCACATGTTGTTGTTTAGGAAAACCGACTGCCACTGCAGCAACGCCCACGCCAAATGACAACAAAGGATGCGATGGTTGCAATGGTTGCAATGATGACTGTAATGCCAATTGCACAAAGAAAGATGACAAGGAGTTGTTTTCAAAAAAATTATTTTCATGGTGATGAATTCGAGAGATTTGTAATAAATCCAACAAAATATAATATAATTATTATACAAGCATTATATCATACATTAAAGCATAAATCTCTCCAATGAGCTGGGCAACTTGTTATGCTGGTTCAAACAACATCCATTTCAATTTCCCTCCAATCATGGCGGATGGACGCAACTATGCTGATTGGCAACCCGGTGCAGTCATCAATGAGCGGATTAAGGAGCAAGCCGGCATCACGTCAAACTCACAGTACCGTCAGTTTCTCACCCACAATGCTATGGAAATTATGCAGGCAAATCAACTGGAAGCCTGCAACCAATGCGGCAGCTGCGTCTTCAACACAAGCAACCCACTTCAGCCACAACCAAATGTTCCTTACGTTTTTAATGGGGTGCTTGACAGAAGCCAGCCATTTGGTTATGAAAACAGCGACCTGAAGAATTATTATTTGACCCGCCAACAACTTCAGGCACGCATGGTTGCACCAGTCATCACTCAAAACGAACTTCTCATGCGTGGATTTCCCACTGCTAACTAATTTTGACTAGATTTTGGTTTCATTTTTTAGACGTTTTGCGTCGTCCGTATTTACAATACTGACGTTGTGAAAATCCGCGAGGTGCATTGCAGTTGATGCTCTTTTTGTATTTCATTGTCCATTTGCCGCCCTTTTTCTTTCTACATCCGCACAACATTTTTTGTATAGTTATGAAATACACGCATATTTTATTTTTCAACTAACAAACCACATAAACACATGCGGACAAATAAAAGAAAAATAACTATAAACATTAATTTGATTGTTTCGTAGCGCATTGTCTAAAAATGAGAGTATTAAGCATTGATGTGGGAATGAGGAACTTGGCATACTGTTTGTTTGAACGCACTAGTGATGAACATGAAGCCACCGATCCAGAATCCACAATGAAACGGCTTACAATTGTGGAATGGGATACGGTTAACTTGTGCGACACGCCAACTGCAGAAAAACCGGTTGCACTCACTTGTTCCAATGATGGTTGCAAGTTTGCTGCGAAATTTATGCATTCCATGTGTGGAACAGAAACCCACTATTGCACTCGGCATGCAAATTCATCCGGATACAAGATGCCGTTGCAACCATCCGTTGCGTCATCCAAAATTCTTAAAAAAATGACATTGGATGAGTTGAAGACATTTTCCGGGGAATATCTCTCGACTCCCATTCCTGAAAAATCCAACAAGAGCAAATTGAAGTTGATGCAACACGTCACGGGTGCCTTGTCTGCCGAATATTTGGTTGCCGTTTCCGCAAAGCCCAAAGTGATTTCCGCTGCATCATTGGATTTGATTACGATTGGGCGCAACATGCTTCGGCAGTTTGATGCGTTGCCTCATATAGCAACCGGAGTCGATACTGTCATCATTGAGAACCAGTTAAGCACACTGGCCACCCGCATGAAAACACTACAAGGCATGATAACACAATACTTTATCATGCGCGGAGTTCCGAACATTCAGTTCATATCGGCCACAAACAAATTGAAGCTGTTTTCAGACGCAAATGATGAGAAGGACATGACCAATGAATATGCAGACCGGAAAAAACGCAGCATTGAAATAACCCGCACGCTGATTCCAGGAGCACAACTGTTGAAATTTGAAAAGCACAAAAAGAAGGATGATTTGGCGGATTGCTTCTTGCAAGGGTTATGGTGGTTCTGCACTCGAGAGAAAATGTCATAAAATAATGCACTAACAATTTATCACAATTATAACAATTTATTGATTGCAATTATTGCAATTTAGTGGGGTTGAATCATATAAATTTATATTGCGTATGATTTAAACTTAAAAGATATAAATGAATCATAAGAATAGATAATACGGCTGTTATCAATGGAAGAAGTTATTGATATTTCAAATTTACCAAGCGATTCTCGATTTGGAGGAGGCAAGTCTTCCAACTTTGGAGGCGGTCTTGAATTTCTCATGAATGACAAAGTGAAAAATGGGGGTGGAAACAAAAGTGGTGGCGGCGACATTGACATCGGCGACTTGAACGCACTTGAAGCCGAATTGAACGAGCTCAGTGATGTTCCAGGCCCAAGTGGTTCTTCTTCAAGTAAGTCCCTGTTTTTCGGAAACTCAGGAACAGTGGGTGGTGGTAGTAATAGCGTGTCGTTTCGCGAAGACCCGATTGACTTGGGTGCGAGCGCCGGTGCAGGAAGTGGTTTCAATTTAGGCAGTTCAACCGCATCTGCAGATGACGACAAAAAGACGTGGGATGGGTTTGGCAAATTCAACAACGTGCCATTGAATCCGGATGCACCGGTGGACTCTCAACCGCAAATGACCAAGGAAGAGTTGCTTCGAGAGAAATTCAAATATTTGCGAAAGTTGGAAGACTTGGAACAGAAAGGCATCACCCTCACGAAGAAGTATTCCATGGAGTCATCCTTGGCAGAAATGAAAGGCGAATACGAGACGCATTTGGAGGAGCGCGAACGACGCAACAGTGTCAAGTTTCAAGGCAAAATGCTCATGTCCGTTATCACTGGAATTGAGTATTTGAACAACAAGTTTGACCCATTTGACTTGAAGCTGGATGGATGGAGCGAGCAAGTGAATGAGAACATTGATGACTATGATGAAATTTTTTCAGAACTGCATGACAAATACAAGACCAAGGCGAAGATGGCGCCGGAGCTCAAGCTGCTGTTCCAACTGGGCGGCAGTGCAATCATGTTGCATATGACCAACACCATGTTCAAGTCGGCGATGCCTGGCATGGACGACATCATGCGTCAAAACCCGGAGCTCATGCAACAATTCACTGCAGCGGCGGTAAACTCCATGTCGCAAAACCGTCCTGGGTTTGGAAACTTCATGGGAGACTTGATGGGTCCTGGTCCGCAAAGTCAGGCTCCTCCTCCGTCTCAAACGCCTAGACAAGCACCTCCATACATTCCAAATCAGCGCCCTCCTCCTCCACCGGTCCCAACTAGTGTGCGTGACCCCAACTCGGACCCAGGAACGCCTTTCCGTGCTGGAAACAACACTGCACCCCCGCCTTCCATGCCATCCAACCGTCCTGACTTGAATGCCGCACGAAGCAACAGCAACGGCAACACATCTGCACCTTCGGTTCCTCCTCCTATCACTGTCTCCAAACGTCCTGACATGCGCGGACCCACCGACATTTCGAACATTCTCTCTGGACTCAAAACCAAAACCATACAAGTTCAACCATCGGCAGCGCCAGCCCCCGTCGCACAACCTCCTCCAGCCGAAGACAAAACCAGCACCATCAGCATTTCGGACCTGAAAGAGTTGCAGAATGACAATTTGCCTCACAAAAGCAAACGCCGCCAAAAGTCGGACAAGAACACAGTTAGTTTAGCATTGGACATTTAGATTCATGTGTGCATTCGTAAGGACCGCTGCATTTTTATAAAAGAAACAATATAAATATAGTTTTTGTTATTGTATTTACATTGTATCATTTTCACAAGCAAATGTCAGAAAAATTCATAATGACATGCGATAAGGACTCCGTGTATTTAAGCAGGGACAAACCAAACTACATGTATTTGATTGAATTTCGAGCACAAAATCCCAAAATAAGGATTGATGGATTACTGACATTTGACATTTACAAAATGATGTTTGAGTTAAACAAAGACTTGTTTGATTCATATCACATTGCATTTCCTGACCCGAATGACCCATCGCGTGCAGAAATCCTTTTCATTTTCAAGAGCATCATGGGACTGGGCGAGAGATACACGCATGTTTTCACCGAAATACCTCACTTGCTTAACACCTATCAAATGCCGGAAAATGAAAGCCAAGTCATTTACTTCAACAGCCAGAATGTTTTGAAAAACTCACCGTCGATGTTGCGCCATTTAATCCCCAAGCGCGCTGAACAAATTGACTCGGACAATTCAAACATCGTAATTCATGTTCAACCAAATGGGCAAACAATTAATTTTTACTATAAGTTTCGATTAATCATATCCAAACCAGATGACGTGATTTCCTTACCTCCATTTGTAGACAAGGCAGTCAGTAATATGATGAAAACCATATTTGTGCGAATAAAACAATTCATTGAATTCCTCGGTTAAATCACTTGCGCTTCGTGGAAAACAATACATACAATAATCCAAGTCCAATGATGGAACCAACAATCATGTGCTGTGTGTTAGAAGAGTTTGTGCTCTTTTCACTGCACGCATTCAACTTGCAAGTCATTTTGTATAAAAGTATGGTTTATACAAATTATAAATATAAAAATTTGTTCACGCGACTTCTTCTTTTGAAAATTTCTGAAATTCAACCTTTAATTTTGTGTCATTTTCTATTTCCTCTCCACTAAAGTTTGTTAAATTCGAAGCTCTTAACCGGAAATGATACACTGGAATGTTTATTAACGCTGGAAAAGTTGTGTTTCTTGTTGGAACACCAGTAACCATCCACATTTGACTCTTTTCAAAACGAAAATTATAAACTGCAGCAGCAGCCTCTGCGTTATCCAACGTCGCTTCATCTTTATCTCTTTGTTCTGCATCAGCATTCGCATCAACTATTTTTTTCAACGCTTCATCATCAGTTGATTTAAGTTTTGCTTTAGCCGCCGTAGCAACTTTATCGGGGGACTCATACGTCGACGTCGGAGGTGCCGGACTAGCTGGCATTTGTTCTAATTTTCCAAAACTTCCTGAGAACGCTTTCACAAATGCATTCCATTTGCCGTCAGCAGGGGCATTCGTCGCTGCCTTTTGTGCTGCATCTGCTGCGTTTTGTTCCAGTTGTGCTGCAACTTGTGCCTGTTTTGCTGTGTCTATTGCTACCTGTTCTGCTGCATCTTGTGCTGCTTGTTTTTCTACGACATCTTGATCTGCCTGTGCTGCCTGTGCTGCAAGTCCTTGTTGAAAAATGTCATTCAAAAAATCATCATCCAACAACCCAGCTGCAGCGGCTGCAGCGGATGGATTGGCTGCAGCGGCTTGGGCATTTAAAGCATCCGCGAGATCTTTTTTTGCCCTTTCGACTGCCGCCTCAGCATCTTTTTGTAATTTAGTTGCATCAAGAAGACCTTGTTGTGCTTGAGCAAGAGCAGCATTGGCATCATTAACCGCTTGTTGTGCTTTGGCAGCATTTGCACTATTAGCATTTCGTTGCCCGAACACTGCTTTTAAGCCATTATACACTGCAACAACAAATGTGTATGGAATAATTGCAACTTTAAATGCATTTTTCATGAACACCTTTAATTTCTCAATGCAATTTTCTACTTCGTATGGAGCACTTATTCTAATTACATTAAAAAGCTGTTTAACATATGCTAACACATACTTACAATTCTCTGTGGCGGCATAATATGCTTTGTAAAACTTTTCAACAATCGCTCGCCCCAAACTACTACCACCGCGCTTTATCTTTCTTCCAAATCGTTTCAATGCAAGACGCGCTGCTTTTATTGTTTCAAGACGGTCTGCAGAAGCATCCGTGTCGGTTTTAATCAATATTTTATCACCGGACTTCATTGACAACAAATCACTACTAATATCTTGCAAAGTTCCTTTAATGGAAACGGTTGAACTAACATAAAGCACTGTGCTTTCGGTTTGCTTGGCCGCATTCCATCCAATTCGCGCATTGCCCGGTTGTATCAGCTGTGGGTTATAATTGCTTCCGCCCGGCACCAGATTGGTCAAATTATATTGAATTGCGTCAAGTCTTGTTGTGGGAATTTCAGTCCCAGAGACCCCATGCATTTGAACTGTATTGAATATTTCAGCAAGTTTGGCCAAAGCACGAATCGAATTGTATGGACCAATTGGATTAATGGCCGGCAGTTGACTGGGATTAGAAGCGAGTGGAGGTGTGTTGTAAAATCTCTCATTTTCCTGCAGCGCAACATTCGAAACTTCATCATTGATTGTTTTCAACTTTTCCGAATTCGTGTTTCTTAGCAAGGGGTTCGTAGCTGCATTCGTGCAATTAATAAGTATGCTGGCTGAGTGAGTTCCAATTTCCGGCACTTCATCCCCATCAAAATAAGCCGTGTATTCATATTCCAAGTCGACTGAATTCAGTCCAATGCGCTTGAAAATGTTGGCAATCGTGAAATTTTGCTCCTTTGCCTTTAAATTTTGCATCATTTGTTCCCACACAAGTTTGAAGTTCTCTTCAAGCATGGTTTCATCCGACACGCAAGAGAGACTCGCCTGGTCCAACAATGTCATGTCTGACAATTTACCCTCAAACAAAGTAAACATTAATTGAACGACAAAGAGAGGAAATTCAATGCAATTTCTTTTAGATGATGAACGCAGACCTCTCAAAACTGCGAAATCACCTGTTTTTTCACGAGTGCTGCCACTTTTAAAAGAAGATAAATTTGAATCATTTCGCATTTTGCAATAGAGACGTTCTTCCGGCCATGCATAGTTATTCAGCACCATTTCTCTGCCATCAATCTTCAACGGTGCATTCTTTTGAAACAAATTTTCAAATATGACTTTTACATTTTTTGTTAACAATCCAATCGATGGCTGTTTTGAAAGAATGAGAATTCCAGAAGTTCCCGAATCCACGTTTGTTGTGTCTTCGCTCACACTCGGTGTCAATGTTTCTTTGATTTTGCTGTCCACGAACTTTTTCAATCGGTCCATTAATGGATATGTGCCACCTATCTCACGCGACGCAATGTCATCAAATCCAACATACTGCCATTTATTGATATCCAATAACTGTGTGCATATGAATGGATTGTGCAGTACACTTGAGTTCGGAATAAATGCACCTTCACATGCACCTGTTGCAAATTTAGCATCCATTGACCATGACATTTTCACGTTAAGCTCCGCAAGTGCCTTTTTCACGTTTTCAATGTCTGTGTCGCTAATCTGATTGTTATCCGGCTTTATTTTTGAAAGCACTGTGAGAATTTTCTTCGCCTCCACATAAGCATACACCGCATTTTCAAATGTTATTTCAGTAGATGATGCATTCACCTTCACCGTGTTTGGTGCAAAATCAGTCGTTCGACGAAAACTATTTCTCGAATTAAATCCCGTCATTAAATTATTCAAAATCAACACATGCTCGTCAAATGAAGTCATGTATGCATTGCGCGGGAGTGCATTATCTGAATTTCCGTCATATCCTTTCCACCAACTCACATTAACATTCGTCGGCTTATCGTGTGCATCGTTTGCTGCAACCACCATATTATCTTTATTATATTTCACATACGTGTCTCTTATTTTCTCTTGTAAAGAAACCATATTTTTTGGTCGAGTTGCTGTGTTATTCCATTGTGCCAAGTTTTGTGCAATTTTAGTCATTTTGAAATCAATGTTTCGAACATTGAACAAAGTATCAATATGTGTCTTTGCAGCTACTAAAGACTCTAGCAGTTTTTGATTTCCTGAACTAAACCCAAGAACTGCATTGTCCATGATGTCTTCAATGTTTTCCGGCCATTCTCCGCAATTTCCAATGAATGAACGCGGAGTGCTGCAATAATTCACAAAATACAATAAGTCTTTTTCTTGCAACTGCGACTTACCAATCGGAAATTTGAGTGTGAAAAAATCGTCAACCGGCATAATCTTGAGTTTCAGATTCGCATCAACTGTGGTTGCTTGACTCGCAGATGAACCGGTTTTCAATAAAACGGCTTCACGTTGACTGGTGTACTCATTGTATCGTTGTCTAACATCCTGTTGGGTCGCTTCATTGTAATACACAATTACATTTACGTTTTCCTGTTCGTAAAACATACTGTAATCTCTCACTGCGTAAAAAAATGAATCACCGATAAATTTCTTATCATCGTCATTGACCATTTTGAGATTTCTCTCAGAAAGAAAATCAAGCTCCTTCTCCTTCATCGCACCATATCCAACTGCCATAAGTTTGATGCAAATTCTATTTGATTCCGCTGCTGCTCCTGTCGTTGACGTTGTTGTGCCTCTTGTGTTTTTCGCATTCAGCACAATTGTTTTGAATATAAGTTGCATCATTTTATACAAATGTTCCATATATACTGTCCGATTCAATGACTTTCTTCCATTGGAGTCAGTGGTGATGAATGTGCGATAAGACGGACTAATTTCTGAACTCAAATCTGGAGTCCAAGCGTGAATCATGAACGTGTTTGTTGGACCGCGCATAGGCGGTGTGATGAACATAAGAGGTGCTGGATATGCTGTGGGTAAATTTGGTTCCGTGTAATCCTGAATAGAACTTGATTCGACAGGACGCATCAGTTGCACAAATCGATTTGTTAGTTGTTCGCCAGATGTATATGTCAGTTCATATCTGTAATATCCTGGACTTGTCCAGTCATAAATTGCATCAATGTTTTCTGGACTCATGGAAGAATGACTGATAGTTGTGTTAGCAGCAGCCGTTTGTGTATTCCATATTCCAAACGCGTCATTAAATGATTGAATATCGTTCGTCACTTCTGATGCATGCAAAACATTGTCTTTGACACTTCTTTTTTCTTGTTTTGCTTGTTCTGGTGAAACATACAATTCTTTCCATGTTTGTGTATATGTTCTATCCTGAGTAAAACCCCTCATTGGCTCAATGTTTTTTGGAAGTGCAGTTGGGTTATCAAACCGCATTTTAGGATAATTTGAAGGCACCGGATTGCGATTGATGTAATGCACATTTTCAGTTAGTGGATCATCTCTCTGAATCCACTTATTTTGCTCACTGGTTGCATTTTCAGGCGGCAGTTCTTCTCCGAGAATGTGTTTTATCAAGCTCGGGTCTTGCCGGAATATCCACTCGTAATCAAAATACAACGGTCCATGAATGACATACAACATTTCATCACTTACTTGATTGAATTCATCTTGCTCTTTCATTTGAACCGATTTCACTGCATCATTATCAGTGTCTGGTTTGTAAAAGGTTTTCAAATAGTCTGCATGTTTGGGATATGGTGGTGGTGGTTGATAAGCTGGCGACTGGTCGCTGTATTTCATTATAGATAATAATGTGGAATTGTCATACATGAATGACGCAAAATTTGATTGTTCATTTATCACACTGTTCATTGCTCTGCGCATGTCGTCTTTTATTGTTGTGGAATTTGGTTGTGAGATGAATGCTTGATGTTTTGCTGCAGCATAAACTGCGTTCGCCATTCCACATGCGGCACTAATCAACGGATTTAACTGATTAGCTTGAATGTTCTTGTTCTTGACATCGACGATGGCCAAAGCGGCCGAAACAGACTGAATTAATGATTTTGGATTAGATGAAACTGCACTACTTCCACTACTTCCAAAGTCAATATCCTGTGTCAAGTGTCGAATTGTATCATCTCTATTCCAACCAGAATCACATTGTGTAATAATATATTCTTGTGTAGCAACTCCAACTGCGCAAATCACACTGTGTGTGTTTATTTCTTTGCATTTTGAAACTGCACATTGAACCAATTCATCAAAGGTGGTGAGAAATTTACTTACAATGTCTTCAATGACTTCATTTTCCATTTGTTCGATTTCTTTGCTTGAAATAACGAGAGAAGGTGTTAAATGGCAAGGATATTTGTAGTAAAGTCTTTTTAAGAGTGTGTCATAATTCATACTATATTCTGTGGTTGATTTGAATGTGCATAAATATGTTTTCTCTCGGATTGCTTTGAGTTTATCCAACCGCAGTTCAGCCCGATTTGATAATCCTTTGTTTGTCATGACTCCAATCAAAAAGTCTGACATGACTTCAACATTCCGAGAAGGAGCCGCATACACATTATCACTTTTGTCATTTACATTTCTAACCGGTGTTGTACCACTTGTAGCCGCCAGATTTGAATTCAGCAACGGAAGATACTTTGGAATGCGTCCAACTGAAGTCCCGTTGTTATGCATTGAAAACGCTTGAAAATAGTTGGAAAAATAAGTTAACACTTTTTGAGAGATGAAATTCAACCGGCCTCCACTTGGATCAAACTCGGCTGCAAATGGCAAATAGTTCAATTGAGAAACTGGTGTGGAATACACAACTGCATATTGTTCTCCCGAATTGATATTGACAGATTCATTGTCTTTTTTAACATTCAAAAGCTTTGTTGGTGCACTAATAAAAGGTCCAACTTCTTTTTTTGCAGAGTCATATGATTTTTCGATTAATGCAATTTGACGCTTGTGTGCATTCAACTTTGAAAAGTTAACAAATGATTCAAACATGGCTCGATTCATGAATATGTTTGCCGCAGCATTGTTAAAATCCGTTTTTTTTTCAAAAAATTGTTTGAACTTGGAATCATAGAATGCATTCATTGTTTCCTTCTTTATTTCAAATGATGTTGGAACATATAAAATGTAGTCGCACGATGCGGTTTGTGTTGTTCGCTGGGCATCATCCAAACTGTTGAATGGTTTGGCCAATACCATCTTTTGAGAGAAAACATCAAGAGTAGCTGCGCTACGACTCGGTTGGTTTGCACCCGTTGTATCCTTTTTCCCCGTCGCATCCTTTGTCCCTATCGCATCCTTTGTCCCTGTCGCATCCTTTGTCCCTGTCGGATTGTTCGTTTTCTTTGCTGTCCGAATGGAATTAAATGTTATCAACAACGGGTCATATGTTTCTTTTTTCAGATTGGCAGCAAAACGTGAAGATTGAACACTATCACTTGAATCACTTGAATCACTTCCAAACAAATTCAAACCATCCATGTTATAATTGCTTGTATTCAGTGCAACACAATGAAATTGAATATTAAAGTATATTTATATTTTAATATTGCAATTCATAATGAATTGAAGCAAAATGGACTTGTTCAACCATCATCTTTCAATATTTTGCTGACCGAAATGCGGTTAAATAATTGTTATGTTTCATGGCATCTCTCTGTTTTTTGGCGCGTTCAAGCACATCCATTGCATCGCTGATTTCTTTGTCAGTTACAACGTTTCCAGCACCATGACCCGACTTGGCCAATCCGCCTATTGCTGCGGCTGTCTGAGAAACCGTTGATGACGAAGTGCTGCTAGAAATGCCAGTGCTTGTAGCAATCGAGTTAACCATTGAACGATACTTCTCGGGCATGATGCAGTATCTGCTGTTTGCATTGAATCCATAATCAGCTAAAATCACAAACACTGCAGTCAAAACGAGAGATAATATCAAATCACGCGTGCCCATCCATGACACTGAAAACACCAGCACTTCCTTGGTGAGTGCCGTTTTCAGAAAATTTTCAGTGGATGGATCCAACTTGAGTTCAATGTATCGCGCTCCAATGTTGAGTGTGAGCATAATGATGCCTGCAAAAAATAAGCTGTTGTTCAAACGATGCACTGCATAGTTTAACCAACCAAAAATGAAATCTAACATTGATTGCAGTAATTCAAATACTATTAACATAATGCTACAAAATAAAAATTGCTAAAACAATTGACGCTTGATTCTATTGACGCTCGACTTTATGTTGTCTGTTCCATTTGTTATTAAATGACGTGCCGTGCGAATGTGAGGGCGAAGCATTGGGGTGAAGCCCTCTGTTGACGGCATTCCAGTGGGTGCAGTGGTTGTCGCCGTTGATTTCATTGTCCATCCGCATTTAGGGTCGCATATGTTGTTGATGGTTTCATACTCAGTTCCTCCATTTGCCAGTTTCAACGGAGTGCATTTATTAAAAGATGTTGGGTCAATCGTCCCAAATGCATCGATCTGTTCTTTCGTTAAAGTGGGATTGCCACTTGCATCCATGGTAAAAAATGAAGGACTTAGCATGTATGCCACTGTAATTTTTCCAGATTGTGTTGGGTCATCTGGTACTCCTTTTTCTTTCAAGCAATACTTTTGCCTAAATTCATCAGGGCTATTAAACGAAATGGAAGGTGCCGGAGGAGCACTTGAAGACGTTAAAGGATTCACCATGCCTTCTTTCATCGGAGTCTGATTCAATATGGCAATGATTGCAATCAACGTGATGATTCCTGCAATTCGATGATATAATGTCATTGCAATAACAGCAGCAACCATTACTATTTTTCCCAAGACATTATCTCTCAAAAAGAAAATAGGGGAAGCCCAAATCATGCATGCAATAATGAATGCAAATGCAACAGCTCCAAACTCGGGGTCAACTCTCATGAACTTTTTAGAGAATTCTTTCAAATGAAACATTTTGTTGGATTGTTTAGGAACAAACGAGAGAAATGATGGATATAATATAAGAAATATAATATTTTGAACCCAATAAGATAAACAAAAACAAAATATTATCTGCCTTTTTATTAGGAGATGTCTGGATATTTGCAATATTCAAATTATGGTGATGATGATGAACAACAAGTGAAACGAAAGGTTGCTTCAGCACCAACCATGCAATCGGATAAGAATCAACCAAAACGAATATTAAGGACGAATCAAAGAACCCTTAGGTCTAGACCCAATCAAGGACCCTCAAAACAACCGCAACAACCACAACCACAACCGCAACCACAACACAAATATGTCCAAGAACTCATTCAAAAGATTCATAGCTATGAAAATGATGAAGATGTCAGCGACTCCGAAAGCGATGACAACAATTATGCACCATTGGCTAACACAAATGCATCCATGCCCAATCCCACCACAACCATTCAACAACAGTTTCAAACTGATTCGGTTCCAAATCGAAACCGATTTCCAGGAGCAAATCCAGACGATTTAAGCCCCAAATGGAATCCATCACCAGCCAAAGAACCATTCTCTTTTCAAGGGGCCAAAGCTTTAGCAAGTCAATACTTGCCTTCAGTGTTCCAGGCATCCAGCGTGGGCGATGACAGCGAAACCAAGGACATCATGATGCAAAAGTTGGACCGGATTATCTCTCTATTAGAAGACCAGCATGATGAAAAAACGGGACATGTCACCGAAGAACTGGTCCTGTATTGCTTTTTAGGCGTCTTCATCATTTTCATTGTGGATTCATTCGCACGAGCCGGAAAATATGTGCGTTGAACAGTTGCAACTTGCAACAGTTTTATTATATTTTATCGATTTAAAGTATAATAATTTAACACATCAAATGAATGAATCTCGCAATCATGAGCGGCACCATGGCAAAAAAGGCAAGCAAACGCATCGTCGGCACCATCGGATGCGTTTAACTGGTGGCAAACCGCTCTCCGCCACCGCCTCCACCTCAGCCTCAGCCACTCATGTTGCAAAATCTAAGCATGCCGAGGTGAGCTACACGGTAAACCGCACGGCGGATTCCATACGGATTCATGCCAAATTCGGTGATTTAACCGGCGTGTCGGCGATACACATTCACACCAACAACAATGGAAAACCGGGTCCCATCATTGCATGGCTGGCCACAACCCGCGAGTGGAAATCCGGTGTGTTTCAGAACACCCCCGGCAATAATGCGCCGTGTTGCCGACCCAACAACCCCATGTGCTGTTTAGCCGGACCTGCTGATTCCACGCCATTGGTTCAAAACGTCGCCAATACCGCAATGGATTATGTGGTGAGAAACGATTTTTGCAAATCCAAGAGCGCATGCCCGTGGATTAACAACGGAACCATTTTGGTTATACACGGATTTAATTTTCAAAGAATTGAGAATGGCTGCATGACTGATGCACCCGCAGGCATTGACCCATTGCAAGCAGTCCCATTTTCGGTACAGGCTGGCGGCAAAAGCAAACGAAGAAAACAAGGAAAACAAGGGCGAACCCAACGCCGCACTCGTGCACGCCGAGGTGGCAACATGTTTCATGGCTCCAATGCAACCCCACCAGTGGTTTGTTTGGCCGGCAACAGTAAAATTCCGTGCACGGCATTTAGCAGTGCATAAAACAAAATCATGGTTGTTATCAGTTCGCCGGTTTGTAAAACAAGTAGAAGAACTGATGCTCCTTTTGTGCTTTGACAAGTTCAATTTGTCCAAGCATGTTGAACCCGACACCCGTGGCCAACTCAATGAATGTCTGTGGCGACGGCATCTTGAAATTGCGCACATTTTTACGCACCTTGCCTGTATTGTCATCCGTAAAGACTTCCATGTATTGCACAAAGTCATTCGGGAAAATTTGCACATCCGACTTGTATTCAAAGTCGTTGAACTTAACCACGCTGTGCGCCTTTTTGCCGTCGGGTGTGGGAGTCGGCACTGGATTGTCGCCACCCAACATGCTGGCAGCATTGAACTTGCGTGGGTCCACCAAATGCAGCACAAAGTAGCCACCGGGCTTCAACCAGGCATAAATGTTGGAAAAGAGCTGCTCTGTGTTGGGAATGTAATACACCTCAAAATTCATCATGGTGACCAGCGTGAAACTCTCCGGCTTGAAAGAAGACACCACGGTGGGATCGCCTTTTATTATATTCAGACCAGGATACGACTTTTTGGCCTGTGCCACCATGTCAGCCGATGACTCAATGCCGGTTATCTCGGTTATGCCGTGTTGAACAAAGGCATTCATGTAGGCACCGGTTCCTGCCCCTATGTCTAAAGCAACCGTTTGATTTGATATGTCTGGATACTTGTTGATTATAGCACCCACTTCGTATGCATTGTTCACTTTTTGGTTGAACAGTTGGTCATACACAGCTGCATAAAAAGCGTCTTTTATGTCAGCATCTTTTTTGACAATGACGCCACTCCTACTGGTGCTTGAACTGTTTTGTATGAATGACTCCATGAAGGAACCCGAATAAGGGCGGGGATTATTACGACGTTGAATTTTGTTGTATGCCGAAATGAGCAACAGCAACGTGACCACGAGCAGCAACACACGAAACCATACGTTTTGTTCAATGGACTTGCAAAAGACGTTGAATGCATTCATGTTTGAGAGAAATGTGTTAATTTATTGATGATAATGTGTTGATATTAATATATGTTATATTGTTATTTATTTTTTTAATATTGCTCATTAAATGAACGACAATGAAATCAACGACATTCGAGGTGAAAGTGAATTCAAAGGAACCACGTTTTCAAAATACAAGAAAGCCGATGTTCGCAAAGAATTACTCAACTGCCTAAAAAATGGGAAAATAGAACCGGCTTGCTATTGGACCGCCGAAATGGTGTGCGCCGGACACTATCCGGAACTGTGGGACGTAATCATCACATTTTTCAGTAAACATATCCATTTAGCAAACCCCCGGCTCTGCATTTATTTGGAGATGCGTTATGAAGCATTCAAAGGCATAGTCGCGAATGGCTACATAGGGAATGAGCTGCGCATGCGAAACAACCCCAAGGTTCGCTCTCTTTTTGCCGAAATCATGTGTGTTCTGTGCAATTCCAAAAAAAAATACAGCTTGGAAGGCATCAAAGTCAAGAAAACCGATTTCGACAGCACTGCCATGACCGACAAATTGAAAGCACCCAATGTCTCATATGCATCAGACGTTTTTTTGTCCGGCGACCCAAAAGAATTGTATATTGCAATCAATGAATTCGCATTTCATGTCTCTAAAGATTCCAAAAACAGTTTGCAAGCATCCTATTGGCTGGAATGGATTATGGAATTTGAACACGTCTGCAAAATGAAAAAACAAAAGTGCATCGGAGAACGTCGCAGCGCCATGCCAGTGGAATCCAAATTTCAAATGGACCCCATCTGGATCGTTTGGGAAATCATTCTGGAACAAGCCAAAAAAAATCCAGACCCATTGATGCACAAAATAATGCAGAATTTGCTCAAGCTGTATTGTCTTCGATACACGGACGGTGTCAAAAAGAAGCGGCGATATTTGATTTACTTTGGAATTTGTTTGTTAACAGAGCCGGTTATCATGACACAAGAAATCGTGTCAAACAAAGAAACTATTGAAACTGTGGTTAAAAAAATAGACACGGTTTACAAGCAAGTGAAGAAAAATGAAGTCGCACCCAAAACAGATTACCTATCGGGGTCCGTTGGAGGTGCAAAATCCGATTTAGATAAAACCATTGAAAAGATGGATAAGCTGAACTCAATGAACACCATCATTCGCATGGCATAGCACATGCATCATGTTAAATCCAATTATATTTTTATCTTCATTTTAATATATTGACAACATATATTAGCATTTGAACATAGACATGTCTTATCCTGCACCTGCATTGGCGCCGGTTTCGGCACCTTCGGACACGTCATTATCATTCAATGGGGCAAATGGTGGGGTTGATGCTTCTACTGCACCCGATTCTTCATCAATGTTGTCGTTATTTGTGCGCGGAGCGTTAGTCGTTCTTTTGCTTGCACTTATTGGATTCAATGTGATGACGTATTTAGATGACATAACCACATGGTTTGGGGAAACATTTGGCGGTCCGTTTCGGGCACTGGCTCGGTTTTTGGGGTATGCTGCACTTGACACCGCACGAACCACGGTCGATGTTTCTGCAAAAGGAACAAAGTCGGCTGTGGACATTGCTTCTGGGGCCGCAACCAGCGGCATTGACGTGCTGCAACAAACCATTGACCAAAAACAGGACCAACCTGACCAACCTGACCAACCTGACCAACCTGACCAACCAAACCAACCAAACCAACCAGACCAACCAAACCAACCAAACCAACCAAACCAACCAAACCAACCAAACCAACAAATGAGCTCAAGTGCCGCATTGCAACGAGCACTGTCTCACGCAAAGAAGCAGCCACCGCAACCAGATGATGCAACCAGCCGCACTCAACGCACCGGCAAATCCGGATACTGTTATATTGGGGAAGACCGTGGGTTTAGGAGCTGCATTAGAGTTGGCGAACAAGACACTTGCATGTCCGGCGACATTTTTCCCACACACGCAATCTGCGTCAATCCTCGTCTCAGAAAATAAGCAAAATTTATGCCATTTAGATTACACACATGTGTCATTCATGTGTGTAAA
>Ga0208222_1000081_pt1 | contig 23742 bp, 16 predicted proteins | sample LakMenEpi13Sep09_FD_150694 | JGI IMG/M metagenome (GOLD analysis project Ga0208222, IMG submission 150694) | Freshwater microbial communities from Lake Mendota, WI - 13SEP2009 deep hole epilimnion (SPAdes) | ecosystem: Environmental > Aquatic > Freshwater > Lentic | place: Lake Mendota, Madison...
GGCTCTTCGTTACTTGTTATGGTTCGATAGGGGGGCATAAATCGACTAAATCCTTATCTGGCAAGAGACTTAATTGATTAGTTCGCTCTAGATAAAAAACAATTGACAAAAATCGCTAAATGCCTTTCTATATAAGGGTTCCATCCCTTATAACCCCCGTCCATTGCATAACACAAACCGAAGAGCCTTTTTTTTATTTATCACAGAGGTCAAATCATGTCTAAGCTGAACTTCACTCAATGCCAACAATTCATCAAACAGGTGAAACAATATCTCCCCGGAGGTGTTCATTACAATTTTCGTTATTCCGGTAAGGATACGATCATTCCCTTCAATAAAGGACGGGGTGCCAGGGTTTGGGACTTAGACGGTAACGAACACCTCGACCTTTTCTGCAAGTTCGGGGCGTTAATCGTGGGTCATTACAATCCAGAATATAATGCTCGCTTGATCGATTATATGGAAAAAGTTCTTTCCGTCGATCAATGTGATTTAGAGCCTCTCGTCTGTGAGCGGATTGTCCATCATGTTCCTTGTGCGGAAATGGTTCGCTTTTGTTTAAGTGGTACGGAAGCCGTACAAAATGCGCTCCGATTAGGGCGCGCCTATGCGGGGAAACCTAAGTTCGTGCGTTTTCGGGGTCACTATCACGGCAACGCAGATAATATTATGGGAGGCAAACCTCAATCGCCCGACTATCCCACACCAGATTTTTATGAGGGAGATTTCTTAGATACGGAGGGCCGCGCTCCCCATATCATGCAAGAACAATCTTTCATGATCCCTTGGAATAATCTGGAGGCTTTGGAACAATTACTAGCTAATTACGCCGATCAGATTGGGGTGATCATCATGGAACCTATCTGTATTAATGGCGGCGGGATTCTCCCTAAACCTGGTTATTTAGAAGGGGTGAGACGACTTTGCGATCGCTATCATATCACCCTAATTTTTGATGAAGTGATCACCGGTTTCCGTACTGCCCTCGGCGGCGCACAATCTTTACTAGGGGTGACTCCAGACCTAACGGTATTCGGTAAAGCTTTGGCGGGGGGAGGATTACCCGTTTCTGCGATCGTCGGTAAAAAAGACATCATGCAATTTTATACTGACCAGAAAGTAATCCACGCAGGTACATTTAATGGTTATCCCCTGGGGTTAGCGGCTGTTCTCGCTACTATCGAGTTACTGGAAAACGATACGGATTGCTATCAGAGAATGGGAAGTTTCTTAGTACAGATCGGTCAATCCCTCGTAGATGCAGCGCAAGCGGTAGATATTCCCATGGTAGTTCAGGGAGTCCCTAATATCCTTATTTTCCATTCCCAAAACTCTGCCCTAGAGTACCCGGAAGGCTATAACGATGACACTAAATTACGGGATATTCTTATTACCCGTCTGTGTAAAGAATATGGAATTCAGTTTTCCCCCATCTCCCGCTTTTATAGCAATCTTTTGATGGAAGAGGCTGACGTGGAATTTTTCCAGTCGAGAATCGGTGAGGCCATGGCCGATGTGAAAAAAATCACCTCGCTGTTTGAACCGAGTCCTGTTACCGCTTAAATTGAACTTTGCTTGCGCGCTTTGCCATAAGTAAGTACCATTGGCAGAGCGCAACTACAAACCAGGGAAAAGGCTTAATGAGTATTAATGAGAAAAAAATAGCGATCGTCACGGGTGCCGCAGGAGGATTCGGCAGAGAAATCGTTCATTCGCTCTTACAAGAAGGTTTTCTGGTGGCAGCCACCGATACTTCTAAAGAGAGACTCTCTCAATTACCCGACTACAACTCTCCAGAGGAAAATCTCCAACGTTTATTTATGGATGTAGCCGATATCGAGAGCATCCAGAGGACGGAAAAAGAAATACTCGATCGATTCGATGGTGGAAAAATCACCGTTTTAGTCAACAACGCCGGTATTTTTGAACGTACTCCCATTCTCTTTACCGATGGCTATGAGCGGATGGAAAAGATCCTCACGGTCAATCTTTTAGGCACTTTTTACTGTACGAGTATCTTCGCCCGTCACATGGTTAAGCAGAAATTCGGACGGATCATTAATATTGCTTCGATAGCCGGCACTTGGGGGGCCGCCCTGGCTTCCGCCTATTCAGCTTCTAAAGGAGGAATGAGCGCCGCTTCTCAGTCCTGGGCGAGAGAGTTGGCTCCTTACGGTATTTCCGTCAACAGTATCGCCCCCGGTGTTTTTCAAACCCAAATGTCGGACAAGGCTGAACCGAAAGGCGTGTCTTTTATCGAAAAACAGCTAGTTGATTTTATCCCCGTTCGCCGTCTGGGTACTCCAGAAGATGTAGCGGAATTAGTCGCCTTCTTAGCTACCTGCAAGACCAATTATCTTAACGGGGCCTTATTTACCCTCGATGGCGGCTTACAAATCGGCACAGTAGAAACCACATTAATTGAATAAATCATTATTATTAACTATGAACGCTTTCACCCCCCAAAGTATTTTATTAACAGGCGGCACCGGTGTTGTCGGTGCGAGACTATTGGCGGAAATCCTCACCAAGACCAATGCCAATATTTTTTGTTTACTGCGTGGTAAAGATGAAAATCAATCCAAACAACGTTTAGCCGATTTAGTGAATGTATACGACCCAGATAATAAGTTAGCTGAGGCTTTTAGTAGCAGAGTCATTCCTATTTTGGGTGATTTAAGTAAGAAGATGTTCGGGCTAGAAAGAGGGAAATACGAACAGTTACTAGCACAGACCGATCGAGTGTTTCATGTGGCTGCTAATGTTAGTATGATCGCCAATTATAAGCAATTAGCAGAAGTGAATGTTCAAGGCACCGTGGAGGTAATCGATTTTTGCTTGGCTGCGAAAGTTCCCCTACTTTATACATCTAGTTATAGTGTCATGGGCAGTAAAGCATTTCAGCCAGGATTTGTCTTTAAAGAAAATCAATTAGACATCGGCCAGAAATTTGAGTATCAAGATTATGAAAAAAGCAAATGGGAAGCGGAAAAAAGAATTCATCAAGCCGCTAAAAAAGGGTTACAGTGGATAATAGTGCGCTTGGGCGATGTTTTCGGTGATAGTGAGACGGGCTGTTATCCTCTGACTCAAACTACCAATCGGAGTATCTATTACGAGATCATGAAAAGTATCGTTGATACCGGTCTTTTCTTTTTTGGTTACGATCCCCTCTATTTAACACCGGTTAATTATGTGGCTTCAGCTTGTCTCTATCTGGCTTCTCACCGTGAAGCGGAGAATAAAACTTTTCACCTCTGTAATCCTGATGTCCAGTTGATGTACAGTTTCGTTAACTCTTTGGGAGAGAATGGTTATAGAGTTAAAATTCTGCCTCTAGAAGAATATTTATCCCTATTTAGAGCTAATGCGGTATTCAAAAATGACCGCCCTTATTCTTCTTCATTTACTAATCTGATGCTGTTTTTAGAATACGCGATCGGTTTAGAAGCCCTTCTCGCTTCCGACCCCGGACAGAAAACCGTCCTCATTGATACCACCAATGCCAAACAACTTTTAGATAAGGCGAATATTATCTGTTCTCCCATTAATCAAGAGTTAATGGTCAGGTACATTAATTACTGCGTTAAACAGGGTTTTATCGCTTCACCTACCGAACAATCTTTCGCTACGATTAAACGTTAGTGCAACCTTTATTATGAAAAAAATAATAGCTATGAGTCAAGAACATTGGGAAACTTTTTCTCTGAAAAGCTTGGGGCAACAGATAGATACCGGACAATTAGATCCGCGAGAATTAGTAGATTATTTTCTCGATAGAATCAACCAGGATGAGGATAGAGAGAAAATCTTTATCCAGATCTACCCGGAAGAAGCCCGTCAAGCCGCGGACAAAGCCTATGAAAGAGCCAAAAATCACCAACGTCTCTCTTTATATGACGGTATTCCTTTAGTGTGGAAAGATAATTTTGACATCGCGGGCAAACCAAGTACAGCGGGATTACCGATTTTGCGAGACAAAATCGCTCAAGAAAACGCAGCCATCTATCAAATCGCCCTTGACTCAGGGTTAATTTGTTTGGGAAAAACCAATATGACCGAATTAGCTTTTTCTGGACTGGGTATTAATCCCTCTTTCGGTACTCCCCGCAATCCGTTTGATGCCCGACAAGCCAGAGTGCCCGGTGGCTCATCATCAGGCTCGGCCATCGCCGTTGCTAAAGGTTTATGCTGTGCTGGTATTGGCACCGATACCGGTGGCTCTATCCGCACTCCTGCAGCTTGGAACAATTTGGTCGGATTGAAAACAACGGCGGGATTACTATCAACTCAGGGAATCGTACCTTTAAGTCAAACTCTGGACACAGTTGGCTTTTTAACCAGGCAGGTGGAAGACGCTGGTAGTCTTTATCACTTATTCACACAACAACAACCCCAAAATTTAGCGAAACTCGATTATGAGGATATTAATTTATTAGTTTGTACTAATATTGTATGGGAGCAAATTAACAGCGAGGTGGCAGAAACCCTGGAAGTTTTTTTAGAAAAGATAGCCTGCCAGGGGGTGAAAATCGATCGTCAACCTATTCCCGAATTTGAACAAGTTTTTGAACTGGTTAATACTTACGGGAATATAGTTAGCTATGAAGCGAGCAAAAATTGGTTAGATTTTTTACTAGCTCATCCTGATAGTATTTCTCCAGAGATTCTGGAGCGCTTTCGCCTCGGTTCTACTCTGACCTCTACTAACATCAATAAGGTTCATCAGGGATTGCAAAAACTACGAGAACAGTATTTACAACGTACCCAAAATTATCAAGGGGTCGTGATGCCAACTGTCGTTAGTATTCCGCCGATTATCAGTGAATTAGAGCAGGATAGTCAGAGATATAATTTAGAAAATTTACTGTCTTTAAGAAATACTCGCCCTGTCAATCTTCTGGGATTGTCTGCTCTTTCTGTACCCGTAGGTATGACAAAATCTCAATTGCCTGTAGGTTTAATGCTGGTGGCCCCACCATTAGCCGAAAGGATTCTTTTAGAATTAGCATTAGCCCTAGAAACATTCGCAATTAAGTGATAGTCTTACTTATAAAAAATGTCTCAAAAACCGAGGGGGACAGAAGTGAAAGATAAATTTTTGACTCCGTATCTCAAGTTTGTCAAGTCAAATGTTTGGAGTTTAAGAGGTATTATGGCGATCTGTCTGGCGACTCTGTTGGGAACAACGGGCTATTTTTTTTATTTGAATGAAAAGACTAAAAAATCTGATTTAACATCTATCAATCCTAAAAAAGCAACTTCGATTAAATTTGTGACGGCTTCAGGTAGATTACAGCCTTCTGGCGAAGTTATCGCCCTATCTCCTCCCGCCTATCAAGGAGGGGCAAAAATCTCGCAGTTGCTGGTCAAACAGGGTGATTGGGTGGAAAAAGAGCAAGTTATCGCTATTCTAGATAATTATGAGCAACAAAAAGCCGTTGTCGAGCGCAACCAAACAGCAATTGAGGTAGCTAGAGCTAACTTGGCCATCGTCAAAGCAGGAGCTAAAAGAGGGGAAATAGACGCTCAAAAAGCTACTATAGACAAGTTTAAAGCCCAATTAAAAAATAAAGAAGTTTCTCAGCGTGCAATTATCCGGCGTTTACAGGCGGAGTTGATCAGGGGAAAACAAGAGGGGAAAGCTGCTATCAGCCGATTAAAAGCCGAGTTGGAAAACGCAGAAATACAATTTTTTCGCCGTCAACAATTGCTCAATGAGGGGGTCATTTCTAAGTCAGAATTCGATCAATATTCGTCTAACTTTAAAGTGGCTCAAAAAAAAGTAACGGAAGCAGAAATCAATACCAATAAACTAATAGAGGTTACTCAAGAACAATTGGAAGAAGAAAAGGCGAATTTTTCAGAAATTCAAGCTACTTTAAATAAATCAATACAAGAAGAGGAAGCTAATTTAGCTAAACTACTAGAAGTGCGCGACGTGGATGTTAATAAGGCCAAGGCCGAAATAATAGAAGCGGAGGCGAATCTCAAGCAGGCTAAAGAAGATCTCGCTCTAGCCACGGTGCGCTCCCCTATCGCGGGACAAGTTTTAAAAATTTATAGTTATCCAGGTGAATATGTTAACGTCAGTAAAGGTATTCTTGAACTCGCACAAACCAAAAGTATGAGTGTAGTTGCTGAAGTTTATGAGAGCGATATTAAAAAAATACAATTACAACAAACGGCAATTATTACTAGTGAAAATGCGTCTTTTGATGGAGAAATAAATGGCAAAGTCAATCGCATTGGACTGAAAATTGGTAAGAAAGATATTCTTACCAATGATCCGGTAGTAGATACAGATTCTAGGGTGGTAGAGGTAGAAATTATGTTAAGTACTGAAGATAGTAAAAAAGTCTCTTTTCTGACTAATTCTAATGTTATTGTTAAAATCAAAATATAAAAATATATGATTAAAAAAACCTTTTTAGCTTGGCATCAATTAACTCATGTAAAAACTCGCCTGATTGTGGCAATTATGGGTATTACCTTTGCTGATATATTAATGTTTATGCAGTTAGGTTTTAAAGATGCTTTGTTTGATAGTTCTGTAATTTTACATAAACATCTTAATGGCGATCTTTTCTTAATTAATTCTCAATCAAACTCTTTAGTAGCGATGAAGAATTTTTCTAGACAATATTTATATAAATCTCTATCCATCAATGATGTAGCTACGGCTAGTCCCGTTTATCTAGAATTCGGTTTTTGGAGAAACCCTTTTAATTACAATAGCCGAGCTATTTTAGTTCTGGGGATAAACCCTCAATATGATACTTTTTACTTTCCTGGTTTAGCCGAAAAAATAGATATTTTAAAAATGCCGGATGTTATTTTATTCGACCAAAATTCACGTATTGAGTACGGTGCGATCGCAGACAAACTTAACCAAGGTCAGAAAGTGACTGCCGAACTAAGAGGGAGAAAAGTTAAGGTAGGAGGACTATTTTCTCTGGGAGCATCTTTTAGTTCAGATGGTCATGTATTGACTAGTGATATCAATTTTGTTCGGATTTTTAAACGAGATATAAACTCGATAGAAATTGGAGTGATCAAAATCAAGTCCGAAGGGGATCTATTAGCAACTCAAAGAGCTATCAGTCAATTTCTACCTAAAAATGTGGTGGTATTAACCAAAGAAGAATTTATGGATTTTGAAAAAAAATATTGGCAGGAGAGTACTTCGATCGGCTTTATATTTTTTCTCGGCACAGCCATGGGTTTTATTGTCGGCATCGTCATCGTTTATCAAATTTTATATACCGACGTAACCGATCATCTACCTGAATATGCCACATTAAAAGCGATGGGATATAAAGATGTTTATTTTCTCAATCTCATTCTACAAGAGGCAATAATCTTAGCATTATTGGGCTATCTTCCAGGATTAGCCATCTCCGCCTATCTTTATTCTTTAACAGCTAGTGCTACCAGTTTACCCCTATTTATCAGTACCACAAAAGCTACAACAGTTTTTATCTGTACTGTTATTATGTGTTGTGTGTCTGGAGCGATCGCCATGAATAAGTTAAGGAGTGCCGACCCAGCAGAGTGTTTCTAATCACGAGGTTTATATGTTATTGACACTAATGCCTATTCAAGGATTTAAGTGGTTTGGAAAATTTTTCGCCAGTTCACTAAAAAAATACTGGTTACTGGGTGCCTTAATTATTGTCGTTCAGATATTACAATTAGTATTTGATATACTAATTCCCTTCGCATACCAGATTATTTTTGACAGAGCGATTCCTAATAAAGATACTAACTTTCTTTTGCTCATACTGAGTATATTAGCTATAGCTTTTATTATTTATTCTCTAGCAGGAATAATACACGACTATCTTAGTTCTTTAGCGGGGTCGGAAATTATTAGAGATGTACGTTTTCAAATGATGGCTCATCTACAAAAATTACCCCTGAGCTTTTTCGCTCAAACAGAAATAGGCACCATCTTAGCCTATTTTTCTCAAGACTTAGCTGATATAGAAAGAGTGATCGTGGTGGATATTCCCATGACCGTCTATTTTCTCCTGCTATTTGTTGGTAGTGCCGTACTTTTATTTATTATTGAATGGAAACTAGCTTTAGCAATCTGGCTCGCTCTACCCATCGGCTCGATCGTGTCTCATTTCTTCGGTACAAAAGCAACTCAGGCGGGTTATCAGCGTAAGCAGTACGATTCTGAGGTATTGAGCAGAGTTCAAGAAATAGTTAACGGTCAGCCTGTTATCAGAACTTTCGGGTTACAGGGTTTTATTCTAGAGCGATTTCGTCAGCAAATAAATATTTTATTATCCAGTAGCCTACAGAGTAATTTTCTGAGTTTTTTAATCGGTAGATTTTCTTTAATAAATCTAGTTTTTTTGCAGTTATTAATTATAGGAGTAGGTGCTTATTTTGCCATCCAAGGAGCGATGACGGTCGGTTCTTTAGTGGGGTTCATCAGTTTGTTATTTAATGTCAATGTAGCCGCTGACGGTTTAGCTCAACAGTTTCCCACTCTCATTAAAGCTAGTACGGGAATGTTACGTCTCGAAGAATTTTTTAATAGCCATCCTCTTTCTACTAAGTACCAGCAAAAAATTTATTTACCCGTTCCCAGTGAAACGATCTACTTTAATAATGTTAGCTTCAGTTATTCTGGGAAAAAATCAAATTTACAGGAGATAAATTTGACGATTAAAATTGGCACCTCAGTCGCCTTCGTTGGTCCGAGTGGTTCGGGAAAAAGTACGATCCTCAGTCTCCTAACAAGTCTATATGAACCTAGTCAAGGAGCGATCACCATTGATGGCTATGATATGAGACATATAATTTCTGAATCTTTGCAATCTCATATAGGTATAGCTTTTCAAGAAGCATTTCTATTTAATACAACTATTCGTGAAAACATTCGTTTAGGTAAATTGGATGCCACCAATCAAGAAATAGAAATAGCCGCAGAAAAAGCAGAAATTAATCAAATTATTAAAAGTTTTCCCCAAGGTTACGACACTATTGTTGGTGAAAGAGGAGGAAAACTTTCCGGAGGACAGAGACAAAGAATCGCCCTCGCTCGTTTAATATTACGTAATCCCGCCATTCTTTTATTAGATGAAGTCACGGCATCTTTAGATAGCGAAACGGAAGCTGCTATCAATAAGACTATCAACCGTATAGCTAAAGACCGCACTTTGATCGCCGTTACACATCGTTTAGTCAGTGCGATGAATGCCGATCGTATTTTTGTTCTTGAAAAAGGTAAACTTGTAGAGCAAGGTTCTCATCAAGAATTACTCGCATTAGATAGATTGTACGCCCGATTATGGGCCAAGCAAAACAGTCAGGTTTAAACCCACATTCCGCACATCGGTTTTGTAGTATGAAATATTACCCTAACATCAATTTTTATGTTATTATTATCCAAGATCCAAGATATTTACAAATAAAACGATGGGGTCAAATTTTCTTACAGACAAAAATCAACAACCGTACCGAACGGCGTTTAATTCATTGCGTATGCTCCTCGATAAAATTATCGGTAATAGATTATTTATAGCCAAAACCACAAAACCTTCTTTTGCCGCTCTCAAACCCTTTCTGAAGTTGGTTAAAGGAAATTCTAGTCTGGAGGCGGTGGAAGAAATGACCATCGCTTTGTTGCAAACACCTTCCTACGAACTAGCATTAGAGCACCTGAAACGAGACCCCGACGCGGCAACGATGATTGAGCAACGATATATGGCTCCGCCCCACGATTTAAAAGCCCTCTTAAAATATCCCTCAGATTCTCTAGGCTATATCTACGCATCGACAATGAAAGAGAAAGGTTTTCGAGCAGAAGACCTTTATTTGCAGATTCCGCTCGATTATGAAGTAACCTATTTGGAAGCAAGATTAAGTCAAACTCATGATATTTGGCATATAGTTACGGGATTCACCGCCGATGAAATCGATGAAATTGGTTTACAGGCTTTTCACTTACCCCAATTCCCCTATCCTCTAGCGGTATCGTTAGTATCTAGCGGTCTTATGTCAGTGCTTCTTCTCGCACCCGAACAAGTCACTCCTCTGCTCGAATCCATTCAACAGGGATGGTACATGGGAAAACAAGCGAAACCCTTATTCGGACAAAAGTGGGAAGAGGCTTGGGAAAAGCCCTTAACACAGTGGCGTGAGGAGTTAAACATAATTCCAGTTATTAGTTCCCTCAAATCTGATTCGGCCTGTTGATAAGTAGTTACACAAAATTAATTGCACATTAGCCAAGACTAAAACCCTTATTCTACAAGGATTACAGAGAATGAGGGTGTGTAATTAATTATGTTGAGGCACTTAAGAGGTTTTGGCACATGTCCGTAAACAACACTTGGATAATCCCGGACTGATGGCTGTCTTAGCTTCTAATCCCAATTTTCTCCCTTGTTTTCTGCCAATTTCGACTTCGCCAATAATACTTTTAACTTTTCTGGTTCGCATTTCTCTTTTGCGTTTCCCTTCGCTAAAAAAAATTCTCCAATTTGAAGCCCTACTCTTTCCACTGGAGTTTAGACTAACTGCCCGTAATGGCCATACTAGACGGTACGGTTTGATTGCAGGGGAAGCACATTAAAATTTGTCTTAGCTTGTCAGAAAGCTAAGATTGTTTTAGAATAGGAACAATTATTGTTTTAAGCTACCTTTTTCTGCTCTTTTTTCTGTCGAGTAACCGTCTTTTTCACCGTTGGATAACGAGGTTTTTTATTACGTTTTTTCTCTTTCTCCCATCCCAGGGCTATTTCATGCTAGATGATAGGATATCTATGGTAAAATAAGAGCAAAGAAAATAAATGTCTGAAATAGCCATTCTTCAAACGTTTGACGGAATGCCTGATTATCGTCGTGGGCAAGGAAAAAGACACCCTGTATCATTGTGTCTGGCTTTGTTTACTCTAGCGATCGCTGCGGGAAATCAAGGGTTTGAAGCCATAGGCGATTGGCTGAAGTTCCATAAGAGAGAATTGAGCCAACTGTTTGGGGTAAATAGTATTCCCTCGTACAGTACCATTCGTCGTGTGCTTCTACGAGTGGACTATATTGACTATGCAGCCAGATTAAGCCAATTCTTTGGGGTAAATCCTGAAGCAGGGGAAACTGTCAGCTTGGATGGGAAAACCCTCAGAGGGTCCTATCTGGTGCAAGAAAATAATCCGACAACGGAACCTCACCCTGCGGTCATCTTAGTGACCGCTTATGTGGTAGAGAAGGGCCTAATTTTGCCCCCAAAACAGGTAGAATTTGGCAGTAATGAAATTACTGCTTTGCCAGAATTAATAAAAGACTTGGCCCTAAAAGGAGTAGTTTTTGCCTTTGATTCGATGAATACTCAAAAAAAAACGATTGAGATAATTGTTAAAACAGGCAACCATTACATAGCAGCAGTAAAAGGGAATCAGCCCACTCTTTATGATGGCATTCAAGGTCAATTTTTACCTACTGAAACTTTCACACAAATCAATAAAGGACATGGACGAACTGAAAAGCGGACAGTCCAAGTCGGCGAACTCACCCCAGTTCTTGCCCTAGATTGGACAAATGCTAGTACGATTATTAGAGTTCAAAGAGAAAGAAAACATCTGAATAAAATAGAAAGAGAAACTTGTTATTATATTTCAGATTTACGAGAATCGGCTGCCCAATTTGCTTCTAGGATTCGAGGATATTGGGGGGTAGAAAATCGTGTTCATTATGTCAGAGATGTTACTTTCGCAGAAGATAGTTCTCGAACAAGAATTGGCTTTCTCCCCAGTTTATGGGCAATTACGAGAAATTTAGCTATTAATCTCTATCGAGAAGCAGGATTCACCAATATGGCCAAAGCACAGAGACACTGTAGTTATGGACTAAAGCATATTTTGGAACTTTTTAGAATGAAATAGCCCTGCCCTTAAAATGCTCTGACAAATAATTTAGTATGGCAACAAGACGCTCTGAAGCTAGAGGTAATGATTGTAAAAAAGGTAATAGATTTTGGCGTTGAGTTGAGGATATTTTTTTCAAAAAAGACCAGCACGGTAGAATTTTATCATCAATATGCTCAAAAATCTTTGTTTCAATCCATTTATCTATATCTTCTATTGTCAAGTTATTAGGATAACTAAAATTTCCCAACTGATAATTTTTTAATTGTTTAATAATTATCTTTAATTTTGGGATAATATTATCAATTTTATTAATAAATATTTCATTTTTTAACCATTTCCAGACTTCTGGATACTTACTTTTGATTTGTTTATCCAGCATTAAAAAATCAATATATTGTGTTTTAATCCTTTCAGTTTGAGCCTGAACAAAAATATACTGAATATCTTTTTGTAAATGGTCATGATAGATAACATTTTGAGGAGCAATAGGTTTGTTTTCTGTTGTGATTAACCAAGCTGTTTCTACTAAAAGCTCATCATGTTTTATTTCAGATTTGCCAGGTGACAAACTATCTAAAGTATCCAGGATAATCCAACAATATTGGTGAGGGTTAGGGCAAGATAAAATTTTATCAATAACATTATTTGCATCCCAACGTGAAAATAATCTAGTTAATTCATTCTCATTTTCTAATTGATTATGAAGATCAGATATTTGATATTTATTTTCTTCTAATTTAACAATTGTTGAAATATGCCGTGCCAACTTCTCAGATTTTATATAAATTACATCTTGAGGTGCAATAGCTTTTTGACAAGTAGAATCAGTTAACCATTTAGTTTGTTTTAACTGCTGATCTAGCTTTTTTTCAGAACTTAATTGTTTAAATAATTTTAAAATATCTTTGAAATAAAGATGAGGTTGATCTTGATCAAGAAGAAAACAAATTGCTGTTTTTGTAGTCCATTTACTAATGTATTCATTTTGTAGAGCCTTCTGAGAAGGATTCTTACTTTGCTTTATTAAAGTCACTCTACTTTGTAACTGCTGAGGTAGTTCAATCTTAATTTCTGGGATATTCAAATAAGTATTTTTTCCAATATCTACCAATTTTCCATTAACGTCTTGGTGTAATTTTAATTGTTTCCAGAGATCAATTTCATTATAATTACTAGCTTCAATTAATAATTGGTCTCTTTCTTCTGGCTCTAGTGATTCTCCTTTAACCGATTCAACACCTAGTTGTTTAATTAGGTTAATAACTTTTTGAACTTCAAAACTCTCAATACCTAGATATTCTTTCTGGTTATCTGATAATTCAGAAGCTAAACCCACATCAATTAAACGCCATAGTTCTTGTTTTTGCTCTAAAACTTGTTGAGCAATTTTCTGCCAAAAAGAAGAACCTTGAGACGTAATATACAAAGGTGTATCTATATCGTCAAAATGCTTTTGTTTTCCGTGCAGTAAATAGCGTAATTGGTTTTTAGATGCTAAATTAAATTTCAATAACTCCTTTAATAAATTAATGCGGTTTTGTGGTTCAGATAATTGAGTATTTTTGGTCAGTAAGTTTAAACAGGAATCACTATCTTTAATATTAATTTGTTCCTTAAAAATATCTACCATTTTCTTGTCAAGCAATATAATCTCTTGAGTTGCTAATACTTTTTGGAGAGATTCAGCTAACTTATTAGTTCCAGACTTAGCAAAAAAATTACTGCCCTTAATTTCACTTAAACTATAAAAATTTTTCTGAGAAGTTTTAAGATTTTCTCCTTTTACAATTCGTAAATTACAGCATTCTTTAAAAACTATCTGAATATGTTTTTTTGCATTTGTCAAAACAGTTGTAATTAACTGATAAACTTCATTTTGCTTTGCTTGATTATTCCGTTCTTTTAGTATCTTACTAAGACATTCTATAATAGAAATTGCATCATTAGCTGAATCTAATTGACTACTATTCTGGTCTTGCTTTTGCTCAGGATTAAAGCTTTTATGAATAACTAAAACTTCCAATTCTAATTTATAAATTGATTGGAGAATATCTTGGTCACAGCCAACAACAAAATATTTATCTTTATGTATCAAAGAAATAAGCGATCGCAAACTTTCCCGTCGTTCGTTCTCTATATTCTCCAAATCTAAACGAGATAAACCTTTTTTAACCAGTTCTCCTAATTCTCGTTGAACATCATTATCTCCTTTAAACCCTGATAGTTGTATTAATTCTTTTAAGTAATTAATATATTGCTGTTGACTGAAAATCTTTTGATAATCTAAGTTACTGATAATTTCTAAGATTTCTGATTTTTCCCATTTATCCAGTTTATTTTTAAGACAAAGGTTAGGTTTTTCCTTCAGGGTCAAATAAACCTGATTTGATAATTCTGCAAGTTTACTAAAAACATCCCAATCTGGAATATTAGGAAGTGTTAAAACTCTTTTATAAATATTTATTAATTCCCATTTTGAACCATTAGAAGTAATTCGATACATATATTTATACTGACTATGAATAGCCGATAAATTATTTTGATGAAATAAGCTAGAAGATTTAAGTGATAGACAAATAGCCTCTATTTCTGAAATAGGTAAACCATATTGATCCGCAAATTGTGATAAAGTTTCAAGAATCTGAGACAATAAGTAATCGTATAAAATAAAATTCCATTCGGTTTCTAATTGTTCTCTTGATTTTTCCTTATCTGTTTCTTCTATTTCTTTAACTTTTAAATGACTATATTCCCATCCGATGATTTTTGTTCTAGCATAATTAATGAAAAAATAACCATGTAAAGTTAAATTATAGCTATGTTCTGAAGAACAATCAATTTTTATCTCATCTTTTTCATCTTCAGTAATAGGAACTGGTAAAAAAGTTGCTAAACGTAAAGTTAAAAATGATTTTTGCCCTAAATTTTGGCAATTACGAGTATGAGTAAAAATTACAGCACAATGAGCTTTAATTTTTTCAGTGTTTTCTAGTTTTAATTTTTCATGGTGAAGAATTTCAATTAGTTCTTGTTTATTTAAAATAATTTCATTACCAAAATAATGATTATTTATTGTAATATTTATTTTTTGAATATCGTATTTATTGACCCTAAATTGCCCTTTAAATTGTTTTTGTTTACCTAATTCTTCTTCAAGTTCTTTTAATGCTAAACGACTATAATCATTATCATTACTTGACTTAGCTTGATATTGTATGTTGCCATCTTGCCAATATCTAATAAATTTAAGATTGTGTAAATTAGACAATAAACTACTAATTTGATTAAAATATTGATCTTTCTGTAAAAAGTCAGGAACTTTATTAGTGTCAAAAAATTCAGATTTTATTGTTCCTAAAGGTGTTCCATTTTCATCTTTGTCTTTTTCTGTTTTATGATATTCTTGACGTAATGGTATCCAAATAATAAACCACTGACCAGATTGATATTCAGTCTGATCAAGCAAAGGTTTTAAATGTTTTTTTATAATTTCCTGATCCTTTTCCTCAAATTTGTCCCAATCATCATGACAACCTGAACCTTCCCAAGGATTGAAAATATTACAATTTGGTTTTGAGCCTTCCGGTAAAGGAGGAGCTAAATAAAAAAAGGCTTCACAAAAATGAAATACACTTTTTAAACCAAGTCCAAACTTTCCTATTGTACCTTCTTGATCTGATTTTCCACTCACATCAAAATAGTAAAGTGATCGAGCATCACGTTCATCAAATTTTCCATTATTAATAAAAAAAAGTGCAGGTGATTTGAGCAGAGGATGTTTTGCTGGGAACAAACCTTCTGACCAACCATAGTCTAAACAGGTTGCTTGAGCATCTTCAGCATTTTGTACTAACTCTTTGAGAATAGGAAAACCCTCACGATATAAATCTAATAATCTTCGTAAGTCCCTAATTTGTTTAACAGGGTCGCTTCTAGTCATAACATCGCAAGTTGAGAAAATTCAATAACTTCTGTCCTTACTTAGTATTCCCAACTCAATCTATTTTCTCTCAGTGCAAAACCAGAAAATAGAGATAGTGTAACAAATAATACAAATTTCCAAAATCATTGAGAAAGTCAACGCAACCCTATTACTTCCCTTAAACTACTTTTGGGGTATTATGATTGTCTAATATAGACAAAATACAAATAAAAATAAGAATATAGCTACTTTATGAGCTTAGAAAGTCTAATATACCCTAATATATTAGTTTTCCTGTTGTTTTTGCTCTTTATCAACGATATATTTAGAAGAATGGTCTTGCTTAAAGGTCTGAATCATCACTTTCAAACGCTCATGAATCATTGAAGATTGGCCACATTATTATGACAAAATCAAGTCCGCTATTCCTAGAGCTTATTTGAGTGCCGTTAATTTAATGGAACGTCATGGAAAAGCCAAAGGATTTGAGTTCAATTTTTCAGATACTTGTCCGTTTAGTTTTGGACAAATACTTAGATGGATGGTATCCTACCTAAATTTAAAGAAAAATTAAGCCACTGATTCAGAATTTTGAGCATCATTTTCTTCTGGGTTAGTCTTCTGCTTTCTCTCAAAGACTTGAACATTTGCCCCTTCTAAGATCACCACCCCATCAGGAGAAATTTCAGTAACTTTCCCTGATAAAGCAGCTATCCAACCCTCGAAACTGTCCATCTTTTCAACTTGCTTGGCTAAGGTTTTTCGATTAGCTTCAGCTTTGACAACAATACCGTTTTCTCCTGTCACTTGTAGGGTAATTTTTTTACCTTCTGTTGGTAAATCAGGTCTTTCAGTAAACTTGACCGTCATTTCGGGTTGTTTGCCATTAAGCATGATAATTTAACTCTCTTTTCTAGGTGGTTCTTGATGGAATTGTGAGCTAGTTTCTGGCGTTAAATTATTAGATTTTTCCTGTTTATTTCTCGGCGTTTTTGTCTGGTGAACTTGTGAGCTATTGCCAGAAGTAAATGTTTGTTGATTCCAAGCTGTCACCATTTCTGGAGTGATTAATGTCCCTTGTTTTAAGCTTAGATAATCTTTATCTCTGATACAGAGAATTTCCCAGAATTGTTCAGGGGTAGCCGACTCAGGTAAGTTCCTTGAATGGTAAGATAAAAGGGTTGCCATGAAGGATGATTTTCTTTGCCTTCGGGGGGTGCTTCGTTTCGTTCTATTCTTAAGGAGAAGCTATTTTCTTCTAAGGTTTAAACAGCATTAATTATCGCCACAGATTAGCTATTTGATTACAGAGCATTAAGAAAATTGGATAATCTGTATTTTCTGCACTCAAATAGGGAATGCTAAGAAAAGGATTTCTATTAAAAGGGTTGAATGAGCATTACGATTACAACAGGACAAATCGTTCGAGTACGCTCTCGACAATACCTAGTTGAAGAGGTTAAGCTCTCTAACTATGACACCCTAGTACGCCTTGCTTGTCTTGAAGATGATGCGTTGGGGGATACCTTAGAGGTGTTGTGGGAGCGAGAAATTGATGCTCAGAGTTTAAGGGTTAATAGTTGGGAAACCATTGCCAACCGGGGTTTTGATAATCCACGTCTGTTTTCAGCCTATCTTCATACGCTTCGGTGGAACTGTGTTACATCAACAGATCCCAAATTATTTCAAGCTCCCTACCGTGCCGGAATTGAAGTCAAAGCCTATCAATTAGAACCCCTGCGTAAAGCTCTACTCATGCCCCGTATCGCTTTATTTATTGCCGATGACGTGGGTTTGGGCAAAACCATTGAAGCGGGGCTAATTGTGCGGGAAATGCTAATGCGTCAAAAAGTAAGGCGAGTTGTCGTCGCTGTCCCTCCCTCAGTAGTCAGACAGTGGAAGGAAGAAATGGAAACCCGTTTTGGGTTGACGTTTAAAATCATTGATCGAGATTATGTCACTTTTTGCCGTCGCACTAGGGGCTTTAGTATCAATCCGTTTTCTACCCATACTCGTTTTATTATTTCCCATGCTCTGCTACGAGATGAAACCTATGCAGCCCCACTCAGAGATTGGTTAGGGGATTTTGCCACAGGCTCAATGTTAATCTTAGACGAAGCCCATAATGCTGCGCCAGCTAGTGGTGCTAAATATGCAGTTGATTCCCAACTAACTCGTACTATTCGAGAAATTGCTCCACGTTTTGAACATAAACTCTTTTTATCAGCTACTCCCCACAATGGTCATTCTAATAGTTTCTCGGCCTTACTCGAAATTCTTGACCCCCAACGCTTTTGTCGAGGCGTTCAAGTAGAACGCAAAATACTTGATACGGTTATGGTACGTCGATTAAAGCAAGATCTGCGTGAAATAGGGGAAACTTTTCCTAAAAGAGAAATTGTCCCCGTGGTAATCGATAATTTACCCCAAGATTCTCCTGAGTTACAGTTATCTTATTTATTACAAAAATATCGCCAATTAACAGAAAAACGTCTGACTAACCAATCAAAATTACAACAAACAACCGCAAAATTAGTCATTATCAATCTCCAAAAACGCTTATTATCTTCGATTGAAGCCTTTGCGCGTACCCTAAAAGTTCACAGTTCTGCCCTAGAAAAACGAGCAACAAAACAAACAAAATTACGGGTAGAAAGACTTTCTTTACTCAAAGAAGGAGTGGGTATGGATGATGATAGAGCCGAATTATCCGAGGAAGAAATAGAAGCAGAAGAAGCGGCTCAAATGACTCTAGCTACTCAACAGAATATTAATGACATCACTCAAGAGGAATTAGATTTATTAGAGCAAATGGCAGATATTGCTAAAGCTAATCGTGATCAAATCGATGCTCGAATGAAACGGTTAATTGAATGGTTAAAAGGCAATCTTTGTCCCAATTTAGGACAAGAAAATGCCCAATGGTTAAACCGACGGGTGTTAATTTTTACTGAATATACGGACACAAAACGATATTTACAACAACAATTAGAACAAGCAATTTCACACTCATATCAAGCAGATTTAAGGATAGATGTGTTTCATGGTGGAATTGGGGAAGAAAGACGAGAAGCTATCAAAACGGCTTTTAATAGTGACCCTGAACGCCATCCCCTACGGATTTTAATTGCGACGGATGCGGCCAGGGAAGGGATTAATTTACAAAATTATTGTGCCGATTTATGGCATTGGGATCATTGTTGGAATCCCGCTAAAATGGAACAACGAAATGGCCGTCTTGATCGACGATTACAGCGATCGCCTGTGGTCAGGTGTCACTATTTTGTCCTTCCCCAACGCCCAGAAGATCGGGTACTAGATGCTTTAATTCGCAAAACTCAGACCATACAATCGGAATTAGGCAGTTTAACTCCTGTTATTGCCAAAAATATCTCCCAGTTATTAGAACAAGGGATTTCTCATGATGGGGTTGAGTCTTTAACCAAAGCTATTGAAAAACTCTCTGATGACCAAGAAACAACATCTAGCAATGCTTGGGCGATTAACACAGAATTAGAAGAAATTCGCTTAAGACAACGGGAATTAACCCAACAAATTGAGCAATTACAAGGGTTACTTAAAAAATCACGGGATTGGTTACAACTCGATGATCGTCACTTTCGGGATGCTATTTCGGCCTCTTTAGAAATTTTAGGGGCAAACCCCTTAAGTCCCTTAAATTCGGCTGAAGTTGTCCAAAATCCTGAAACTGCACGCTGGGAAATTCCCTTACTCGATCAACGGATGGGGGCAGATCCCACTTGGGCAACCACCCTAGATACTTTACGAAAACCGAGGCAAAAAGGACAAAAACCTTGGGAATGGCGCAAAGAATGTCCAATTCGTCCGGTGATTTTTCGAGATCCAGGGACGTTAGATGGGGATGTGGTACATCTCCATTTAGAACATCGGGTGGTACAACGGTTATTAGGGCGATTTTTAGCCCAGGGGTTTCTCCATGATGAATTAAACCGTGTTTGCGTCTGTTTAAGCGATGATCCCCTTCCTAAAGTGATTGCCTTGGGTCGATTATCATTATATGGGGCTAATGCCTCTCGACTTCATGATGAAATTGTGGCGATCGCAGCCGAATGGGTTCATCCTGAACAACGGGGGCGTAAGAAGTTAAAACCTTTAACTGAAGGACAAAAAGATGATGTTTTAGCGTTATTGGAACAGTCTTTAACCAATCCTAGATTAAGAGAGGTTCCTGATGCTGTTACCAATTTACTCCAAAAAAATATAGCCGATGATATTAATGATTTACTAACACCTCTAAATAGTCGGGCTGAACTATTAACAGAACGGGCTAAACGAGAGTTAAAGAAACGAGGTGAAAAAGAAGCATCTGACATGAAATTAATTCTGGAACAACAAAAACAACGGATTCTGGAACAACAGGAAAAAACGAAGGCTATTCAGTTATCTTTATCCTTATGGGAGGGTTATCCTACTGAGGAAAAACGACAAATTGAAGCGGATCGTCGTTATTGGGAAAAACGAGTTCTTTCTTTAATAGAAGAAATTGAAACTGAACCCCAACGTATTCAAGAAATTTATCAGGTTAAAGCGCAACGAATTGATCCAGTTGGGTTGGTTTACTTATACCCAGTTTCGGGTTAATTCCCCTTTATTACCCCGTTGTTGCGCTTTAGCGCAGAATATTTAGGGCTAAAGCCCAACAACAATCCCAACAACAAATAATTAATAATAAGGATTTGAAAATGTATCAATATCGTCACCTAACGTCTAAACAAAAAGAAGAGTTACTTAAGGAAAGATTGAATAAAGGATTTCCTTCCCATTCTCCCCCTCATCCTATCATTAATCAGCCTTTTTATTTACTGACAGCAGCTTGTTATGAACATAAACAGAGAATTAATTCTTGCCAACGTCGTCAACAACTTTTAAATCAATTATTAGACCTTTTTCAAAGGAAAAATATTAATACTTTAGCTTGGGTTATTTTAGCTAATCATTATCATTTATTAACGAGTACGATTGATTTTAAATGGTTAAGTAAAGAATTAAGATTAATTCATGGAAGATTAGCTAGACAATGGAATTTAGAAGATAATTTATCAGGTAAAGTTTGGTGTTCTTATTCAGATAGGGCGATTCGTTCTGAAAATCATTACTATACCATTTTAAATTATATTCATTATAATCCTGTTAAACATAATTATGTAAAATCTCCTTATGATTGGCCAGAAAGTAGTATTCATTGGTATTATGAAAATAAAGGACGTGATTGGTTAAGAGATTGTTGGGTCAATTATCCTGTTAAAGATTATGGAAAAGATTGGGATGATTAACCATTGTTACCCCGTTATTACCCCGTTGTTGCGCTTTAGCGCATAATATTTAGGGCTAAAGCCCAACAACGAGCATCGACAACAAGCCTAACAAATTTATCATCTTTATTCCCCCAAAAAATACCATGACTAAACCCTATTATGAACCGATCATCCTTGATGGTAAACCTGTTGAAAAAATTACGGCTTTCCTCTTTCATAAAGGGGGAAATGATGACCCTAAAAAGTTGAAAGCTAATGAAAATAAGAGTTTTCAAGGTAGTATTGTTTTAGGGATGGGGTTTACTTTTGATGATAGTAATGAAACGGCAACCCCTATCAGTGAAATGCACCGTTTAATCACAGAAAACCCCAAGAATAGTGAGGTTATTTTTCCCTATATTGGGGGTTCAGAAGTTAATTCTAGTCCCACTCATCAACATCATCGCTATGTCATTAATTTTGGCGAAATGAGTGAGGAGGAAGCCAGAAAAAATTATCCTGATTTATTGCAAATTATAGAAGAAAAAGTTAAACCTGAAAGATTAAAACAAAAGCGAGAAATTCGTAAGCGATATTGGTGGCGTTTTGGAGAAACTACCCCTGCATTATTTAGAGCGATCGCACCTTTAAAACGGGTGTTAGTTACTAATGCACAAGCATCAACTCATTTATCATTTATTTTTTACTCATCTCAAGTTGTTTTTGCTAATAGTCTTAATATTTTTCCCTTTGATAATCATTCAACATTTACCATTTTACAAAGTCGAATACATGAAATATTTGCTCGATTTTTTAGTTCATCAATCAAAGATGATTTACGTTATAATCCCTCAGATTGTTTTGAAACCTTTCCCTTTCCCCTAACCTTTAATAAATCGCCCTTAGAACCCACACTTCAGCTAGGTAATACAGTGAACTTATCAAACTGCTCAGTGTCCACAGAGAGAGAAAAAGAACTGGAAAAAAGCTTAGAAGAAATTGGCAAAATATACTATGAATATCGCGCCCAAATCATGATAGAAAATAACCAAGGATTAACCGATACTTATAACCGATTTCATGACCCCGAAGAACAAGATCCAGCTATCCTAAAATTAAGAGAATTACATGACCAAATGGATCGAGTTGTCTTAGACGCTTATGGGTGGACAGACATACAACCCACCTGCGAATTTTTATTAGATTATGAAGAAGACGACGAAGACGAAAATGATAGTTTTATCCTGAGTCAAGGGAACGGAAAAGGAACAAATAAAGGAGGAAAACGCCATAAAAAGAAACCTTGGCGATATCGTTGGAATGAAGAAATCCATGATGAAATATTAGCCAGATTATTAGACTTAAATCAACAGAGATATGAAGAAGAAAACTTAAGCGGAGAAACTGCCAAAACTAAACCAAAACAGACTAGAAAAACGACCACGACAAGTAAAAAAAAAAGTAATAATGTAACCCCCAAAATTCCAGGAATATAAGACGTTGTTGGGTTTTAACCCTAAATATTCTGCGCTAAAGCGCAACAACGGCGCAATAACGGTGTTACCATCATTTTAAATTGTTGTTGGGCTTCAGCCCTAAAAATAGGTTAAATTATGCGCTAAACTGCTATAAAGATGATAGAATAAAGTTTGTAGATGTTGTCGATGCTCTAGCCTTAAAAATTAGTATAGTCTGCGCTAAAGCGCAACAACGATTATGATGAAAGATACTGAACTTTATCGACATAAAGAATGGCTTGGTTTTCTTCAACCAGTAGGGTTAGTTGTTTCCCCTTTAGCGTTAGTTAATGCCCAAGCTTTTGTTAATCGTGATGTCATTCAATTACAGCAAACCCTTGAAACATTAGTCAACGAAAATGAAGATAATAATAATAGTTTGACTTTTAATACTTTTGCTCAAGAAATTTTAGATTGGCAAGAAGAAGACTTAACAAATAATACTTATGACTTAGTTAATTATGAATTAAAATTATCAGAATTTGAAGAAGTTTTAAGCCCCTCCTATTTAGTATTAGATCCCGATAGTAATCAGCTACACAGCGTCAGAGACAAACGCCCCTTATTATTAGTTAAAGAATTAACCCCAGAAACCCCTTTTGACGACTTAGACACAACCACAGGATGGCACGCTTCCCCCCATGCTAAATTTGAGAGATTATTACGGGAAACAGGGGTATCAGGGGGAATTTTATTTAATAAAAAACAAATCCGCTTAGTTTATGCCCCTAGAGGAGAATCATCCGGTTATTTGACTTTTCCTCTATCCCTCATGACAGAAGTATCAGGAAGGCAGATTTTAGGGGCAATGGAGATGCTATTAGGGGGAGATCGCCTATTTAATCAGCCAACAGGACGGGGATTAATTGATTTATTGCACAATAGTCGCAAATATCAAAATGAAGTATCCACGAAATTAGCTGAACAGGTATTAACAGCCTTATGGGATTTATTAAGGGGGTTTCAAGGGGCAGATGAAGCGACAAATGGCACATTATTACAAGATTTGACCAAAAATGACCCGCAACATATTTATGGGGGGTTAATACTAAATCCTGTTTTGAAAAGCTGATAACAATCAGTCATAAGTTAGCCAATGATAGTTAGTCAAGTTTTTAATTTCATTAGTCATTGTTTCGAGA